>Ga0306924_10002921_pt1 | contig 16283 bp, 14 predicted proteins | sample sta12Can44000111_FD_203756 | JGI IMG/M metagenome (GOLD analysis project Ga0306924, IMG submission 203756) | Lab enrichment of tropical soil microbial communities from Luquillo Experimental Forest, Puerto Rico - statanox.12C.anox.44.000.111 (v2)... | ecosystem: Environmental > Terrestrial >... | reverse complement strand
GATGGTCGCGGACCCCGAGTTCGCCAAGGTCATCGACGTGCCGCTCAAGGCCAAGCTCTACCGCATCGACCCCGGGGTCAAGATATTCCGCTGCAAGGTGCAGACACCGCCGGGCAAGCAGTTCGAGATCCGCGCTGAGGCCTACCGGCGGATCGAGGGTGCGCTTAAAGAAAACGGGATCGCGTTTGCTGACAACACCCCTCGCGTCACTTTGTACCATCCTGCTGCGGGCGAACTGGTCGCTACCGAAGCTCCCGGCGCGGAGCAGCACCTAGCGGCCAAATGACGGGCGCCAATACGCATCCTGGCACGCACCGCGAGCAACGAGAATCGTTACGCTCGGTAAGGGCGGCGGTCCTGCCTTTGCGCGGAAGCGTCGGCTTCGCCTCAGCAAGCCGACCACCAACTACTCGAGATCAATAATCTCTAAAGTGCCACGAGCCGACTTGTGCCGCCATCGAGGCTCATCGACCAAGGATCACCAGGCTCAATCCCAAGATCAGCGGTAATACCCGCACGATCCGGCGAATCGCTTGGGCATCGCACTGGTCAAACAATGTGAGCCCGCCCAGGTGCCGACTGCGAGCACGGGCAGGCCAATCAAGAACAAGAGCAGCGGACTGCCACCGATCATGCCCGTGCTGCCGAGCCACAGTGCGGTTATCGCAAGACTGCGACATCGGAGGGCTAGAACACCGCGCGCTGCTCCGGCTGGCGGCCAGCCCCGAAGGCTGCACCAGATTACGGCAGCGATGCCAGCGAGCCCGGTGGCGCCGCCGATCACGCCGCTGACGACACCGACCGCGCCATCGGCGACGGCCCCGGCGCGGCGCCGCTGAAGCGAGGTTCGGTTGGATCGCCGTGGAATCTCACATTCCGCCCTTGGGGGAGAGGGCCGGGGTTAGGCGGCGGGGCAGCCCCCGGGCTTGGTCACCGCATCAGACCGCGGCGCTTGAGGGCCGTCGACAACCCGTCGGTCACCTCGGCGATGGTACGCCGGGTCAGCCCCTCGGTGATCATGAAGCCGTCGCCGCCAATCTCTTCGATGGCCTCGCCCATTTCCGCGGCAACGCTGTCGGGCGTGCCGACAAAATCGACCCCGCCGCTGCCGGGGTCGGCGAGCGCCTCGCGCAAGGTGCACGCTCCGGTTCCGTAAGTATAAAGCATTGTCAACGACCGCGACGCGTTGGTGTTGATCTCCGGCAACGGCGCATCGAGGTCGAAGCGGGAAAAATCGATGCCGCTCAAAAAGGACAGCTGGGCCAACCGCGGCTCGAGGTTGTCGGCAACCGCCATATCCAATCGCCGCTTCCTGTCGCGCGCTTCTTCCGTGGTTTCGCCAAGCGCGACGGCGGCGCAGAACATGACCTTGCAGCTGGCCGGGTCGCGCCCGTGGTGCACCATGCGCGCAGTGATCTCGGCGCGATAGTTCTTGGCGCTGGCGACGCCGCGGGCGCAGGCGACTATCGTGTCGGCATGCTTTGCCGCGAAAGCCATGCCGGCCGGCGAGCCCCCGGCCTGGCAGATGACGGGCCGGCGCTGCGGCCCCGGCGGCGCGTTGAGTGGGCCGCGCGACTTGTAATACCGGCCCGCGAAATCGATCGGATGGACTTTGCGGTGATCGGCAAACACGCCGGTCGCCGAGTCGGCGAGAATTGCATCGGCCTCCCAGGAGGCCCACAGCCGATTCGCCACCTCGATCCATTCGTCCGCCATTTCGTATCTGAGGTCGTGCTCCCAGTGCCGGTCGAGACCGAAGTTTTGCGCGGTGCGGTCGTTGTGGGCGGTCACCAGGTTCAAGCCGATCCGCCCGTGGGTCAGGTGATCGAGCGTCACCGCCAGCCGCGCGGCGAGGTAGGGCGGGTAGAACGCCGTCGTCAGGGTCGGCACGATGCCGAGACGCCTTGTCGCCCGGCCGAGCACCGGCGCCAGCGGCATCGGGTCGAGCTTGGGCACTGTCGCGGCGTTGCGGAGATACCATTCCGCCGAGCCCTGGTAGGCGTCGGGCACAAACGAGCCGTCTTCGATCAACAGATAGTCAAAACAGGCGCGATCCATGGCGCGAGCGAGGTCGAGCAGCAGCCCGCCGTCGGCCCAATCCGACCCGATCGCGCCGGACCATGGCTGGTTCCAGGCTTGGACGGAGTAGCCTCTGCCCACAAACCACCCGAGATGCAGCACCCGAGCCTCCCTTGTTCGACGCCCGCGCGCCCGTCGCAATTGCCATGCCAGCGGCACGTTCCTTGCCACGCAGTCATCCGTCTGCCGATGCCGGGGGGTCACAGCGAGGAACAGACGTGCGCAACTCGATGGTCACGATCGCGGCCGCAGCTCTGATCGGCCTGTTTACCGCTCATCATGCCGCCGCTGGAGGCAAATGCGAGCCGGCAGCGCTCGCGACAAAATACCCGTCGCTGGCTGGCAAGACGATCCGGGTCGCGCAGGACCCGCAGGGCCCGCCCTACGCCTTTCGCGACCCCGAGGATTTCGACCATCTGGTCGGGCTTGATGCCGAGATGTGCGCGCGGCTTTCGGCTGCATCGGCGCGCCGTTCGAGTTCAAGACCGGCAGTTGGTCGGGGCTGCTGCCTTCGGTGATCGCCGGCCAGGCCGACGTGATGTGGAGCAATCTTTATTACACGCCGGCGCGCGCCGAAAAGGTCGACTTCGTGACCTATCTGCTGGCCGCGACCAGGGGCATCGTCCGTAAGGGCAACCCGAAAAACATCCATTCGCTCGACGATGTCTGCGGTGTGCGCACCGCCGCCGGTCTCGGCACCGTCGAGGAGGCGATGTTCCGCGGGCTCAGCGATAAATGCGTCGCCGCCGGCAAGCCGGCATTGGAGATCGTCACCTATCCCGACCGTCCGACCGGTATCCGCATGCTGCTCAACGACCGCGCCGATCTGCTGATGGGCGACGCCGGCGGCAACGCCTACACGATCAAGCTGTACCCGAACGATCTGGAGAGCGGCTATGTAATCCCGACCGATTACAAGGTCGGCCCGGGGATTAGCAAATCATTGCCGGAACTGCGCCAGGCGATCTTCCACGCGATGCAGATCATGCAGGCCGACAGCCTGCAAAGGGAGCTGATGGTCAAATACGGCGTCGACCCGGAATTGCAGCGGCCGGTCGAGATGCATACCCAATAGGCGCGCGCGGGGATTGCCCATCACTCGGCGGCGGCACCGGTGTCGGGCGAATTTCTCCACTACCTGACGTCGCATTTCCTATTGGAAGGCGCGCTGTTGGCGATCGAGATCGCGGTTGTCTCGATGGCGCTGGGACTGATGCTCGGGCTCGGCTTGGCACTATTGCGGCTGTCGCGCCATGCCGCAATACGCGGCCCAGCCTGGTGCTACATCTGGTTCATCCGCGGCACGCCATTGCTATTGCAGCTGGTGTTCATCTATGACGTATTGCCGGCGGTCGGCATCAAGCTCGACACCTTCACGACCGCGATCATCGGATTTTCGCTGAACGAGGCGGCGTTCAGCGCCGAGATCATCCGCGGCGGCATTCTGTCGGTCAGCCGCAGCCAGGCGATTGCGGCGGCGGCGCTTGGGATGTCGGGCGGGCTGACCCTGCGCCGGATCATCATGCCGCAGGCGATGCGCGCGATCCTGCCGGGCATTGCCAATCAGGCGATCAGCATGATCAAGAGCACCTCAATCGCCTCGGTCATTATGGTCAACGAGCTGACCTTCCGCGCCGAGCAGATCGTCGGTCAGAACTTCAAGTTCTTCACGGTGTTCACCGCGGCGGCATTGATCTATCTGGCGATGACCAGTACCGTGGCGGTCGGCCAGATCGCCGCCGAGCGGCGCTTCGACTTTCTGCGCGAGCGCGGCGACAGCCTGTTTGCCAGGCTCGCGGCGGCGCTCGGGATAAAGCGTCGGCCGCGGCCGGAGCAGGCGAGCGGGTCGGTGCGGCCGACCCAACCGCGAGAGAAATTGCCGGCGCTGATCGGCGATCTTTGCCAGGATGTCGGCGGAGCCGCCGGGCGGCCGGTCGTCGTCTGCCATAACGTCCAGAAGGCCTATGGCGACAGGCAGGTCCTCAACAGCATCGATCTCAGTGTCGGTCGCGGCGAGGTGGTCGTGATCATGGGGCCGAGCGGCTCGGGCAAGAGCACCCTGTTGCGCATGATCAACCATCTCGCACCGCTCGACCGGGGCGAGATCACCGTCGACGGCAGGCATGTCGGCTACCAGCGCATGCCCGGCGGCGGGCTGCGTCCGACCGGCAATCTGGCGCGGGCGCGGGCAGAGGCCCGCATCGGCATGGTCTTCCAGCACTTCAACCTGTTCGAGCACCTGACAGCGCTGGAAAACCTCGTCGAGGCGCCGATCCGCGTCTACCGTCAGCCGCCCGAAGCGGCGCGCGAGATCGGCGTGCGGCTGCTCGCCGGTGTCGGCCTTGCCGGCCATGTCGACCACCTGCCGCACCGCCTCTCCGGCGGCCAGCAGCAGCGCGTCGCGATCGCCCGCGCCTTGGCGGTGGCGCCGCGCGAGATGCTGTTCGACGAACCGACATCGGCGCTCGATCCCGAGCTGGTCGGCGAGGTCCTGGCCGTCATTCGCGCGCTGGCCGAGGCTGGCATGACGATGATCATCGTCACCCACGAGGTGCGCTTTGCACATGAGGTCGCCGACCGCATCGTATTCATGGATAACGGCGCGATCGTCGAGGAGGGACCTCCTGCCCAGCTGCTCGATGCGCCCAAGCGGGAACGGACGCGGCGGTTCTTGCAGATGGTGGCGCATGCCGAGAATACCGCTGCATGAAGAGGCATTTGCGGAGCAGATGGTGACGACGCAACGCGGTATTGGCGTGCCCGCTCTGACCGATCATCAGACTTCGCCCAAAAAACTTCTCCTAGGGATGCCATGCGAAGCGGGTGATTGTGCGCGTCGCTCGAACGCTCTCATCGACCGTGTCGATCGCTCCCGACTTTAGCTTGCTTGCGCGTATTAGAGCCCGGTCGGACGCCGCTCTCCGGATTTCGCATCGAGCAGGCTCGCAATGTCCCGATTGGCATGGTTGATGCATTGCATTATCTCGAGACGCTAATAGAAGAAACGGTGATGATCGCCCCTTACATCCTGCCTTTCACGCTCCGCGGCCTTCTCGGCCGAGTTGGTGCCGCTCCGACGCTGCAGGGTCGCGGTCGTCGCAAAGGGACCCGTCTCCCCCGCTGGCAGCAAACATTTGTTGCGTTTGAAGATTGGTTGACAGCCTCGAACCTAGCCTGGCGTGGCGAAATTCTTTTGGGCAACCAACTCGAGCGGTTCCACCACTTTTGCGGAGATTGTGGTGGCGATACCCCGCATGAGGGCTTTGATAAGCTTGGCACCGGTTGGTATGGCCAGATATGCCGCTGCCGGCGTTGCGGCCGACAAGGCATGACAGTTTGGCCTATTGCCTGGTGGTAACCTCGCGACCGGAAGAAGATATTGACAACCCGTATCACGCTTTGCGTAACGGTTACGGACGCCCCTTCGAAGCGCTTGCCTATACGTTGATCCATTCCCAGGACTCGCTTGAGCGATTTCGGAAGGAGGTACTGAAATGGTGCTCAACCCCAGCCTCGGGAAATTCGCCCTGGTGGCAGGAATATCTGAGGTGACCGACGCGAATCTTTGACGATCGACCGGAGGAGCCACGACATGACCTCTCAGATGGAAAACGAATTGCTGACCCGTGTCGGCCCCGGCACCCCGATGGGTGCGCTGATGCGGCAATACTGGGTGCCGGCCTGCCTGTCATCGGAACTCAAAGCCGACGGGGACCCGCTGCGCGTAATGCTGCTGGGCGAGCGATTGATCGCCTTTCGCGACAGCTCAGGACGAGTCGGCGTGCTCGATCACCGCTGCCCACACCGCTGCGCTTCGCTGTTCTTTGGCCGCAACGAGGAAGGCGGCCTGCGCTGCATCTATCACGGCTGGAAATACGACGTCGCCGGCAATTGCCTCGATATGCCTAATCTGCCGGCAGACCAGGACTTTCGGCAAAAGGTCAAGGCGAAGGCCTATAAGGTGGCCGAGCGCGGCGGACTGGTTTACGTCTATATGGGCGAACGCGAGGTGGTGCCGCCATTACCGGCGCTCGAGGCGATGCTGTGCCCGCCCGACGAGACCAATCTCTGGGCCCGGCAGCGGGAATGCAATTGGCTGCAGGCGCTGGAAGGCGACATCGACACCTCGCATTTCAGCTTTCTGCATACCGGCAAGGTCACGATCGACGAAATCGACCCCGATCACCTGGAACGGTTTCAATTCACTGATCGCGCCCCGCGCTACCACGCGCAGGCGACCGATTCGGGCACGATGTATGCGGCCTATCGCCCGGCCCAACCGGGCCACCTCTACTATCGCTTCGCCCATTTCGTGTTTCCGTTCTGGGCATTGTTCCCGAACGGTCCATTGACCGACAACGTCCTCGCCCAGGGCTGGGTCCCGATGGACGACAGGCACGCGATGGCCTTCACGTTCAGCTGGACGCGCAAGACCCCGGTGCTGCAGCTCAACAAAAGGGGTGAGCCATTGCCGCTGCTCGACCGGGTGAGCCCGACCCTGCCGAACACCTCCGACTGGTTCGGCCGCTGGCGCGCGGTCGCCAACCATACCAATGATTATCTGGTCGATCGGGAAGCCCAGCGCACGATCAGCTACACCGGCATCAATGGGTGTTTCCGCAGGATTCGGCGGTCACCGAGAGCATGGGCGACATCTCCGACCGCACGCTCGAAAATCTGGCACCCAGCGACCGGATGATCGTCATCACGCGGCGACGGCTTCTCGACGCCGTGCGGGCGCTGCAGGACAATGGGACAGTGCCGCCCGGCGTCGATGATCCCGGCGTCGCCAGCAGCGCTCGCTCCGGCGATCTGATCGCGCCTGAAGGACAACCTTGGCTCGAAGCGTATGAGCAGACGATGAGGCAGGCGCTGCACCCGGTCATGGTGCTGGCAGCCGAGTGAGGCGTCGGACATCTGGCCACCCGCCGGCCGCCCCGTCCAGTCATCGCGCCTCGCCGGCGAAGATCGCTTTGTTCAGGACCGCATGGACGCCCCAGTTGCCGTCGACGACCTGGGTCACGCCAAAATCGACTGCAACCGACATCAGCGAGATCGCCTCGTCCTCGGTGAGCCCCTTCGTTGCCATCAGGAAGTGCCGCATCTTGCGGAACGCGTCGCGCATCGCACCGTCGAGCGACGATTTGGCGAAGATCTCGGTTTGTGCCTTGGCGCCGAGCTCGGCCAGATAGTTCGCAAAGCTGAAGCCATGCACGACCCACTCGTCTGGGGTCTCTAAAAGCGGGTAGTCGAGCTCGGCGAGCGGGGTTCCGGCGAGGCGGTCGCGCTTGTGAACAATCAGCTGGAAGGTGCCGGTCAGCGAACACTCGATCGCGGTGCCGCAAAGCTCCGAATCTCCCTGGCTTGCGTGCGGATCGCCGACGGAGAACAGGGCGCCCGGCACCGCCACCGGGTAGTACATGACTGCGCCCTTGCCGATCCGCCAATTATCGATGTTGCCGCCGAAATAGCCGGGCGGGATCGAATCGACGAATTCCGCCTCCTTCGGCACCACCGCGATGACCCCGAAATGCGGCCGCACCGGGATGCGGACATCCTTGAGGATGCCGTGGGTCTCCTCGACCAGCGTGTGGTCGACCGGGATGCCGGGATAGTCGATCGTCCGATGGAGAACGCCGAACGGATCCGTCTGCGGCATCCAGCGGTAATTGTAGACCGCTCGTGCCCAATTGCGCCCGCCCGTGGCATCGATCTCGTAGATCGTGATGACCTCGCGGGGCTTCGGTTCGGTGATCAGGTCGTTGTATTGGAAGCCCCACCAGGCTGCGGCGTTGCTGCCGAAGGCGCGGCCGGCGAAGGATGGGTTGCGGCAGCCGCGTAATTTGACATCGAGGATGCGCACTTCCAGTACATCGCCCGGTTCAGCATCGCGCACATCGATCGGGCCGGTGCAGATGTGGACGCCGAACCCCTCACCGGCGCCGCGGCCGTGAATGGCGGCGTTAGTCGGCCCGGCGCCACGGCGGTCGACGCTCTTCCGCTCCTTCGTCCAATGGAAGACGCTTTCCGCTCCGAGGTCGCCGGCAATCATGCGGGCATGGTCATCATAGGCGTGGTGCGTCAGAGTTTCGATCGTGACGAAATCGCCGGACTGCAACGTCAAGACCGGCTTCAGCGACCGGCTGAAGTAGCCCCAATGCACGGTCTCGACCATCGCTGGCACGACATAATGGTTGGCCTGTCCGATTCCCGCGCCAAGGGCCTTTATCGCTCCCATTCCTGCGTTCCCCTGCACATTTCACTAGCGAGCGCCCGCCGACAGCCAGCCATATCGCATCGCCGTTATGCGCGATCGGGCAGCACCGAGTGCGCTGCGGCGCCGGTTGATCCGGTACATCGCCGCGCAACCCCTCCTCGACGTGATCAGCTTTCCCGGAATGCGCCGCTCAGGCCAGCACGACCTCCGCGACCAGTTCCTTGCCGCGGGTCTCCGGACTGATGGACAGCGCCAACAGCAAGCTCACCAGCCCTCCGATTGTGCCGACTGCCATCGGGATTCCAAACCCCAGGTGCCAGTTGAGGGCGAAATAGGTCACGACTGGACTGGCGAAGCCGCCCCAGATCGCTCCCTGGTGAAAGCAGAACCCGGATGCCGTCGCACGCACCTCGGTCGGAAAACGCCCGGCGAGATAGCTCGGGGCCTGGCTCCAGATGCCGCCCCCGGCACACCATCCCTGCAACCCGAAGAACACGACAATCATCGCATAGCTGTGGGTGAACAGATAGAGCGGGACGAGCGGCAGCCCGATCAATGCCGGCAGCATTATCGCCCAGCGGCGACCGATGCGGTCAGCCACCCAGCCCCAGGCAACACCCGACCCGAACTGCCCGACACTCAGCAGCATCACCGGCAAGGCGACGAGCGCCGGGCTCAACTGCAGATCCTTTTGCAGATAGGTCGCGAACATCCCGGTCATCGAGTAGGCGACGACGAAGTTGCTGGCCATCCACCAGCAGGCGGTCGCCGTGTTGCCGAGCATGTCGGGCTTAAAGATGCTCAACAGCGGTGTCTTGACCTCACGCTTCTCGGCGCGCTGCCGCCGGCGGTTTTCCAGCCACACCTGCGGCTCCTTGACGTAGGTGCGGACATAAAGGATCGCGAGGGCGGGCAGCACGCCGATGACTAACAGACCGCGCCAGCCGATCCAGTTGTAGAGCAGACCGTAGGCCAGGCTCGACAACAGCGCCCCGATCCCCCATGACCCTTGCAGCACGCCGGACATAAAGCCGCGCGAGCGGATCGGCCATTGTTCCATTGCCAATGCCGCGCCGACCGGCCATTCGGCGCCCATGCCTATGCCCATAAGCGCGCGGAACAGGAACAGCAGCGAAAAGGTCGGAGCCAACCCGGCCAGCAGGTTGGCGATCGAATACCACGCGATCGAGATCATCAGCGGGTTCTTGCGACCCATCCGATCGGCGAGCCAGCCTGATGCCGTGGCGCCGACCAGGCGCATCCATAGCGTCAGCGCCAGCACCGCCGTTACATCGACCAAGGGTACGTTGAAGGTCTGCGATATGGGCAGCATCAGCAGCAGAAAAATAGTGAAGTCGAACGCGTCGAGGGTCCAGCCCAGCCACGCCGCAATCCAGGCGTGCCATTGTTCGCGCGTCGGCTCCCTCCACCACGCAACCTGTGCACTTTCGAGCGCTATTGTCATTGTTGGGCTCCTGTCGAAACCGGCCTAAAGACACGATAGTCTCGCAATAAACGTGCCAAATAATCATGCCTATGAATTAGGCATGAACTGTAACTTTTTTTTGCCTATTTATTGAGCGGCAGGCTTTGCAGCCAATTCGCGGTTCGAAACGCCGCCGATGGACGGTCCCGCAAGATGTCCGTTCCAGTCGACCCGGGCGGCCGGAATCGGCGCTAACGAGCCGATAGCTCGGTGATCAACGAATACGCAGGATTGCCCCCAGAGCCGCCGTTCGGGGTAGCCGAGGCGGCATCTTTCGAGAGAAGTTTGGCGTGCACCAGGGGATAGGAGACAATCTACGGTCATAATGCGAACTTCTACCGGGGAGCGGCCGTTTTTAGTCGTACGGCGGGGGCGGGCTCGCCAGCAAGCACGCCGTCCGCTTTGGGTCACTTTGAGACCAAGAAGCCATGCTGCTCGAGGGTGCTGTGCTCGTCTCTTGCGCCCCTGGCAGCGGACACGCGGCCCGAGTGCGTGTCACTCGATCGTCTCTTTCTATACCCACATCTCCGACCAGTTCGGACCGTTCTATACTAAGGTGATCGCGGCGACCGCGAGCGAGGCGCCGCACGTCCTCGATGGGCTCCTCTATCACGATACGGGACTGGCGATCGAGGAGCACTACACCGACTCAGGTGGCGTGACAGATCACGTGTTCGGCCTCTGCCACCTCTTCGGCTTCCGCTTCGCTCCGCGTATTCGCGATATTAAGGAACGCAAGCTCTACTTGCTGCCGGATCAGAAGGCGCCGGCGAGTCTCGTTCCGCTGGTCGGCGGCGTCATCGACACTGAACACATCGCGGCCCATTGGGACCAGTTGCTGCCGCTCGCAACCTCGATCCGCACCGGCACGACCACATCATCGGCCGTGCTCAAAAAGCTGTCGGCCTATCCGCGCCAGAATGGGCTTGCCAAGGCGCTGCGCGAGATGGGCCGGATCGAGCGCACGCTGTTCACGCTTGATTGGATCAAGAACCCCGACCTTCGCCGCCGCGCCCATCTCGGGCTCAACAAGGGCGAAGCGTGCAACGCGCTGGCCCGTGGCGTCTATTTCTGCCGGCTCGGCGAGGCCCGCGACCGCAGCTTTGAGAACCAGTTCTTCCGCGCCTCCGGGCTCAACTGTTGGTCGCGGCCGTCATCCTTTGGAACACGAAGTACCCGGAGATGGCCGACACGGGGCTGCGGCGGCAGGGCGGGACGATCAACGAGGACCTGTTGCGGCATGTAACGCCGCTCGACTGGGAACGCATCGGGCTGACCGGAGACTACGTTTGGAGCACTGCCGATCAACCGCCGGCCGGTACCCTCAGACCGCTGCGGCAGCGACAATCTCTACTGGCGGCGTGAGTTCGTTCAATGTTCCAGATGTCGTGCACTCAGAGCACTTTCGTGTAGTGACCCGAAGATGCTGCTCGACATGCGGAAGGAGGTCGAGCAGAAGGCAGCGGGCACCGCAGCACCTCCGGAGCCCGCCAATTTTACGGCGCCCGACAGGGAGGTCGTCGAGCTGTTCGTCGCGCGATTGCGCAGCCGGATCGCGCCTGGGGCAGCCGAGGCTAGAGCCGCCGCCGATGTCGAACAGCCCGGTTGACCATGCCGGCCCCGGCCGTCGCCCTAGATACGGGTCTGCGCGAGTGCGCGGCACTGCTCTGGCATGATTTTGCTCGGCGCCAAGCGGCTGCTGGCGCTGTGGAACGCGCGGCCCGGTATCGAGAGGCGGAGAAAGTCGGCGACCGAGTTGTTGGCGGACCCGGAGCCGCAATCCGATGCGAAGCACGCCTCGAAGCAGGAGGCGGTGATTACGATGCTGCGTCGACCCGAGGGCGCAATGGTCGATGATGCGGTCAGTGCCACCGGCTGGCAGCGGCACACAGTGCGCGGCGTCTACTCGGGAACCCTGAAGAAGAAGCTCGGGCTGACCCTCCCCTGCCAAAGAAGAGCGCGGGCGGGTCGGCCGTCGCCCCGACTTTGGTTCGAGCGTAGCTGTCGACGGGACGGCTGAGTTGAGTGGCGACGTCAGACCGCCGATCGACGGATTGCTCTGACCTGAGGCGCTGCGCCGAGGAGAATTAGGGCGACTGCCGCGAAAGACAAGACGATTACAGCGCCGGAAAATGCATAGATTGTGGGCGAGACGCCAGAATTCATAGCACCAAACATGTGAAGCGGAAGGGTGTTTTGACGACCGACCAAGTAGTAGGCGCGAGCATGTTCGTTCAATGAAAGGAGAAATGCAAAGACGAAACTGGAGATGAGACTGCCTCGCATGAGCGGCAGGGTCACATCAACAAAGGCGCGCAATGGGCTAGCGCCGAGATCGCGCGCAGCCTCGATGGTGCTCGGTTTTACCGTCGACAGGCCGATGAGCGATACTGTAACTGAGAAGGGCAGAGTCCAAACAAGATGCCCTATCGTTAGGGTGACCCAAGACGGGCTGACGCGTACAAGTCTCAGCATCACCGATAGGCCCAGGCCTTCTATCGTGCCGGGCACGAACACTGCTGACAAAATGACAAGAAGGAATATGCTTCGCATACGCGTCATCGATCGATAGGCTAGCGCAGCTGAGAGCCCAATTGGCGTTGCCATCACCGCCGTTGCCAATCCGATAAACAGGCTTTCCTTTAGCGCTCTGAAGAGTCGATGATCATCGAGAAGGGCGACATACCAAGTAAGGCTGTAATGGATCGGAACGACAAGTCTGAGCTGTTCGCCCGGATTCAGGGACACCAACAAAAGATATAGCGCAGGCACGTAGATTATTATTAGAGAAAGCGCCGTGATGGCCGTAAACACCTGCCGACCACCGTTTGTGCGGCCTGTAACCATTGAATCGAGGGTCATGCGCCGAGGTCTTCGAAGAGACGCGAAAGCTTGAGCATGCGATTTGCGATAATGACGAGGACAATCAAGAAAATAACAACAACGGTCGCGATCGCGAAGGCAAGCGGGAAATTTACAACCCGCATCACGTCGTTAATCATGATAGAAATGGAAGACGCGCCCGCGCCACCGAGAAGCTGGATCTCCATTGATGTGGCGACGGCGACGACAAATACGAACAGAAAGCCTGCAATGATTCCCGGCATGATGAGCGGCAGGACAATGCTCGAGAACATCATCCAGAAGCCTGCACCTAGGTCTTGGCTCGCCCAGATCACTGAATGTTCAATCCGTGCGAACACAAGCACCATTGGAATTATCGCGAAAGGAAGATAGGCTGCCACCATGCCGAGTACGACGGCGAAATCAGAGAACAACAACCACTCGACTGGGGTGTGCGCGATTCCAAGGCGTATCAGCACGTTGTTGATGATTCCCTCTCGGCCGAGCACAAGGCGCCAAGCAAAGGCACGAACCAGGCCGCTCGTGAAGAACGGAATGGTAAACAGCGCGACGAGCAGTGTCGCCCGCCGTGGCCCGCTCAAGAGACCGACTACTGTCGCGGCCGGAACAGCGAGGAGTGTGGAAGCCGTCGCCGTCAACGCTGCCAAGCCAGCTGTTCGGAGAAGAACGGTCGCTCGCCCGTTCTCTAAGAGCGCGGCATAGGACGCGAGAGACCAAACGGGCTTGATCCAGTAGGTATCGGGATCGAAACTCCAAAAACTCCATGTCGCGATAAGCGCGAGCGGAATAAAGCCCATACAGACGAAGACCACGAGCGATGGCAGGGCGAGAAAGAAGTCCATTCGTCGTCGGCGACCGGCCACCTTATCATGGGGCACTATGCGTTCCTCAACCTCTGCCACCACTGTTCGTAAAGCTGGAAATTGTCCGGCCTCGTGTTCTGCCAATAGACCTTACCCGCAAACTTGGCTTTTACATGCTCGCCCAATTCCTTGACTTTGTCCGGATTGAACGCGGCGGAATGAGCCGTCGCATACGCCACGTTGTTTTCGGTGGGCACGAAATAGCCGCGCAGCGTGCCAAGCTTGCACCCATAGAACCCGGAGAGAAGGGCATTGGCGAATTGGTGGGCCATCTTCGAAAGTCCGCGGTTCACCGCGCCCTTGAGCAGGATCGTATTGTTGCCCCACGCCTCGTAGCCTTCCTTTGGTACGGCATAGTAACAATCGACACCCCGATCTCGGGCTGCATAAACGATCGGTTCCCAACCGGTCATCACCCAGACCTCTTGGTTGACGATAAGTTGGAGGCCCTGCTCCCAACCGTTCCAAAAAGTGCGGAATTGACCGTCTTTCTTGTGCTTGATCAAGAATTCCATGACGAGCCCGAGTTCGTCGGCGGTCAAATTGCCCGGTTCTGCAATCTTGGTATTCTCGGAGTTCTTGAGATAGATCGCGGTAAAGGTGACGCTGTTGATCCACGCGTCCTCCATCGCGGTCTTGCCCTTTAACTTCGGGTCGAAGACGACGCCGTAGCTATCGACGCTGCTGGCCTTTTCCCTGAGAGCGATTATAGAATCGGCATTGATGACGGTCGGAATTCCGTAAATCTTGCCTTCGTAGGTCAAGTACGGGATGTCCTTTGCCCATTGCCACAGATTCGTATAGTTCGGAATTTGCGAAAGATCCCACGGGGCAATCAGATCGCGTTTCGCCAGTTCCTTCTCGCTGCCCCCCTGGAGCCCGCCAACATCATAGATGTCGTTGGCGTTACCAGCTGCCAACTTCGCGACGACAGGGCCGGGGTCGTTGCCATTGTCGGTGAAGTTCACCTTGACTCCGCTCTCATTCTTAAGAATATCCCACCCGGGGTCACCGATATCGAGCGTGCCAGTGGCCCAAAAATTGATCTCGTTCGCTGCTCGCGCGGCGCACGGTAGGCCCAAAGTCCCAACCGCTAGCGCGCCGGCGCCAAGGGCTGTGTTCTGGACAAGTTGGCGACGCGTCAATCGTGTTTGGATACCCTGGGAATGGTTATTGCAGTTGTTGTGCGTCATTGTTCACACTCCGTTGTGGTCGTAGCGCAATTGTACACGCTTCGTATATCGTCACGGCTCTGCCATTGCCACTTCGGGCACCAACAGGGGCTTCATAGGCTGCCAACCAATATAGATGCTGCTGCCTAGTCTGGGTACGGGCACTTGCTGAGCTGCGGATATGAGAAATTTGAGCGATTGACCGTCGACCAGGCGCGTCTCAAGTTCGACGTCACGGCCCTTATAGGCGCTGGAGATGACGGTGACCGGCCCGAAATCGCTCTCTTCATTGGCCTGTACGATTCTGATCCGCTCCGGTCGTAGCACCAATACGTATCCCCGACCCGATTCTCGGCACACTGGTGGCTCACAACTGATCGCTCTTCCCGCCATGTGCGCGCGCCAGCTGGTGGGGCCCGGTTCAACGCGCTCCGGTTTCAGTATTGCGTCGAACCCAACGAATCGAGCCACGAAGCCATTTGCTGGTCGTTCGAACAATTCGCGCGGCGTGCCGATCTGCTCGACCCTACCGGTCCGCAAAACTGCAATACGGTCACTCAGCGAAAGCGCCTCATCTTGGTTGTGAGTCACCGCCAGAAAGGTTGCGCCAAGCCGTCGATGCAGACGACTAATCTCGTCGCGCAGCTGCTGACGCAGCCGTTCATCTAGCCCGGTCAATGGCTCGTCGAGCAAGAGAACAGCGGGGTCCAAGACCAGTGCGCGGGCAAGAGCAACGCGTTGACGCTGCCCGCCGGAAAGCTGATGCACACGGCGCCGCTCGTAACCCTCAAGGGCAACCATGCCGAGCATGTCCGATGTGCGCTTCTGCCGCGTCACCGCATCGACGCCGCGCACTTTAAGGCCATAGGCGACGTTCTCCCCGACCGTCATGTGCGGAAATAGACCAAGGTCTTGGAAGATTGTATTGCACGGTCGTTTGTTCGGGGGAAGCGCGGTCATGTCCGTACCGCCGAAAAGGATGCGGCCTGCGGTCGGCTGCAGGAATCCGCCGATCATTCGCAAGATAGTGGTTTTGCCCGAGCCGGAAGGACCCAACAGAGTGACGAAGGTTCCCTCTTGTACGGCCAATGAAATGTCGGAAACGACAGGTACGTCGTAAATCTTGGTCACATGGTCGAGCGCGATGGCGGCCGGCGAGCTCATCCAGCCTCCTCGATGAAAATGAGACCGAAACGGTCAATAGCGGCCCGCCGTCCAGCGCCCACCATCATCGTGGTGTCGCCTGCTCCATCGGACCCGCTATCCTTGAACCGGAAAGTGTAAGCCTTCTCATCGTGAAATACCACGGAGACTGCGTCGAGCTCGGCGCGAGGCTCGAACCACTTCGATAATATATGTTCTTGACGTACGTCCTCGGTTCGCATAGTTGGAGGCACTAATCATAATCATTTTTACCCCGAAAAGTATGAATTTGTCAGGGCGCTTATCATACCGCGATCTATGCAGGTCCGCTCGAAAGTTCCGCGCCTTGTAAGGCGACCGGGCGAGGCGGCCTAGTGTGTTGTCTCTGAAATAGGATTTCGTTGGGCGTTTAGCGCACGTCTCGCGGTGTCAATTTTGCGCAAGATGTCTTCGCCCTT
>Ga0306924_10002917_pt1 | contig 16285 bp, 10 predicted proteins | sample sta12Can44000111_FD_203756 | JGI IMG/M metagenome (GOLD analysis project Ga0306924, IMG submission 203756) | Lab enrichment of tropical soil microbial communities from Luquillo Experimental Forest, Puerto Rico - statanox.12C.anox.44.000.111 (v2)... | ecosystem: Environmental > Terrestrial >... | reverse complement strand
AGTGCTCCACGGCTGTCCTCCATCTCAGATGCCTGGGGCCGACTCAACGTCGTGACCCCGTTTCATCATCTATCGGGGGACAGCCACCTTCACCGCTCGCTGGGTGCAGGGCCCATTACGGCATCTAATCTATAGAATGTGCAAGTGACGCGCCGGTCTCCCGGCCGTCAGTAGGTCTTAAGGTATTCCAGAAGGGCCATGCGGTCGGACTCGGCCAGATCCGTACCAAAAAGGTGGCCACCATTTCCGTCGCCGATCCGTGTGGCGTCCACGACACAGTCCTGCTGGTCGCAGGCTGTGTCGACGGCGAAGCCGAGCCTCACCGGGTCATACTCGCGCGCGCCAAGCGCAAACGTCTTGGGCCGCTGCTCCGGGGGAACGAGCAAGTGGTACAATGTCGGGACCGATCCGTTGTGCAAGTACGGCGCCGCGGCCCAGATCCCATACAGAGGCCTCGCAGCATAGGGACCGTAAGGTGGGTGAGTATCGAGCAGCGTGTCGCGCCAGAGGACGCGTTCGCGCCGGTCGAGATCCTCCATCGCCCGCTGCTGCGCGGCGTCGATTCCGGCCGACGCGAAGGCCTTTTGCTTGATGCTATCAACGGCGGCTTGAACGGTCCTGGCAAATGAATTGCCCGTGAAAGCCGTGCCGGCCTTGACGCCGGCGCACTCCCGGAGGAGTTGCGAGTCCTCGGCGGTGTAAGAGCGAGGTGGGATCACGAGCGCGCCGGTGTCGGGGACCGGGCACGAGATCCTGAGCGCCACCGTAGCGTCTGTCCCGACCTCCTCCGGACGCATTCCGCGCAGCCGGATGAGGCCGGTTGGAGTACGTCGATCATCCCCATACTCGTGGCACCCGGCACAGCGGCTCCGGAATATGCCTTCGCCCGCCGCCGCCAAATCGGGCTTGATCTCGCCGAAGATGGCGGCAGGCCATCGCGGCGGATCGATGTAGTAGGCCAGCCACTCGAGGTCGTGCATGTTCCTCATCGGGATGGAGCTCTCGAAGAGAGAAGCGGTCCTTCTGGGATCGAGTACGACGGTAGCCCCTGCGCCGAGGGTCTCGGTGAAATTGCGCTCCAGCACCGTGTTGGTGTTGATGGTCCATTCGATCCAGTCGTAATCCTTGAAGCCCCAGACGGGGGGGAAACGCTGGGGTTGCTCGCGGTAGGCCGCGACCAGCTCGAGCGGCTGCGCTTTCCGCGACCAGAGCGGCGGGAACTTCACGGCCGCATCGAGTCTGGCCATGTTCGCCCTGTTGACCTCGAAATCTCCGCCGGCGTCCGCCTTGCGCAGACGCGTGAATAGGAAGTTGCGGGTGCCGTCAAACGCGTCCAATCGACCGAAGCCGGAGGTCGGGTGGTTGGGATCGCGCTGCGCCCTGGCGGCACGGATGACGGCGATCAGTTCGAGCCGCGCGTCCAACCTGTCGCGGTGCAGCAGCATGTTCGCGCCGTAGTAGACGAGGGTCGCCGGGCGGACGAATGGCGCGGCAGGTCCGTAGCGTCCGTAATCTTGCCGTCCCAGGCGTTTGAGCGCCCGCCACAGCTTGCCTCGATCGGCCGTCGCCGCCATGAGCGCCTCGATGGCCTGCGAGTAGAAGAGCTGCATATTGAACATGTTGGGAGCGCCGTCGATCCGCACGGCTTTGCCGCCATGGCGCAGCTCGCCCACATGGCAGGCCGCGCAGGTGATTCCGACGAAGTCCATGCCGAACGTGAAAGGGTTGGACGACACTGCCAGGCCGACAGGCAATGCGTCGTCGCGCGCCGGGTCGGGCAACAGGCCGTAACGCTCGAGGTTTTCGACGAATGGCTTGTTGGAGCCAGGGTCGGCGACGTCGACCGCGGTCAGCAGGATCCAAGGCAGGATTTCCGAGCCTTGCGACAGGTGATAATAGGTTTCCTTCTGCGCCGGTGTCAGCCCGTTGCGGTATTCCGCGACAATCGACGGATCAGGACGGCTGAATCGAACCTCCATCGTGTCGTCGAGCGCGCCGCTGACCACTGGAATGGCGTAAAGGACGACGGCAAGCAGGTACAAGCCAGCAAGCGCCGCGAGCACATACAACAGAAGGCGAACGAGCCTCATAGCGATCTCCTCCTATGACGCCGGGAGTGCGCAGACCTGCCCTGACCATCTCCTCGTCCGATGACGAAGGCCACGAGCGGCTCGACCTCCCTACGACGACGGCAACACGGTTTGGGAATTCACGGTCGGGCAGCCCTCGGAAAGAGAAACACCTTCAGCGCGGCGAACAGTGTCTTCAGATCGTACTGGGCCTGATAAACGGGTGGGGGTGCGGGGCCCCGCTTGAGCAGGAGGTGAATCGCTTCCCACGCCGAGCGGGCGGAGTATTCGATAGTGAACGCCACATCCCGCGAGACCTCCACGTATTGGCCGATGAGTCCGAGATTGGTCGAGCCCTCCGGCACCGGGCTGGGCCTGTCGGTGCGTGTGCGCATGATCCAGATGTTGTTCACGTAGGGCATGTCGCAGGGGGTGCAGATCGATGACGCCATGATCGCGTCCAAGTGTTTGTCGAACCGCAGGTGCCGCAGCACCTCATGCAGGATCTCCGCGCCTGTGCATGCAGCCATGGGGTTCGGCACAAAATCGCCGTTGCGCTCCGGATATAAGCCGTAGCCCCAGCACAGGTACATGCCGGGCGGCTGGCCAATGACTTGCGGTTTGTGGAAGACGGTCAACGACAGTAGCCAAGCCGAGTCTTTCAAAGTCACGAGCCCACCGCTTCCCGGCTCGCTGCCCGTCAGCGCGGACATCTGGTCGACGAATACGGTCCCCGTCGTGGTGAGCGTGAAGCTCACCCAGCGCGAGCTGGGCACCTGGCCCGCGCCGAAGAACACGTCGGGATTGCCGAAATCCGTGCGCCCCTGCGCCAAGCGCTTCCACAGTGCCCAGGACCGGCCGCTGGCCCGCGGTCGTGGCGGCTTGGTCATCGATCCCACGGAAAGCTCGGCGGCCTGCGATCCGGTCGTCACCAGCACGAGATCCTCCGGCCCGACTGTAACCGAGGTCGCTGCACCGTCCCGTTCGTAGTCGAGCCGGTTGACGGTTATGCGGCTGGGCGACGGCGCGAAGCCGATGTCCCGGACGAAGGCGCTGGTCAGGAAGTTCACGCCGCGCGCGCGCAGCCAAGCGGCCAGCGGTTCGATGAACGATTGGTACTGGTTGAAGGGCGTGCGCAGGATGTCCGCCATGTCCGAAAGCGATGGGAATAAGTGCAAGGTGCGGTTCAGGTAGCGCCGCAACTCCATCGCGCTGTGCTCCGGCAGCGACCCCATGATCGTCGAATAGAGCAACCAAAATTCGGTTGAGAAGAAATGCGGGGAAAAGAATTCCTCGATCCGCCGCCCGTCCAGCATCGCTTCGGGCGTCAGGATGAGCCGCACGAGGTCGAAGCCGTCGCGCAGGCTCAGGCCGAAACGTGGGCCATGGATGATGTGGCCATTGCGATCGATGATGTGCGCCAAGTCCCGGAAAGGGTGGCGCGCATTGAAGGCGAAGAATTCATCTTTGACGGAAATAGCCGGATCGCTTGCGGAGGGGATCGTCGCAAGCAGGTCGAATGTACAACGGAATTCCTTGTCGAAGACGGAACCAGGCACATTGTAGCCGGTTTGCGCACTGCCACCCAGAAACAACCCGCCACCCACCCGCTCTTCCGCCTCGTAGATCGTGATGTCCTGGCCGGGAAACCCCGTGTTCCGGATGAGATATCCGGCCGCGGCCAGTCCGCCAAACCCGCCACCGACAATATGCGCTTTCATCGGCTCGTTCCCTGGACTCCGGGCAACGCGTTTAAAAGCTGGCGTGAGGCGAGGGGAGGGCGATAGCACGCGTCGCCAGCTGCGCGCTGTCTAAGCCACTTCCACCACCTCTGCCGAGGCCACGCCCACGCCGCGCCATCCGACCGCAGCGGCGTGCGCCAGAGCTGCTCCCACACGATGATCGCACTCGCGATCAGCATCGGCACGAGGCCGGGCGTCGCGTTCTGTGCCGCAAGCGCCGCTACCATCACGGCCCAGCACGACGCGACGCACCATGCGGTCAGCCGCAGCGCAAACCACGGTGGATCGAGGAGCGCGCGCGCGCCGAACACCGCGAGCGGCGGGCGGAGATGGCAGCGCCGCAGTGCGGTCGCTTTTGCCGGCAAGCGCTGCCAAGCGAGCGCGATGAGGAGCGTCAGCAAAACCGCATTGCCGATCCGGGAGGCATTCGCGGCCGCAAGCGCGAACAGCACGCCCACCAGGCCCCAGAGCGCAATGTACGTCAGCCAGAACAGCCCGATCGCGCGCAACCGATGGCGCGCGAGGCTGCGATGCCAGAGATGGTGCATCGGTCCGGCGGTGAGCGGCGCCATCATGGCGAGCATCATCAGGGTCGTGCCGAGCAGCAGTTCCGGCCGCAGCGCGTCATCAAGCGCACCGCCGCTCGCGCGGCAGATCGGCCCGATCGCGGCGTCGCCGACAGAGGACCATGCCGCAAGCCCGAGCCAGCCAAGGCCGCTCAGGCCCCAGGCCGCCACCGCGGCGCCGGTCACGTGGCGCAGCATCGCAAGCCGGCACACTCAATTCCCCTGGCGGTAGATGCTGACGCGCCCGATCTGAATGTCGCTCGCGCGCCCGCGCCGCAGGACGAAGCGCACCGGGATCTGGTTCAGCTCCTTTACGCCGGTGAGGTGCAGCCGATCGATCGCGGCGGTGATCTCGATCACCTTGTTCAGTCCGTTGTCGCCGTGCGGGCTATCCGACGAGGTCGCCTCGGCGACGCCAAACAGCGTGACCACGCCGGCGAGATTTTCCGGATGATCTTCCGGTTTTTCGTCCGGCTTCAACCCGATATAGACGCTGAACGACGCCGCGTCGCTCGAGGCCTTGATGTTCTCGAGATTGAGGAACACTCGATCGGGCTCCCGTGGCGTGGTCGACTCGAGAGCCGAACGGAAACTCTCGAGCACCTTGCGGCTGGTCGTCTGATCGAGCGGCACCGTCGCGGCGGCTTCCGGCCCGGAGAGGCGGACGCCTTGCGCATACGCGCCCAATAGTTCGACCTGCGGCTTTCTCGCCATATCTCGTTCGGCTGCCGATTCGACTGCCTCGAGAGCGGCGGGGGCAATGCCCAAGCCTTCCAGCCGCTCGGCCACGCGCCTGCGCGCGGCAAACGGGTTCGTGATGTCCTCGTAAATATAGTCCAGTTTGGGCCCGGTTGTATCCAGCATCTCGCGCGCAAAAAAAGTCGTGCGCGTGCTGTTGTCCGGCTCAGGCGTGACGAACGGACGGTTCCCGGCCGGGCCGTCCATCCACGCCGAGTCGTCCGTCGGGTTCACATGCCCGGCGGCCTGCCGCCAGGACTCCCACAACCGGTCGATATTGGAATGGTGAAGCCAGAAGATCGGATCGAGTCCCGCCGTGGAGGGGTTCGACATCAATCCGACCTTGAACGGATCCATGAAGTCATTGTCGCGGGCGCCGCCGATGTCGCCGTGGACGTTGTCGTGCGGGCTTTGCTCGAGCAGCCCTTCGTCGCCGCGGCCGCTGTGCTTGAACGGTGTGCGCCCGCCGCCGAAGCCGGGCGAGCCGCCGGTTTGCGTGCCGACGAAGCTGCTCTCCAGGAACGCGTCGTTGAGCGAAACCGACCGCGGGTCTAGCTTGATCGGCCCACCCGACTGTCCGGTCGATCCGTATCGCGCCACCACGAAGAGCGGGTTGGTGCCGCCGTCGGGCCACGTCTGTGATCCGAAGACCGGCGGAAGATCGAGCCGATTGCGGTTGCTCTCGTCATTGTAGTTCCAGTAGGGCAGCGCCCAGTCGGCTGGCCCGCCAAGCTGCACAATCGCGGCAGCGACGATCCTCTCGAATGCGCGCAGATAGCCGCGGTGCCAGGGGAGGAAATACCAGGTGTGATGCTGGCACTGGTCGCGGTCCTCGCGCTGAAACGCGATTGCATCCGGCAGGCTCTCGCCCGGCTGCATGTAGCCGTTGCTGCGCCAGAGCTGCTCGGCGACGCCGTGCATCGCGGCGAGATACCGCCAGCTTGTCATGTCGCTGAACGGCCGCGCGCTCATCACTTTGACCGCGCGCGCGTACCACAGGATGATGTCGTTCCAGTCGCTTCCGAGCTTCCAGACGTCGCGCCGTGTCCGTGGCATGTGTTGCTCTCCCTACTCCGTCGCGCACCTACCAGTTAAAGAATCGCTATGGTCGCAATGTGAATACGGGAGTGACTTTCTTTGCGCCTTTCCTTCCGATCTTTTTCATGGGTGCCCTACTCATCTTGCGTGCACCCATAGCAGTGCGCTCATCAACTCAGCGCCGCCAGCAAATCAGTGCGACCGGCCTGAGTGAGTTCTCGCTGAAGCGTTTCGCTGGGCGGTGTATCCACTGCGACCCGCTCGAGCGCAACGCCGCTCGTCATTTTCTTCCGCTTGAGCAAGGCGAGATGTGACAGCTCCGCCGCATAACGGCGCGAGTTCGGTGGCCCCGCGGATGCGTCCGCAACCGCTTCCATGGAGCTTGGTGCAAGTTCGGCTAGCATCGTCCGAACCGAGCGAAGCGGGTCCGCGAATACCATCTCAGGCTCGGCTACCATCTCAGGCTCGGCGGCTTGCGGCTGCAACCCGTGTTTCAACAGTTTGACTGCGTCGATGATCCCCGCGCCGAATTCGCTGGTGTCAAAGCCGGGCGGCTGCCAAGACGTCTCCTGCAGCAGGGCAACAAACCGATCCTGCACTGTCTCGCCGGATCGCAGCGACTTCCTGATCGCAGTGATGCCGAAATGTCCGATCCAGAGCGCGGCAACCCCGGCGGTGAGGGCGACCGCGAACGAGGTTCCCTGGCCGCCGTGCACGTCGATAGGACTGCCGCCGCTCTGCGGCGCACGGTTCGCGCGTGGCACGAACTCGCCGGGCGCGGTGATATCCACCTCGTTGCCGTGGCAGCTTCCGATCCATGGCCGATCATTGATGTTGTAGCCGGCAACGGCAATGACTTCGTCATAGCGCGCCGGCCAGACGACGAAGCCTACGCAATTTCCCGCCGCGGCCATGACGATGATCCCATCGGCAATGGCGCCCCTGATCGCGGTATGCAGCGCGCTGCTAAAGGCCCCGCCCAGGCTCATGGTGATCACGCGGGCACCATTGCGGCGCGCATATTCGACCGCCACGGCGACCCGACCGTGATCGAACACGATGACGCTGGTGACCGCGCGCAGGGGAACAAGCGTCGCTAAAGGCGCAGCGCCGGCGATCTTGCCGCTTTCACGACTCGCTACCACGCTCGACGTCCCGGTGCCGTGACCCGGATTGCCGCTGTAGTCCATCGGGTCGGCAGCGCCCTTTTTGTTGTTGATGAAATCGTAGGCGAGGTTGAGATCGAACATGCCCGGTTCGAGCTCAACGTGATCGGCAACGCCAGTGTCCGGCTGAAAGACCAAGACGCCCTCACCCTTCGCCTTGCCGCCGGGCTTTGGAGCGAGGCTCCACGCATCCTCAGCCTTGATTTTCTTCACCGCCCAATGCGGCTGTTCTGCAGTAGGGTCGTCTTTGGGATCCACCCAGCAGCCGGGGGGAAATCTGTCGACCCCCTCGAGTTGCCGCTCGCCGGTACGCGGCACCATATAGAAGTCGGTCCCGAGTTCGGGCTCCGCGGTGACCGCGTCGGTCGCGTCCGCCAATGCATAGCCCAGCTCGAACGGGGAATCCGCGACGTCCGCGGCTTCGACGCCGATGATGGTCACGGCCATGAATTGCGCCAGGCCGTCATGGGCGCCTTCAAGGCCGTGCGCTTCTGATAGGCGAGCCGCTTCAACCCTGATTTGAAGGCGCTCGTTAATAGCTGCAGCAATCGCGTCGGCCGCGCGAGGTTTTTCGAATTCGAGGATGATGCGCAGCGGCTTGGCGGGCGTTGATCCCACCTGCTGTTTAGCGCGCACGCGTGCCAATAACTCGGGCCTTGATGCCAAATCGTCCTCCCGCCCAATCAGCGTGCCACGGCGCCATCGTACCCACAACACGCAGCAGCCGGTGACCTGTTACTGCGAAGTTCAGTCGATCGCATGGCGTTCAATTCTGCTGTTTCCGCACGCAGCAGTACATCTTCGGCCGCGCAATCCAATGTGAGGTAGTTCACTCCCGATCAGTTCCGAATCCGGCAACCTCAAGGTTGAGAAGGCGTCTGCTTTCGACGCGACGGAGGATTACCGTCATACCGCATGGAGAAGGCGATGACCGGCAAGACGCGCAGGCAAGAGCTGATCGCTTCATCGAACGCGTGCTCGCGCGTAATCCCGAATTAAGAGAACACTACGCGAAACTGCTGGCCGGCGAGGGCGGAGCAACGCGCTCGAGCCGCGCCGTGCGGCGGATCTGCGGCTCGTGTGCGATTGACCCACGTGCGGCCCTGGCCGACAATCGGAAGTGGTAAATTTGGGCGTGGCTCCTGTATTGGAGTGCTGGGCATGGCGATCGATATCAAAGCCGCGTTGTCGAAGCCCGCAAATGCCGCGAAGTTCACTGGCGCATTTATCGCAGCGTATATGTCGCCGGCCTTCGGGACGCGTTCGAAAACCGAGATCGATCTGTTGGTGTTTGCCAGCCTGATCGAAGCTGGCGCGATCGACCCCGAGGCGCCGGAATACGACATCGCCCGCGCGCTCAATATAACGCCGACACGCGTGCGCAATCTGATCTTGAATTGGCAGTTGCGCTCCACGTCGGCGCAAGGCGACCTGCGCGGCGCCATCGTGGAAGCGCTGAAAAAAACGCGCTTCAGCAACGACGGCAGACTATTGACCTTCGGCGTCGAAAGCCCATTGCTCAAGGAGGAAATCACCGCACGCCTGAAGCGCAAAGGTGTCTTCTCCGATGCCTCCTTCTCAAAAGAGTTGGTGAAACTGCCAGCCGACGCGTTCGTCGAATTCCTCGACGAGATCGTAGACGACGAGACTAAGAAACAAGTGAGGTTGACGCTCGTGAAAGACAAGCAGATTCCAGACACGAGCTTCAAGGCGCTGGCGATCGGAGTACTGGTGGCTCTCGGCAAGAAAGCGGCAGGCGAAGCCGGGGGCGCGTTGGCCGACGAGCTACTCGCCAAGCCTGCTGCTGAAAAGGCCGCGAGCTTTCTCAGAGGGCTCCTGTCGGGCGACGCGAAAGGTGCCGCCAAGGGCCTCGCCAAGGAGGACATTGTTGGTGTCTAGCGGTGATGACAAATGAGCCCGATCCATACAGACACCTTTGCAGCTTGGAGCGATCTGCAAAAACGGGGTGCCGCCACGAAACCCCATCCTCAAGCTGCCCGCGTCGCGACAGCTTGATCGATCCGGCCCTGCCGGAGATCACGACGGCCTCGCCGCTGTTACACCACTCGCCGGGGCCCCCTTCGGTGGCAGCTGCTGTCCAGACTTACTGCTTCCGGTACCGCCCAACTGCGACAATAAATCCCGCTGCGCCCGCCCCCCGTGTGAAGCAGCTCACAGACTGCGAGCGCCCTTGCGAGCGATCATAAGATGGCAGGCGTGGGCAGCGCGGGTCATCTGCCCGTCGATTGCTTGAAATCAGTGAGCCGTTGATGCAATCTTACCGTGCGGGATGTAATTGCAACTCGGCCTGCACGAGGTGGATCGACCTGGCTATTGCAGCAGGTAGGTGCCTCAAATGATTCCCGGCATCGACTTTAACGAGATACTAACTGCGTTCGTGGATGCGTTCGACTCCGACGACCTCGAAGAGATGGTGCGCGTTCGGCTCGATCTGAAGCTGCGCACAATCGTGGCTCCCGGCCCCGACAAACGCCGGATTTTCAAACTACTCGAGTGGGCGGAACAGCGCGGTCTGATGGTTGAGCTGATACGCGCGGCTTACCTCGAGCGTCCAAACAATTCGCAAATACGCGAAATCTATCAAAAGTTCGGGCTCGCCGTAGCCGTTGCCGTACAACACGCGGGTGGCGGGGTGCCGAATGCACCAACGTCGGCAACCGCACCGGCGTTGGAGGCAATAGTCAAACCGCGCCTGAAGATGGTGGACCTGGGCATCTGGGGCGAAAAGCTTGCAAAGGTCGAGGGACAGGTCTGCCGCATTGATTTCGACGGAAATCCCAGTGGCAGCGGATTCCTGGTTGGTCCTGACCTGGTGCTGACGAACTATCACGTATTGGAGAACCTGATCCTAGGTAAGCTCGATACCGCAAGCGTCACTTGTCGTTTCGATTACAAAGTGCTCGCCGACGGATCGCGGAAAGAAGGCGAGGTCGCCAAAATCCAGCATGTCTTGGACTTCAGTAGGTACAGTCAAGCAGAAGCCGATAACGATCCGGACCGTGAAATGCCGAACCTCGAAGAACTCGATCACGCGCTAATCCGCTTGTCGCACGCGATCGGGTCAGAACCCGTCGGAAAGAACGCCAGCGCTGGCGCGCAGCCAAGAGGATGGGTATCGCTGCCGAAAGCTCAGCCCCCGCTGTCAATCGGCATGCCCCTTCTCATCGCACAGCACCCCGACGGCAGCCCGATCAAGCTGGCGCTGGACACCGAAAGCCTTCTCAAGGTCAACGACAACGGAACGCGTGTGCGTTACGCAACCAACACCGAACACGGTTCGTCTGGATCGCCGTGCTTCGACATCGATTGGACCCTGGTCGCCCTTCATCACATGGGAGACCCAGGCTGGCAAAATCCGAAATTCAATGAAGGTATCCCAATCGGGCTAATTCAAGCTCGATTGAATCAAAAGGGTCTCGTCGCCCCGTAGGGGAGACCAATGCCGCAACTGCCCCACCATTGCAACGTCGATGGCGAAGACTTAGGCCGATTGGCATCGGCGATCAAAGACGCATTTGATGCGGACGAACTCGATCAACTCGTCCGAATAACTTTCAGCGAGGGTCTCTATCAAAGTTACGTCGGCCGTGACCTGTCAGATCAAGTTCTCGTTTTTAAACTCTTAGAAGCGCTCGAGCGTCGGGGCACGATTGTCATTTTCCTGCGCGCGGTTCGGCTTGCTCGACCCCACAAGCAAGACCTCATCGACCTTATCGCGAAACTTTGCCCGCAGTCCATGAATGACCCGCCCCCGGCGGCGGCGCCAATCGGGACAATTATTACCGCGCTACAAACGCTCAAGGACCGCGTCGCCGACCCGGATGTAGCGGGCCCGCTACGGTCCTGGCGCGACAAACTTGATGAGCTCGCCGATGGCTTTGAACGTCTCAAAGCCTACAAAACACTTCACGACGGCCTGCAGACGATTCAAATACCATTTTACACAATCGATTTGAACAAGGCGCGCGAGGATCCGTCCGCACTCCTCATGTTGCAAAATCAAGCTCTGCAGTTTGACATGGTTACTGGAAGTATCTCCAGGGGTGCGCAGTCGTTGCCGGACACAGCTCTGGCACGCCGCATGGAGATGAAAATGGTCGTCGATCCCCTCACGCAGGCGGTCCACCAGCTGCGAGATGCCATCTCGGATCTCGATTTTCCTTCCGCGGCCTTGGCCCTCAACGCGATTCGAGGATTGCTGCGGCGGGAGCCATCCCGCATCAGTGGCCAGCTAACGGCGATTGCTGAGAGTCTACCAATCAGTCTGCTCATCGAGGCTATCGAACAGATTATCAAAAAGTTGAACGAGAAAGATCCGGCAATGGACGTGCTCAGTAGCGCACTTCACAGCCTTCATGAGTTGCTCCCGCGCTTACAAGGGCAGGTTTCCGAACATGACATGTGGCAAAGCATAGAAAACGAACTAGCGGCTGCAGACCAGTATATTGATCGAGGTTCGTTAGATGCGATGCAGGATTTTCAGCTCCACTGGAAGGCGGTGAAATTAAGGATTACTCCGTTGTGGCATGCGAATCCCCAAGCACCTTGGGTGACCAAGTCGCAAAAATTCTCGGACGCGTTCGAAACGGTTTTTCAAGACGTTGCTGAGGCACCGTCCCACGCCGATCAGCTGCGCCAGAGATACAGCATGTTTCGACTCGAAGCTCTTGCCCGGTTTTACCAAGTGGATAATGCTCTCGACACCCTTTCCGGTGAAATCGTCGAGATCGGAAAACCGCTAAATGCGTTGTTGAGGGAGATACCAAATGCCGGCTGAGGCGCAATCGAATGCCGACGCTACAGCTCCCTTCGGCTCCCTTTTTGAATTGCGCCGCGCAAACTCCGATCTCATGCGGTCGGTGCGAGATCCGGAATTCACACAGCGCATTCGCGACTTCCTAGCGCGTGCCGCAGCTACAGGCGCCGTGCTCCGCGCCTCAGACGAGCGCGAGGCTGCTCAGAACATTCTCGATTACTGGAATGCTTCGCTGCTCACGATGCGCGGGGTCGATCGCAGCTCGTTCACGACAATCCAGCTCGAGCCCGTTGATGCGTCGCTGACGCCCGACCTTAGCAACAAGCCAAATCCCTACATCGGATTAGGCGTATTCGACGAGAAAAGCGCCGATCAGTTTTATGGCCGGGAGGAGGCGTTACGGATCTTACTAGAAAAAATCAAACGGCATCCAATCGTTTTCATTATCGGCCCAATCGGAAGCGGTAAGTCTTCACTCGTCACGGCGGGTCTGCTGCCCCTGTTGGCAGCAGGTACCGGGCGCGAATGGACCATTCTACCGACAGTGATACCGGGGACCGAACCAGTTGAGGCCCTGTTGCGGGCCCTTTATACCTCAGCACAAAAAGGCGACCGGCCCGACTTCCAACGCTGGATTTCCGAACAAAAATCGCGCCTGAAACGAAAGCCTGATGCGATCTGCGATCTTATCGATCTTCCGCCTGGTAATCGTTCGGCCATCCTTGTCGTCGACCAATTTGAAGAAGTCTTCACCTTGTGCGGCGATCCAGCGGAGCGTGATACCTTCGCTGCCGCCTTGGTCGCATTGACTCACGCCACCAACGTCCAATTCAAGATTGTGCTGATCATACGTGAGGACATGGTTGAACAATCGCTGCACCTCGCGCCGATACAGCCGTTCGCCCAGGAACTAGACACACGCTTTTCGCCACCGCCGCCGACGCGTGGCGAATTGTTGCAAATGATCACATTGCCAGCCAAAGCTGTTGGCCTGGAGTTTGACGACGGCATTGTGGACGACCTGTGTAAAGCAGTCGTCGGAGAGGTGACGGCGCTTCCGTTGTTGCAGTTCACCCTAAGTCAGTTGTGGGCTGCACGCGAAGGAAATCGTGTGACATGGGCTGTCTATCGCCAAGTAGGCCGTCCACGTGAGGCTCTCAGGCACACGACGGAGCGAGTCTATAACTCACTATCACCTGAAGATCAGGCTGTCGCGAAAGAAGTCTTCCTCAAACTCATCACGCCGTCGGCCAGCGGCGCCGGCACCGCCATTCGTCGCCGTGTGCCGCGCGACATGTTAATGCAGCTGCCTAAACCGGAGAGGGTCAAGTACGTACTTGAACAATTCGTCGAAGCGGGGCTGATCCGGCTGACGCCGGGCGCCAGCGCCGACAACGATCGCTTTGAAATTGCGCATGAAGCGCTCTTTACGAATTGGCCGCTGCTGGAAGAATGGCTGCGAGAAGAACGGCAGAAATCAGAGCGAAAGTTGCAGGTCATCACGACGGCGCGCCTGTGGCAACAGTCGGGTCACAAACCTGGTTACCTCCCCTTCGGCGCCGCTTTGAAGGAAGCTGAAAGGTATATCGACGCTGCACCCGAGGTGAGGGATCTGGTTGCCGCCAGTCGCTCTCGCGCGCGGTGGCTCCGTGTTTTCGTAGGCGCTGCAATTGTGGTGCTACTTAGCGTCATTCCATTGGGCTATTGGATTTTTGAACAGTACCAGAAGCGAGTCGTCATTCCTGAAAAACAAGAGGCGTGGAACGCTACCTTAAACTCCCCTACCGCGTCCGCATCAGAAAAGGCCCAAGCCATTCAAGGGCTGGCAAGGAACAATCTGCCGCTCGACCTGACCAAACTCACGCTCGACGACGTCGCCTTGGACGGGATTGACGCAAGGAGGAGCGAGTTCATCAAGTTCATTGGGGCGCAAATGAACAACGTGACGGTTGCAAGTTCATTGCTTCCAAATGCCCAATTCAGTCAAAGCCGAATCGTCGGCGGCAAGTTTGATAATACGTCGCTGCAGTTCTCTCGTTTCGACGAAGCAATGATTGCGAATACAACGTTCGCGAACGCCAGGCTTTATCGATCTCTTTTTGATCGGGCGCTATTCTGCGGAGAAGTGAAATTCTTGTTGTCTGATGTTCGTTCCGCTTCGTTTCGATCTGTCAGCTTTGACGGCGGTCGTGTCCCTCAATTCGACGGGACCGCGTGGTGGCTTGCGGTCGGCTGGAGCATGCAGCAGATTCAAACTCTTGCTGCTCGACCCTCTGGGGTCGATTACAAAGACTCGCCGGTATTCAAGGATGAAATGGGGTATTACGAGAATTTGCTCAGTACCGCGCCCGAACCGACGCTTCCTCGCGCGGTGGCATTAAACGGAAAGGCTTGGGCCCTCACAACCCACGGGATCGACCTTGCCGATGCGGAGAGGTTGTCTCAGGAAGCACTGATGATCGTCAGAGGATTAGCAGGGAAGCGCGACGAGTTAAGCGCCGTTGTCCGCGAGGAGGCTAACGAGATGGATACTCTGGCGTACATACAGATGCAGGCAGGTAACATGCGCGATGCCTTGGAAAACATGAAGGCCGCTGTACAAAAACCTAAAGAGTACGGGGTGACGCCCCAAAACGATGCAATCTTCCGATATGCGCTGGCTCTATTTGTGGCGGGGCAGAGGGACGAGGCCATCAGAAATTTGAATCAGGCCATGGGTGACTTGAAATATGTTCCCAGCCACGAGATGTACTTGCTCAGGCAGCATATCAAGGGTGAATTTCTGAGAACTCTTGAAACCTTGGCGACCAAGAATTTGCCGATATCGGCTCCGCCGCCAGCAGTAACCTGCCCCGCAAACTTGCCCGGCTAAACGGTCGCACGCGCCGCTCGTGAGCGCCTGGGCCTAGCCAGGTGGCGCGTGTCCGCATTGGATATGGCGCCGTTACCTGTTTTGAATACGGGAACCGACTGCGGTTGTCAGGCGCGCGCATTAGGCCAACGCGTCACGAATTCGATGGGGTGTGTGAGAAAGATCACACTCTAAGAGGCCTGGCCTGAGATAGTTGTAATTTGGCGCTTCGGTAGTATGATTGAGGCACGATGGAGCGAGATTATGATGCGTGTTAGGATTTTGGTCCTCTCCATAGCGCTTGTCGCGGGATTCGCCGGTGGGACCGCATGCTTGTTAGCGCCAAGCGCGGCAATCGCCGGCTGTGGAGGGCGGTGCTGAGAATTCGCGGCATCGCGCCGTTAAGGGACGCTATCTGGCGCGCCAGGCCCTACGGTGCGTTTAAGCTCCCGGTACGGTTTGTATTTTCTCGCTAGACCAGCTTGGCTCATGTAGCCCTGCTTGTGTGTTTCCTTGGCGCTGATGCGTCCGCTGATGATGAGGCGCAGCGCTGCACCGGCCGTTACCGCGTGAGGGCGCGCTCGGTCTTTGCAACAGGTTGCGGCGCCGAGCCGCTATTTGTAGCCGCGTGCGCATTTGAGGGCCCATCAATAAGCGCCGCGCATAGGCCCATTCGATCACCGCCGACGTAGAGGCCTCGCCAAGCGCCCACAGGGCACGCGTACAGGCGTTTTGAACGCGACCGGCGCCTAGGGCTGGCCGGGCCGGTCTTCGCATCAGGTTACGGAGAGCTTGCGTTTTTTGTCGGGACATTTGCGCGTTGGGTCATGTAATTGGGTTCGGTGCACCCCCCACCCCCCGCCGGGGGAGGCGCGCGCATGCAGCTGGAGTTGCTCTCCCCGAAAAGAGAAAACGCACAATTTGTGACAACGGTCACATCGCACAAGGGGTGAATGTGCCATTGTTTGGGCATCTGAAAGGAGGCAGTCATGAAAACGCTTGCAGTTCTTGCGGCCGCTGTGACGATCTCCCTCACGTGTGCTGGAACCGCTTCGGCTGGGGGGTACGCGCCGTACGATTGGCCGGTTACCGAGACCCGGACCGGCACTCCGCGTCCCGCACTGTGCGCCGTTGTGCAGCTGTTTACTGAAGCAACTAGGCTGGATCTCCCTCATTGGTGCCGGGGTCCCTCATTGGTGCCGGGGTCTCAGTAACACTGCCGTTGAGGCACAATAAGGAGCTGGATTATGACGCGTGTTAGGATTTTGGTCCTCTCCATAGCGCTTGTCGCGGGATTCGCCGGTGGGACCGCATGCTTGTTAGCGTCAAGCGCGGCAA
>Ga0306924_10002916_pt1 | contig 16286 bp, 13 predicted proteins | sample sta12Can44000111_FD_203756 | JGI IMG/M metagenome (GOLD analysis project Ga0306924, IMG submission 203756) | Lab enrichment of tropical soil microbial communities from Luquillo Experimental Forest, Puerto Rico - statanox.12C.anox.44.000.111 (v2)... | ecosystem: Environmental > Terrestrial >... | reverse complement strand
CCGCCAGGACCTGGCGCAACACCTGGTTCACCCGCAACGCCCGCGGATATGTCGCGGTGCGACGTCTCACGGTCACCGCATCAGCTCCTCAGCTCACTCGGCTCAGGTCCGGGCGATCTCGCGTTCCTCGTAGGTCTCGATCACGTCGCCTTCCTTCAGGTCCTGGAAGTCAGAGAGGCCGATGCCGCACTCGAAGCCCGACGCCACCTCGCGCACGTCGTCCTTGAAGCGACGCAAGGACTGGATGGCGCCCTTCCAGATGACGGTTCCCTCGCGGAGGAAGCGCACCTTCGAACCCCGGGTGATCTTCCCGTCGCGCACGTAACACCCGGCGATGGCGCCGACTCGGGGGACCCGGAACACTTCGCGCACCTCGGCCTCGCCCGTGACGACCTCCTCGAAGACCGGGGAGAGCAGGCCGAGCATGGCCGCCTCGAGGTCCTCGAGCAGCTTGTAGATGATCTCGTAGGTCCGGATCTCGACGTCCGACTGCTCCGCCAGCTCGCGCGACCGCTTGTCGGGACGCACGTTGAAGCCGATGATCGTGGCGTTCGAGGCGGCGGCCAGCTGCACGTCGTTCTCGGTGATGCCGCCGACGCCGCGCAGGACGAAGCTCAGCTTCACGTCGTCGCGCTCGAGACGCTTGAGCGACTCGGTCACCGCTTCGAGCGAGCCTTGCACGTCGGCCTTGAGGACCAGGTTGAGCGTGGCCGTCTCGCCCCGTGAGATCTGCTCGAAGAGGTCCTCGAGCCGGGCCCCCGATGACGCCGCCACCGGCATGTGGCCGGTCAGGCGGACGCGCTGGGCCCGCGCCTCGCCCAGCGAGCGCGCCCGGGCCAGGTCCTTGGCGGCGCGCATCTCGTCCCCGGCGTGCGGCGGCTCGGAGAACCCGAGCACCTGCACCGGGGTCGAGGGCAGGGCCTCCTTGATGTGGTCGCCCCTGTCGTCGACCAGCGCCTTGACCTTGCCCCAGGCGGCGCCGGCCACCACGGGGTCGCCGACGCGCAGCGTGCCCTGCTGCACGATGAGGGTGGCGACCGGCCCGCGGCCGGCCTCGAGATTCGCCTCGAGCACGACGCCGCGCGCCTCGCCCTCGACGCGGGCGGTCAGCTCCTCGACCTCGGCCACCAGCACGATCTGCTCGAGCAGGTCCTCCACCCCGGTGCCCTGGAGCGCCGAGACCTCGACCATGATGGTGTCGCCGCCCCACGCCTCGGGCACGAGCTCGCGCTCGGACAGCTGTTGCAGCACGCGCGAGGAGTCGGCGTCGGGCCGGTCGATCTTGTTCACCGCTACGATGATCGGGACATCCGCCGCCTTGGCGTGGTCGATGGCCTCGATCGTCTGGGGCATCACGCCGTCGTCGGCCGCCACCACCAGGATCACGATGTCGGTCACCTGCGCCCCGCGCGCCCGCATGGCGGTGAAGGCGGCGTGGCCGGGGGTGTCGATGAAGGTGATCGGATGGCCCTGCCAGTCGACCTGGTAGGCGCCGATGTGCTGGGTGATGCCGCCGGCCTCACCCTCGACCACGTTCGATTGGCGGATGCGGTCGAGCAGCAGCGTCTTGCCGTGGTCGACGTGGCCCATGACGGTGACGACCGGGGGTCGCGGCCGCTGGTCCGCCTCGTCCTCTTCCTCGTCGTCCTCGAAGTACCGGGCGAGCAGCTCGGCCTCCTGCTCCTCGCCGGGGTCGACCAGACGCACGTCGGCGCCCAGCTCGGCGGCGAAGAGCTCGATCATGTCGTCGCTGAGCGACTGGGTGGCCGTGACCATCTCGCCCTGCAGCAACAGGAAGCGCACGACGTCGCCGGCGCTCCGGTTGAGCTTGGGCCCGAGGTCGCGGGCGGTGGAGCCGCGCTCGACGATGAGTTCGCCCTCGGGGACCGGCGCCGTCGAGGGCTGGTAGGTCGTGAGCTGCGTCGGCTCGAGCTCTTCGAGGTTCCGCCGGCGGCGACGGGCCCGGCGCTGAGGCGGCCGGCGTCCGGGCATCCCCCCGCGCCCACCTTGGGGCGGTGCGCCCGCAGGAGCGCCGGCACCCGAGCGGCCGGCGAAGCCACCGCCGGGACGCCCGCCGCTGCGCAGGCCTCCGGGGGTGCCGCTGGGCCGTCCGGCACCGCCGGTCGGGCGGCCACCCGTGCGCGGCGGGTACGCACCGCCGCCCGGGCGCGGGCCAGATGGCGGCGCCGTCGGCCGTCGCCCGCCCATGCCCGGCGGGGGCGGAATGGGACGTCCGCTCGGCCCCAGCGGCGGCCGCGGGCCGGGCGGAGGCGGGACGGGCTTGCCCGACGGGCTGAGCGGGGGACGCGTCCGCGCCGGCGCGTCCGGCGCCGGTGGCGCGGCCGTGTCGGGCGCCTGAGCCGCCGGGGCCTGGGGTGGCGCCGCCGGCGGCGTGGTGGGGCGACTGCTGATGAGGCGCGTGGGGCGCGGCGGGGCGTCGGGGGCCGACGCGGCCGGTGCGGCAGGGACGCTGGGCGCGCCGGGCGCGGCCACCTTGCGGGCGGGCGCCTTCTTGGCGGGCGCCGACGTCGCGCCGGCACTCGAGGCCACCGCCCGCTTGGCCGGGGCCGCGACCGCAGGAGCGGCGGCGCCACCGTTGGCGGCAGGAGCGGGCGCCGCGGCGTTGGCCGCCTTGGCGGCCTTCTTGGCCGGGGCCGGCTCTTCGGGCTGCACGGGGCGGCGTAGGCCCTCGGCGTCCGCCTTGCGGCGGACGCGGTCGGCCTGGGCGTCCTCGATGGAGGACGAGTGGCTCTTGACCCCGATGCCCAGGGACAGCGCCAGCTCCAGGCCCTCCTTGTTGGTGAGGCCTAGCTCCTTGGCCAGCTCATAGACGCGGATCTTCTTCGGCAAGTGGTTCTCTTTGTCCTTGTTTCCTCTCGAGGGCCGGAGTCAATCCAGCCCCACATCCTCGCACATCGTCTGTCGGCGCCCCCCACGGGACTCCCAGTTCGTCACGCAGGCGCTGCGCCGCTCCCGCCTCGATCGGCGCACGGAACGCCCGCTCGAAGGCCTTCCTGCGCACGGCGTCGTCGAGGCACGCGAGCGACCCGCTGCACAACCAGGCACCCCGTCCGGCCCCGCGGCGGTCCACCGCGAGGGTCCCCTCGGCCAGCCGCACCACCCGGACCATCACGTCGGCGGGCCGGGACCGGCGGCAACCGACGCACGTCCGTGTCGGCGCTATGCCTCGGCCTCCTCCGTCGCTGCGGCCTGCTGCTCAGTGACCGTGTCGACCTGCGCGTCGGGCTCGGTCGCGTCATTCGGCTGCGGCGCCGCCGCGTCGGCCCGCTCTGGTTCGGCCGCCCCGTCGGCTTCCGGCCCGTCGGTGCCGGGCGCGACGGCCGCGTCCTCCGCCTGGTGCGACCACTCCTCGGCGGACATGGCCTCGCCGCCCTCGGCCGGCTTCCAGACGAGGTCGCCGCTCTCGTCCTCGACCCACTCGCCCTCGGCCCAGTCCTGCTCGCCGTAGCCGCCGGCCTCCTCCTCGGCCAGCTGGGTCTCGCTCTTGATGTCGATGCGCCACCCGGTGAGGCGGGCGGCCAGGCGGGCGTTCTGCCCCTCCTTGCCGATGGCGAGCGACAGCTGGAAGTCGCTCACGATGACGGTGGCCGTGCCGGTCTCCTCGTCGAGTCGCACCTCGCGCACGCGGGCGGGGGCCAGCGCGTTCTGGATCAGCTCGACCGGGTCGTCCGAGAACGGGACGACGTCGACGCGCTCGCCGCGCAGCTCGTTGGTGACCATGCGCACCCGCGAGCCGCGGGCGCCCACGCAGGCACCGACCGGGTCCACGTTCGGGTCGTTCGACCACACGGCGATCTTCGTCCGGTGTCCCGGCTCCCGCGCGGCCGCCTTGATCTCGACGACGCCGGACCCGATCTCGGGCACCTCGAGCTCGAACAGCCGCTTGATGAGGCCCGGGTGCGTCCGGCTCACCACGATCTGGGGGCCCTTGGTCGTCTTGCGCACCTCCACGATGTAGGCCTTGAGCCGGGCCCCGTGCTCGTAGCGCTCGTAGGAGACCTGCTCGGCCTGTGGCAACAGGGCCTCGACCTTGCCGAGGTCGAGCAGGGTGTAGCGGTTGTCCGTCTGCTGGACGATGCCGGTGACGATGTCGCCCTCGCGGCCCGCGTACTCCTCGTACTTCATGTCGCGCTCGACCTCGCGGATCCGCTGGAGGATCACCTGCTTCGCCGTCTGCGCGGCGATCCGGCCGAAGTCGTCCGGCGTGTCGTCCCATTCCCGGATGACCTCGCCCTCCTCGTTGAGCTCCTGGCCGTAGACCCGGATCTCGCCCGAGTCGGGGTCGATGGTGACGACCGCCTCCTCGGCCGCGTCGGGGCGCCGCTTGTAGGCCGCGACCAGCGCGTTCGCCAGGGCGTCGAGGAGCGTCTCCACCGAGATCCCCTTGTCGCGCGCGATCTGGCCCAGGGCGTCCAGGAACTCGAAGTTGGTCTTGCTCATGGACGCTTCACCCTCTCACTCTTCGCTCTCCGGGGCTCCGGCCCCCACTCGAACACCGTTCGCGCCCGCTCGATCTGGTCGTAGGCGATGTGCTGCTCGCCGCCGGGCACCTCGGGCCCGCTGAGCGTGCAACCGGCATCGTCGGCAGCGGTCAGCGTGCCGCGGATGCGGCGGACGTCAGCCGTCCCCGCGTTGACGCGCAGGGTCACCGTCTCCCCGACCGCCTTCACGAAGTGCGCCGGCGTGCGCAGGCGCCGCTCGAGGCCCGGGCTCGACAGGGACAGGGTGTAGCGACCCGGCATGGGGTCCAGCGCGTCGAGCGCCGCCGAGACGTCCCTGGTGGCGTCGCCGAGCTCGTCGAGGCCCACGCCCCCGTCGCGGTCGACGAACACGGTGAGCTCGGCCCCGTGCACTTCGACGTCGACGAGGTCGAGGCCGCGCGCCTCGAGGACGGGCGAGAGCGCGCCGACGATCTCCGTCGTGTCAGTGGCCACCGGCGTCACCTCCTCTCGTCCGAACGGTGCCCCCGCAAAGCGAAAGCGTGGGCCGCAGCCCACGCTTCCTTCCACGAGGTACTGATATCAAAAACTGGACAGCCTGAGGTGAATTATAGCAATTGCGCCGTCAATACGACCGGCCCACGACGGCCACGAGGTCCGCCTCGTCGTCACCCTGACCAGCAAGGGAGCCGTCGGCCCGCTGCAGGCAGCGGATGCTCAGCGCGTGCTCGGCCAGCCGGTCCTCGCCGTCGGGTCCGAGCGCACCGAGGCGCACCCGGGCGAACCCCTCTGACCCGGCGGCCACCGCCTCCTCGAGGCTGCCCGCGTCGGCGGTCCGGACCTCCCGGGCGGCGGTCGCCTCGGCCAGCAGCTCCGCACCGGCGGAGGCCAGCACGGACGCGACCGACGCCGCCACGGAGGCGAGGGGGACGTTCTCCTTGGTCCGCCGGTGCCGCGTCACCACGGTGACCATGCCTTCGGCCAGGTCGCGCGGACCGAGCTCGACCCGCACGGGCACGCCCTTGAGCTCCCAGTCCACGCTGCGCCGTCCGAAGCCGGTGTCGGTCCGGTCGTCGAGGCGGACGCGGTGGCCCGCGGCGCGCAGCTCGGCGACCAGCGCGTCGGCCGCTCGGCACACCTCGGGCTCGTCCTTCACCACGAGCACCACCACCTGCACCGGCGCCAAGGCGGGGGGCAGGCGCAGGCCGAAATCGTCCCCGTGTCCCATCACCAGCGCGCCCACCAGCCGGGTCGACACCCCCCACGACGTCTGCCACACGTACTCGAGGGAGCCGGCGGCGTTGGAGAACGTGATGTCGAAGGGACGGGCGAAGTTCTGGCCGAGCTCGTGGCTGGTCCCCATCTGCAGGGCCTTGCCGTCGCCCATCATCCCCTCGCACGTCCAGGTCCGGTTGGCCCCGGCAAAGCGTTCGCGCGCCGTCTTGTGCCCGACGAGGACCGGGATGCTCAAGACGTCGACCATGGTCGAGCGGTAGACGTCGTGCAGGATCCGCAGCGCGTAGTCCCGGGCGTCCTCCTCGGTGGCGTGCGCGGTGTGGCCCTCCTGCCAGAGGAACTCGCTGGTCCGGAGGAAGAGGCGCGGGCGCAGCTCCCAGCGCACCACGTTGGCCCACTGGTTCAGTAGCAGGGGCAGGTCCCGGTGGCTCTGGATCCACTTCGAGAAGAAGTGGTTGATGACGGTCTCACTCGTCGGGCGCACCACCAGCGGCTCCTCGAGCTCCTTGCCGCCCCCATGGGTGACCACCGCGAGCTCGGGCGCGAAGCCCTCGACGTGTTCGGCCTCGAGCTTCAAGAAGGCCTCCGGGATGAACAACGGGAAGTACGCGTTCTCGGCTCCCGCGTCCTTGATGCGCCGGTCGAGCTCGGCCTGCATCAACTCCCAGATGCCGTAGCCCCACGGGCGGATCACCATGGTGCCGCGGGCCGGTCCGTTGTCGGCCATCTCGGCGCCCGCGATCACTTCTTGGTACCAACGCGGGAAGTCCTCCGCGCGCGTCACGATGGCGCCCTTTGCCATGGGTGCGCAGGCTAGTTGTCGGCGTGGCGCCTGATGATCTCGATCTTCTCCGCCGTGCGATTGGGGTCGGCCCCCGTCGACTCGAGCAGCGCGCGACGATCCTCCTCCGCCTCGGCCTCGGCGCCGGCGTCCGCCGCAGCCATCCGCGCCTCGACGCCCTCGTCGACGAGCCGCTCCGCCTCAGCGACCAGTGCCGCCACCATGTCGGCCTCTGGCACGACGCGGATGATCTTGCCGCGGATGAAGAGGTGCCCCTTCTGTTTGCCGGCCGCGATCCCGAGGTCGGCCTCGCGTGCCTCGCCCGGGCCGTTGACCACGCAGCCCATGACGGCCACTTGGATCGGCACGTGCAGCTTCTCGAGCGCGTCCTGCGCCTCCTTGGCCACGGCGATCACGTCGACCTGCGCACGGCCGCACGACGGGCAGGCGATCAGGTCCAGGCCCTTGCGTTCGCGCAGGCCGAGCGACTCGAGCAGCTGACGCCCGGCTCGTGCCTCCTCGACGGGGTCGGCGGTCAGCGAATAGCGGATGGTGTCGCCGATGCCCTCGGCCAGCAGGGTGCCGATGCCGGCCGTGCCCTTGACGAGCCCGCCCGGGGGCGGACCCGCTTCGGTCACGCCCAGGTGCAGCGGGTGATCGAAGGTCTCCGACGCCAACCGGTAGGCGGCGATCATCAAGGCGACCGAGGACGCTTTGACCGAGATCTTCACGTCGTCGAAGCCGACCTCCTCGAACAGCGCGAGCTCGTTGCGCGCGGACTCCACCAACGCCTCGGGCGTCGCGCCGCCGTATTTCTTGTAGAGGTCCGGATGCAGCGAGCCGGCGTTGACGCCGATCCGGATGGGGACGCCGCGATCACGCGCCTCGGCGGCCACCTCCTTGATCTCGGCTTCCTTGCGGAGATTGCCCGGGTTGAGACGGAGGCCCTGGACGCCGGCCTCGAGGGCGGCCAAGGCCATCTCGTGATGGAAGTGGATGTCGGCCACGATGGGCACGGGCGAGCGGGGGACGATGTGCGCCAGGCCCTCGGCGGCCGCCTCCTCGTTGCAGGTGCAGCGCACGATGTCCGCGCCGGCCGCCGCCAGCGCGTAGATCTGCGCCAACGTGCCGTCGACGTCCGCCGTCTTGGTCGTCGTCATCGATTGGACCGTGATGGGTGCACCGTCGCCGACGGGCACACCACCCACGTCGATGCGACGGGTCTGGCGGCGCGGCGAGAGCAGTGACGAGGACAGCTCCACGGCTCAGTGGCCCGGGATCGACAGCGGATGTGTGATGTCGAGGAAGATCCCCGAGAGCACGAAGATGCTGAGGAACGCGATGAACAACGCCGCCACCGGGAACAGCTTCGTGATGTCGGCGCGGTAGTACGACTGACCTCGCTTGGTGCGCACCCACTCGTAGGCTGCGATGGCCACATGGCCGCCGTCGAGCGGGATCATCGGAAGCATGTTCAAGATCCCGAACACGACGTTGATCGCGATCAGCAGCATGAGCACCGAGGCGAGCCCGACCTGTTCGGACTGCGCACCGAGGTGGACGATGCCGAGGATCGACACCGGTCGCGGCGCCGAGCCGGGGTTGTCCGCTGCCTTCCGTGCGGCCGCGGGGCTGGTGTCCTGGTGCAGCACCGACGACAAGCCGCTGGGCGAGAAGGTCTGCGCGATGCCGGTCATCTCCTGGTCGGTCACCTGCCACAAAGTGCTGAAGGCGGCCGGGATCGCGGCGAGGCCGCCGACGGATTGCGTCGCCTGGTGGATCGTCACGCCGAGGTAGCCGCGGTCTTGGAGCTTCTGCCCGTCGACCGTCACGCCTTTGCCGCTGGCGGGCGTCGCGGTCAGGTGGAGCAGCCGGCCGTCGCGTTCGACGCCCAGGATGAGCGGCTTGCCCACCGAGCGTCTGACGATGTCGGACATCGCGTTGGGGTTGGCGAAGCTCTTGCCGTCGATGGAGACGATGACGTCGCCCGCCTTCAGGCCGGCCAGGACGGCCGGCGTCTTCGCCACACCGGGCCACGTCTCGACCGAGCCGATCGCGATGTTGTTGCTCAGCGTCCCGTAGCCGAGCACCAGAATGAGCGCGAGCACGATGGCGATCAGGAAGTGCATGACCGATCCGGCCGACGCGACCACGATCCGTTGGTAGAAGGGCTGCTGCCGGTAGGCCCGCGGCTCGTCCTCGGCCGCCACGTCCTCGGTCGACGTGAAGCCGATGATGCGGACGTACCCCCCGGCCGGGATGGCCTTGACGCCGTACTCGGTCTCACCGCGCCGTACCGACCACAGGCGCGGCCCGAACCCCACGAAGTACTCGGTGACCTTCATGCCCGCCCACTTGGCGGTGACGAAGTGACCGAGCTCGTGGAGCATCACGATCGCGATCAGGATGACGATGAAGAGGAGGAGGTAACCGAGGCCGGTGGTCACGAAGACGGCCGTGATCACGGCCAGCGCCACCAGGAGCTGGATCACTCGGGCGCGGTTCCCGCTCTCCGCGGGCGCGGACTCGGGACCGGGTTGCGGCTCTGCCGCGGGCGCTTCCCGCTCGGTGAGGGTCATCTCGCCCCTACAGGCTACCGCCCTCCACCCGAAGCCGGACGGCGGGCGATGACGGCGCGGGCCCTGGCCCGGGCCGCCGCATCGGCGGCCAAGATGCCTTCGACCTGGTCGACCTCCTCGTCGTCCCAGCCCTCCAGCGTCTCCGCGACGACGTCGGCGATGCCCCTCCAGTCCAGCGCACCGGCCAAGAAGGCGTCGACGGCGACCTCGTTGGCCGCGCTGAGCCACGCCGGCGCGGTCCCACCGCACCGGCCGGCTGCATAGGCCAGGTCGATGCAGCGGAACACGGCCAGATCGGGAGGCTCGAAGGTGAGCGACAGGGGTCGGGACCAGTCGAGCGCGCCGAAGGCGGTGGCGGCGCGGTCGGGCCAGCCCAACGCATAGGCGATCGGCAGGCGCATGTCGGGATTGGACAACTGGGCCAGGGTCGACCCGTCGCGCAGCTCGACCATCGAATGCACGATCGACTGCGGGTGCACGACGATCTCAATCTGCGAGTAGTCGATGCCGAACAGCTCGTGCGCCTCAATGACCTCGAGCCCCTTGTTCATCAGCGTCGACGAGTCGACTGTGATCTTGGGTCCCATGGACCAGGTGGGATGGTGCAGGGCCTCGTCCACGGTCACCGACGCGAGCCGTTCGGCCGGCCAGCCACGGAAGGGGCCACCCGACGCCGTCAACAGCAGACGGGCCACCGCGGTGACGCCGTCGACGGCGGCCAGGCACTGGTGCAGCGCACAATGCTCGGAGTCGACCGGAACGATCTCGGAGCCGGGTGTCCGGCGCGCCTTTTGCACCACGGGCGCGCCGGCGATCAGCGACTCCTTGTTGGCCAGCGCGAGCCGCCTGCCCGACTCGAGGGCGGCCATCGTCACGGGAAGGCCGGCGAAGCCGACCACCGCATTGAGGACCACGTCGCCACCGCGGGCCGCCTGCACCATGCCCTCCTCGCCCGTGAGCACCCCGGTCCCGGCCGGCACGCCGTCGCGCACCGTCTCCGCGAGGTCGGGGTCGCCGATCACGACCACGTCCGGCGCGAACTCGCGGGCCTGCGCGACGAGCAGGTCGGCCGAGCGGTGGGCCGCCAGCGCATGCACCCGCAGGCGGTCGGGCTCGGCGCGCACGACGTCGAGGGCCTGGGTGCCGATGGATCCCGACGAACCCATCAGGCTGACGGAGCGCATCAGCTCAGCCGAGGTGGAGGGCCTTCACCACGAAGTACGTGGCGGGCACGACGAAGAGCAAACCGTCGACGCGGTCGAGGATCCCTCCGTGGCCGGGCAGGATGCGGCCCATGTCCTTGATGCCGAGCTGCCGCTTGATCATCGACTGGCTCAGGTCGCCGAGCGGGGCCACCACCGCGACGACCAGCCCGAACAGGGCCGCCTTGCCCACCGTCCAGGGGTGGATGAAGTGCACGACGATGACCGACACCAAGACGGCCGCGATGGCACCGCCGATGAGCCCCTCCCAGCTCTTGTTGGGGCTGATGGACGGCGCCAGCTGGTGCCGGCCCATGGCCGAACCCACCAGCAACGAGGCGACATCGTCGGTCACGGTGACGATCACGGCAGCCAGCAGGAAGGCAATGCCGTGCCGGTGCGGAAAGAGCGTGGGGTTGAGCAACAGCGCCGCGAAAGAGCCGAAGGCGCCGACCCAGGCGAAGACGAACACCGTCGACAACAGGCCGGAGACCGGGTCTGCCGCCGGCTCGACCCGCGCCAGGTACCAGATGAACGAGCCGGCCACGAGCAAGACGAGGACGAGCGGCAAGGCCGCCACGCCCTTGTTGTAGGTCTCGATCAGCAACGACAAGACCGCGACCAGACCGAGGAGGGTGGCGGGGTGGTACTGCGCGCGCCGGAAGGCCGCGTACGCCTCGGCCGAGGCGAGCAGCACCACGGCGGTGACGATCACCATGGTGGCGACGGTCCCGGCCGCGAAGCAGATCAGCGCGATGACGCCGAGCAGGACTCCCGAGCCGGCGGCCAGACGCATGTCGCGTCCGGCCGTGCCGCCCGTGCTCACGTTGCCGGTGCGCGGGGCCGCCCTCGTGGTGCGTGCCTTGCGCGTCTTGGGCTCGGGGGGCTGCGGCGGGGTCAGCCGCGAGGCCGCCGCGACCGACGCTGCGGTGGTTGCGGTCGGAAGGGGCGACGGCGTCGGGGGCGGCCCCTCGGACGGGCCGACACGGATGCGCGGCTCGGGGGCGACCGGCTCGTCCAGCGCGACCGGTTCGGGCGGCGGCGGAGCCACCGGCTCCGGTTCCGGTGCCGGTGACGGCTCGACGCCCGGCTCCGGCGCGATGACCAACGTGTCGTCGGTGGTGAAGTGCCAGGGCTGGCGCTCGACGTCGACCTCGTCCATCTCCCCGATCAACGCGCCGACCGCGGGGAGGTCCTCGGAGAGCATGGCGGGCTCGAAGACCTCTTCGTGCGCCTCCCAATCCGTCTCCTCCTCCCGCCAAGTCGGCGGGGCGACCGCCTGCTCCTCGCCCGTGCTCCGGTCGAGGACCGCGGGGACCTGGCCCGTGGGCGGCTCGTTCCAGTGCGGCAGTTCGGGATGCTCCTCGAGGACCGGTCCAGACGGATCGCGCACGAAGTCGCCCGCCGGTTCCGCACCGATGATGCGCACCCGCCCCGAGTGGTACGTGGGGGGTTCCTCGTCGACGGTGCCGCCCCCCGGAGCGTCGCCGCCACCGGCGAAGCCGTTCTTCTCGTCGTCGTATCCGTCGCTGTCGTCGGCCATGCGATTGCTCCTCAGACCTGCAGGAGCTCTTGCTCTTTGTGGGCCAGCAGTTGGTCGATCAGCGCCACCTGCTCGTGGGTGATCTTCTCCAATTCCTTCTCCACTCGCTCGAGCTCGTCGCCCGAGAGCTCCCCGTCCTTTTGCAGCGCCTCGAGCTCGTGCCGGCCTGCCCGGCGCAGGTTGCGGACAGCGACGCGCCCCTCCTCTGCCTTGTGCCGGACGACCTTGACGAGCTCCTTTCGGCGTTCTTCTGTCAACGGCGGAAAGGCAAGCCGGATCACGGTCCCGTCGTTGGTGGGATTGATACCCAGATCGGAGGCCATGATCGCCTTCTCGATCGCACCGATCGACCCCTTGTCGTAGGGGGAGACGACCAGGAGCATGGCGTCGGGAACGCTGAAACCGGCCAGCTGGCGCAGCGGCGTGGGCGTGCCGTAGTAGTCCACCTGGAGCGGCTCGAGAAGGGCGGAGGAGGCCCGGCCCGTGCGCACGTTGCCCATCTCGTGGCGGACGTGCTCGATGGCCTTGCCCATCTTCTCCTTGATGTCGTCCTTGACCAGTCCGGCGAGGTCCTCGTCCATCAACGGCCCAGCGTACCGATGTCCATCAGCGGACCAGCGTACCGATCGGCTCGCCGCTGAGGGCCCGGCCGATGTTCCCCGGGATCATGAGGTCGAAGACGCGAATGGGCAGGTTGTTGTCCTTGCAGAAGGTGATGGCGGTGAGATCCATGATCCGCAGGTCCCGGTTGACCACCTCCATGAACGAGATCTCGTCGTAGCGGGTCGCAGAAGGGTCGAGCTTGGGATCGGCGCTGTAGACGCCGTCGACCCCCGAATGCGTGCCCTTGCAGAGGAGCTCGGCACCGATCTCGGCGGCCCGCAGCGCAGCGGGGGTGTCAGTGGTGAAGAACGGGTTCCCCATGCCGGCGGCGAAGATGACAATGCGGCCCTTCTCGAGATGCCGGATGGCCCGGCGGCGGATGTAGGGCTCCGCGACCTCGGCCATCGATAGCGCGCTCAGGACTCGAGTCGGCTGGTCCTGCTGCTCGAGCGCGTCCTGCAACGCCAAGGCGTTGATCACCGTGCCCAGCATCCCCATGGTGTCGGAGGTGGCGCGGTCCATGCCGCTGCTCTCACCGGTGGTGCCGCGCCAGATGTTGCCTCCGCCCACCACGACGGCCAGCTGCAGGCCGCCGGCGTCCATGGCCTGCGCCATCTCCTTGGCCATGCGCTCGACCGTGGCGGTGTCGATGGTCTCGTCCGAGGCGGCAGAGGCCAGGGCCTCTCCCGACATCTTGAGGACGATCCGGCGCGGCTCTCCCACGTTCGCTGCGGTCAGGCGCCGATGACGACCTGTGCAAACGACACGATGCAGGCCGAACCGAGCATGCCGGCGATGGTCTGCTTCTCGTCGCGCACGTAGGACTGCTCGAGCAGCACGCGCTCCTTGAACCAACCGTTCATGCGACCCTCGACGATCTTCTCCATCGCCGCCTCGGGCTTGCCCTCGTTGCGCGTGATCTCCGTCAGGGTGGCACGCTCGGCCGCCACCTCGTCGGCGGGCACCTCGTCGCGGTTGAGGTAGGACGGCTTGGAGAACGCGATGTGCACGGCGATGTCGTGCGCCAGCTCCTCGCTCCCGCCGTCGATCACCACGGCGACCGCGTTGACGCCACGGCCCGACTGCTGGTGCAGGTAGGTGTCGACCACCTGGCCCGACTCGGCCTGGAGGCGCCGCACCCGGCCGACCGAGATGTTCTCCTTGAGGGTGGCCCGCAGGCGGTCGACCTCGTCGTTCAGCTCCGAGACGACGTCCTCGCCCTTGGCCGCCACCAGTGCCGCCAACTCGTCGGCCAGCGCCACGAACTCGGCCGACTTGGCGACGAAGTCCGTCTCGCAACGCAGCTCGACGACGGCGGCGGCGTCGCCGGAGCGGACGGCGGCCACGGCGCCTTCGGACGCCTCGCGGTCGTCACGCTTGGCCGCGCCGGCGAGGCCCTTCAAACGCAGTTGCTTGGCGGCTTCCTCGATGTCGCCGCCCGACTCCTCGAGGGCCTTCTTGCAGTCCAGCATGCCCGCGCCCGTCATCTGACGGAGGCGCTGCACGTCCTTGGCGGTGACGTCGGCCACGCTCACGCCACCTCGACGGGTTCGGGCGTGGGGTGCACCCGCCGGGGCCGGGGCGCAGAGGGGGGCGTCCCCTCCTCGGACGCCGGGGCAGCCGGTGCCATCTGGCGCCGGTGCTCGGCGACGAAGCGGCCCTCGACCACGGCGTCGGCGACCACCCGGCACATGAGCGAGCCCGAACGGATGGCGTCGTCGTTGCCCGGGATGACGTAGTCGATCAGGTCGGGGTCGCAGTTGGTGTCGACCACCGCCACCACCGGCAGGCCGAGCTTGCGGGCCTCGGTGACGGCGATGTGCTCCTTCTTGGTGTCGATGACGAACACGGCGTTGGGCAGCCGGTCCAACGACGCGATGCCACCCAGGTTGCGCGACAGCTTCTCGAGCTCGCGGGTGTGCTGCAGCGCCTCCCGCTTGGGCATGCCGTCGAAGTCGCCGGCGGCCTGCATGGCGCGCAGCTCCTGCATCCGCTTCACACGGCCCGAGACCGTCGCGAAGTTGGTCAACATCCCACCGAGCCAGCGCTGGTTGACATAGGGCATGCCGCAGGCCTCGGCGTACTCGGCCACCGGGCCCTGGGTCTGCTTCTTGGTGCCCACGAAGAGGATGGTGCCCCCGTCGGCCACCAAGTCACGCACGTAGCTGTACGCGGTCTCGATGCCGCCCAGCGTCTTGCGCAGGTCGATCAGGTAGATCCCGTTGCGCTCACCCAGGATGTAGCGCTTCATCTTCGGGTTCCACCGCCGCGTCTGGTGGCCGAAGTGCACTCCGGCCTCCAGAAGCTGCCGCATGGAAACGACGGCCATAGAACTGCTCCTCCAATCGGTTGTCCTCCCTGGGGCAGCGCCGGCGGAGGGCCGGCGACCGTGGAACGCTCCAGGTGTGTAGTGGGTGATGCGCCCACCGGTCGGTGGGCCGGAACAGCCTAGCCGCTGGGCCGCCGCCCGGGCTCCCGGCGCCGGTCAGGCCCTCGGATGTGTCCCGTCGTAGACGGCGCGCAGGCGCTCCTTGCTCACGTGCGTGTAGACCTGCGTGGTCGCCAGGCTCGAGTGGCCCAGCAGCTCCTGGACGACGCGCAGGTCCGCACCGCCGTCGAGCAGGTGGGTGGCGTAGGTGTGCCGCAGCGCGTGGGGATGCGTCGGCGCCGCCGCCCGCCGGTCGAGGATCCGCCGCACGTCGCGGGGCCCGAGCCGCGCGCCGCGCCGGTTGACGAAGGCGGCCTCGGGCGGCCCGTCCATGCGGTCACGCCCCTCGTCGAGCCAGGCGCGCAGGGCGGCGACCGCGGTGTCGTGGATCGGGACCCGCCGCTGCTTGGCGCCCTTGCCGAGCACGGTCACCGTCCTGCCGCGCAGGTCGATGTCGCCGCGGTCGAGCCCGCAGAGCTCCGACACGCGCAGGCCGGCCGCGTAGAGCAGCTCGAGCACCGCCACGTCGCGTCGCTCGATCGGCGTCGCGGCCGGCACGTCGAGCAGCGTCGACACCTCTCCGCCGGAGAGGACCCGGGGCAGCCGCCCGCCCCCGGCCGGCGCCCGCAGGGACCGGGCCGGGTCGGAGCCGATGTGTCCCTGCCGGAGCGACCAGGCGAAGTAGCAGCGCAGTGCGGCCGCCTTGCGCGCGATGGTCGCACGGGCGAGACGGCGCGTCCCGAGAGAGGCCAGGTAGCGGCGCAGGTGCATGCGGTCCACCCCGGCAGGCCCATCCACGCCGGCGCGGGCCATCCACTCTGCGAACGCGCCGACGTCGCTCACGTACGCCTTGCGCGTAGCGGGCGACCGCCCAGCGAGCCACGAGGCGAAGCCCGAGAGGTCCCAGTCCGCCGACACGGGCCCACGGTACCGCCGCCACATCGGCGCAGATGGGAACTAACGTCGCCGGGGAACCGCCGGGGGGTCCGGGCGGTGCGCGAAAGGGAGGATCGGATGGGATCCAGGTTCGATCGACGCTCGTTGCTCGCGGGCGGCGCCGCAGCGGCGGCGGGGTTCGCTGGGGCATCTGCGTTGGGCGTGGGCTGGGAGGACCTGGCGGGCGCCACGACCAATGGGCCCGGCCGCAACGGCATCAGCACGAAGACGCCCAAGAAGGGCGGCTCGCTCGTCTTCGGCGTCGACGCCGAGGAACAGGGGTTCGACCCCACACAAGCCCGCTTCGACGAGGTCGGCGTCATGTACGCCCGCACGGTCTTCGACCCGCTCACCATCGTGACCGACAGCGGCGGCTGGGCGCCCTATCTGGCCCAGTCGGTCGTGTCCACGCCCGACTACACGTCGTGGACAGTCACCCTCCGCCCGAACCTGGTCTTCCACGACGGGACGCCGTGCAACGGCGCCGCCCTGCTCACCAACTTCGTGGCGCACAAGAA
>Ga0306924_10002915_pt1 | contig 16289 bp, 10 predicted proteins | sample sta12Can44000111_FD_203756 | JGI IMG/M metagenome (GOLD analysis project Ga0306924, IMG submission 203756) | Lab enrichment of tropical soil microbial communities from Luquillo Experimental Forest, Puerto Rico - statanox.12C.anox.44.000.111 (v2)... | ecosystem: Environmental > Terrestrial >... | reverse complement strand
GATGGGCGCCTTCAACGACATGATCTCCACGTTCCTTTGCGCGCGATCGAGCTCGATATTGGACTGCTCCCGGTCGAGTTCGGAAACCCGGATTGCGGCTCGCTGCGCCTCCTCCACCAGGGGCGATTCGGAAACCAGTTCGTTGTACTTGGCCTTGGCCTCCTCGGCCGCCAGTTTGTACTTCTCGGCGTCAATCGCGGAGCGGATCGGGATGGTTTTCAGATCCAATTGCGCCTTGTCGTAATCGGCCTTGGCGCTGCGCACTGCCTGGTCATGCGCTTCCATTGTGGCTGCCAGCGAGGCCTTCATTTTGTTGATATTGGCATCGGTCTGGATGACCGTGTCCCTGTAATCGTCCACGCGGGTGATTTGGTTGGTTTTGTCGAATTCCGCAACAACGTCACCCAGGCGGACCCGGCTCCCCGGCGTGGCCAGCTTGGTGATGATCAGATTGAAATCATTGCCCCCGTTGCCCTGCTGGCCGCCGCGGTTGTAGCCGTTCCGATTGCCCAGGATGCGCGGACCCATGATGGAGGCGAATTTGTCCGCGGCCACGGTGCCCGAAACCCGGATCGTCTCCTCGAGGTCGCCCGAACTGATGGTGGCCGTCGGAATCGTGAGAAGCCGCGTGGCGGGAGCCTTGTGGTTAGATTTTGCGTTCCAATACCAAGCGGCCGAGCCCGAAACCGCGATCAAAACCAGGAAAATCCTCCACAGGTCGTTTCGCCGCCTGGGTTTTCCCGTTCGTGGTACGAGCGCCGGTCCCGGAACACGGGGCGCCGGGGCGGGTTGAGCCCCGTCGCCCGGAACCGGCGCGCTGCTCCATGGCGATTGCATCCCATTGTCCCTTCGAGCCTGAGTCAGGGCCAAATGCGCCCATCTTCTTCCGCGAAGAGAAGACGCCGCCCTGTCGACAAAGGTTAGCACCCTCCTCGCCAAAGTGCCCGGTTTTTCTAAACGCTTGCGATGATAGCAGTTTACCGCCGCTCGAAGCAGCTGTCCACGGCCCTCGGGCCACCGTGTTATCGTTGAGAGGACAGTGTCCGCGCCATTGAATTTTCATCTGGAGCACTACGAAGGGCCGCTCGATCTGCTGCTGGATCTGATCCGCAAACAGCAGATTGATATCAAGGAAATTCCCATCTCCATGATCACCGCGCAATACCTGGAATACATGGAAACGGCGCGGGTCATGGATATCGATTTGGGCGCGGAATTCGTATACATGGCAGCCACCCTCATCCACATCAAATCCAAGATGCTGCTGCCCCAGGATCCCGCCCTCGTGAACGAGGGTGAAGGGGCCGAGGATCCTCGGCAGGAACTGGTGAACCGGCTCTTAGAGCACGAGAAATTCAAGAACGCCGCTGAAATGCTGCAACAGAAGCGGATGATTGAGGAGAATGTCTGGTCCAACCCCCAAGCGAAGACCTTCGGTTCGGAGGAAGATCCGGGGCTGGCCGTTACGCTGTTCGACCTGGTCAAGGCGTTCAGCGAGATCCTGGAACGCGCAAAGAACCGTCCGGTGTACGAGGTGGATGAGGCGGACGTGACCGTGGCTGACATGATCCGCTACCTCCGGGACCTTTTTGTGGAAGCGGGCCCCGACCAACCCGTATTCATCCTGCGCGTGTTCGAGCTGCAGCGCACGCGACGTGTGATGGTCGTCTTGTTCTTGGCGGTTCTCGAAGTGGTGCGGCTGCAAGCCGTGGCGGTGACGCAACAAGATCTGTTTGGCGAAATCGCGCTTACCCGGAACGCCGGGTTCGACACCGTCTTTGCCTCCGATCAGCCGATGGCGGCGATCGAGGAGGATTACGTTTGAACCCCATGGAAGAGTTGGACCCTCAGCCGCTACTGTCCATGGATGAACTGCTGGCAAGCGCCGAAGAGTCGGTGTCGATGGAAGATGCGCGGCTCCAGGCGGTCATCGAAGCCATGGTCTACGTCACCGAGGAGCCGCTCACGGTGGCGCAGATGGCGGCTGTGCTCGAGCAGCCCCCAGAACGGGTTCGCGGGGCGCTCGAACAGCTCGTCGCCGAATTCGAAAAGCCCGGCCACGGCCTCACCATCCGGGAAGTGGCGGGAGGCTTTCAGATGGCCACCAAGCCGGAGCATCACGAAGCGGTTCGCAACCTGGTGCGGAGTCTTAAATCGCCCTTAAAGCTCTCTCTGGCGGCGTTGGAAACCCTTTCGGTGATCGCGTACAAACAGCCGGTCACGGCGCCGGAAGTCATGGAGATTCGCGGCGTCCAGGGTGCCGGGGTGATCAAGACGCTGTTGGACCGCAAGCTGATCACCACGGCCGGCCATAAGGAGGTCATCGGCAAGCCGATCCTGTACAAAACGACGAAGGATTTTCTGGTTCAGTTTGGGCTGAAGGACCTGAGTGAACTACCCTCGCTCAAGGAATTCGAAGAGATCCGACGGCTGGCTATGGCCGAGAGCGAGACTCCCGGAACCGAAACTGCCCATAGCGAAACTGCCGCTAGCGAGCCAGCAGGCAGCGAGCCAGCAGTCAGCGAGCCAGCAGTCAGCGAGCCAGCAGTCAGCGAGTCAGCAGTCAGCGAGTCAGCAGCCAGCGAGTCAGCAGTTAGCGAGTCAGCAGTCAGCGAGTCAGCAGGCAGCGAGCCAGCAGTCAGCGAGCCAGCAGTCAGCGAGTCAGCAGCCAGCGAGCCAGCAGTCAGCGAGCCAGCAGTCAGCGAGTCAGCAGTCAGCGAGTCAGCAGGCAGCGAGCCAGCAGGCAGCGAGTCAGCAGTCAGCGAGTCAGCTGCCCCTCGACCGGAGACGTGATGCCCGACGAGCGGTTGCAGAAAATCCTGTCTCACGCCGGGATCGCCTCCCGCCGCCATGCGGAGCAGATGATGCGGGAAGGCCGCGTAACCGTGAATGGCGCCATCGTCACGGAGCTCGGGTCGAAGGCCGATCTTGCCCGCGACCACATCAAGGTGGACGGCCGCCTTCTGCGCGCCCCCCGGCGGCTAGCCTACATCGCGCTGCACAAGCCCAACAACACTGTCACCACCGTCAGCGATCCGCAGAATCGCCCTACCGTCATGGAACTACTCTACGGTGTCAAAGAACGCGTGTATCCGGTAGGCCGTCTCGACTATCACAGTGAGGGTCTGCTGCTGTTGACCAATGACGGAGAAATGGCCAACGCCATCTTGTCGGCGGCGACGCATCTGCCCAAAACCTACCTGGTCAAGGTCAATGGCGCCCTCGGTGCCGCGCAGGAGGAACAATTCCGACATGGCGTCCCCCTTTCGGGGCAGCGCACCTTGCCGGCCGGGCTTAAGCTTGTCCACGCGGCCGACAACCCGTGGTATGAAGTGCGGCTCTTCGAAGGCCGGAATCAACAGATCCGACTGATGTTCAAGCATTTCGGCCGCCTGGTCGAGAAGCTCAAGCGCGTGCGCATTGGCCCGCTCGAGTTGGGACCTCTCAAGCCCGGAAAATTCCGCTATCTTTCCGAAGAAGAGGTCCGCCGCCTGCGGCGCGCGCTCCGCCGCACTTCCCTAAAAGAAGCCGTATGAAATCGATTTCGGAAATCCTTCACTCGGCCCGGACCATCGCCGTGGTCGGTCTCTCCAACAAGCGGTTCCGCCCGAGTTACGGCGTCAGCGAGTACCTCAAACGCGTCGGATACCGCATCATTCCGGTGAACCCGCTCGAAGACGAAGTCCTCGGTGAAAAAAGCTACCCTGATTTGGATTCCGTGCCTGTGCCAGTGGATGTCGTCGACATCTTTCGCCGTTCCGAGTTCGTGCCGGAGATTGTTGAGGCGGCGATCCGCAACGGCGCGAAAGCGATCTGGATGCAGGAGGGCGTCATCCATGAACAAGCCGCGCGGCGTGCCGAAGCCGCCGGCCTCACCGTCGTCATGGACCACTGCATCTTGAAGGAACATCGCCGGTTGGCGCAGGCCTCCTAACCGGGACTCGCCGGCGTGATCCAAAGATTTTCGCCGGGTTCTAATTCTAAACTCTAACCGCTGATGTCGCGGCAGGGCGCTGCGCCGCCTTCGAACCGCTATCGCCCGTCTCGGCAGCCATGGCACCTGTGTCGAGTCTGATTGCAGGCCCGGACTCTCAGGCATGAAGCAAAGGCGTTCGCCGCGAATTTACGCGCCCGCCTGGCGGGTTGCTCCGGCCAAGTGCGTTTCGAGAAACGCTAGAGTCAGCGGCCAGGCTTGTTTCGCCGCGGCGGGGTTGTAGCTGGCGCGGGCGTCGCAGAAGAAGCCGTGGTCGGCTTCAGAAAACACCACGTTGACGTACGGCTTGCCTGCCGCGCGCAGGGCGCTCACGACGGCGTCCACTTGCTCGGGCGCGATGTGCCCATCCTTGCCGCCCCAGAAGAACATCACCGGCGCCTTGGCGTCCTTCAGTCGGCCGGGCACGATCCCACCACCGTAAAAGGAGACCGCGCAAGCCACCGGCACCGTGATTGCGGCATAGCAGGCCGCGCGCCCACCCATGCAATATCCAATGGCCCCGGTCGCGAGGCCCTTGGAATCACGCTGGACCCACTCGAATGCCGCGTGACTGTCTCTCTCGAGGCCGCCATCGGTCAACGCCTGTAGGTGCGGCATCACCGATGGAAAATCCGTGTAGCTGGCTTCCAAGCCCGGAGCCGTCCGGTGGAACAGTTCCGGGGCGATGGCAAGGTAGCCCTGGCCGGCAAAGCGTGCGGTCACGTCACGAATGTGAGGGTTGACGCCAAACGCCTCTTGGAACACGATCAGTCCCGCGCGGGGTTTTCCTTGTGGACGTGCGACGTAAGCCCGCATCGACGTGCCGTCGCTCACAGACAAGGTGACGAATTCGGTTTGAGCGCTCATAGCTATCTAGTGTGCCATGCCCGAGTGACCTGTTACCATTCTTCGTGCGGTGCCGCAGCCGCGAGCCCGACGCCACGATGACGGCCTGCTCTGAAATCAAAGCCATTGAGCCGTCTATGACTGTTCGCTATAGGCGCGAGTTGCGCCTGACAACACTCCCGGACCGGCGGCGAAGTGTATTTGTTGGAGCGGACAGAAATGGTTCCCTTCGGTCGCACCGGACCGCGCGAACAGAGCTCGGGCGGATAGCGTTTGCCCTCATAAGCATCGAATGGCGCGATCGAACACGCGCGCGGGCACAGCTAAGTATAACTGCGACAAGGGCAGATAAGGCGGACATCCGGCCCTCAAGCACCGATGATCGCCGCGCGGGTGCCGATTGCGCAAAGGTCAGGGTTATCTCGCGATGCTAGTGGGCCTGGGTTTGCTTCAGCTTTTCGCGCTGTTCGCGGAGCACGGCCTTGCGGCTGAGCTTGATCTTGTTACCTTCGAGCGCCAGCACCTTTACCAGGATCTGGTCCCCTTCTTTCAGCTCATCGCGTACGTCGCGGATGCGGTTCTCGGCGATCTCGCTGATGTGCAACAAACCATCGGTGCCCGGGAAGATTTCGACAAACGCGCCGAAATCGACCAGCCGCACCACTTTCCCCAGGTACGTCTTGCCGACTTCAGCGGTGGCCGTAATGTCGGTGATGATCTGGATGGCCTTGTTGGCGGAGGCTTCGTCGGCCGAGGCCACGTGGACCGTGCCGTCGTCGTCGACGTCGATCTTCACACCCGTCTGCTCGATGATCCCGCGAATCACCTTGCCCCCGGGCCCGATCACGTCGCGAATCTTATCGGTGGGAATGTGCAGAGTATAAATTCGTGGAGCGTACTGCGAGATGTTGGTCTTGGGCTTGGGCATCGCCTCTTCCATCTTGTCGAGGATGAATAAGCGGCCCCGCCGCGCCTGTTCCAGAGCCTCCCTCAGGATCACTGTGGTGACGCTCGGAACCTTGATATCCATCTGCAGTCCGGTGATACCCGCTCGCGTGCCGGCGACTTTGAAATCCATGTCGCCGTAATGGTCTTCGGCGCCGGCGATGTCGGTCAAAATGGCGTAGTCCTTGTCTTCCATCACCAGCCCCATGGCAATGCCGCCCACATGCGAAGCCATGGGAACGCCTGCGTCCATCAGCGCGAGCGACGCGCCGCAGACCGTAGCCTGCGAGCTCGAACCGTTAGATTCGAGGATGTCGCTGACCACGCGCATGGTGTACGGAAAGGCCTCTTCGCCCGGAATCAGAGCGGTGAGCGAGCGTTCGGCGAGCGCGCCGTGTCCGATTTCGCGACGGCCGGGGCCGCGCATAAAGCCCACTTCCCCGACGCTGAACGGCGGGAAATTGTAGTGCAGCATGAAGCGCTTGGTGGCTTCACCGGGTTCGAGCAGCTCGATGCGCTGCTCGTCTTCCTTGGTGCCTAATGTGACGGTAACCAGCGCCTGCGTCTCGCCGCGGGTAAACAGGGCCGAGCCATGGGTGCGCGGCAGGACACCGGTCTCGATGGTGATCTTGCGAATCTCGTCGAAGGCGCGCCCGTCAGGACGACGATGGTTCTTGAGCATCTCGTCGCGGAAGATACGCTCTTTAAGGGCGTCATAACACTTGCTGGCTTCTTCCTGCTTGTCTTCGGGTTGCGCTTCCTTGACCTTTTTCTTCAATGCGTCCACCAGCGCGTAGCTTTCGAGCTTGTCGTGCTTCTGAGTGTTGAGGGCATCGGTCAAATCGGCGCGGACATGCCGGTCGATCTCGTTGTAGAGCGCCGGATCGAGCACCGGCGGCGTGAATGCGCGTTTTTTCTTGCCGGCGAGTTTTGCCAACTCGCGGACGCCGCGAGCAAGCTTTCGGCAGCACTCATGGCCGAACTCGATAGCGCCCAGAACCTCCTCCTCGGAGACTTGCTGCGCGCCCGCCTCGACCATCACGATGCCTTCTTCGGTGCCCGCCACGACGATGTTCAGCTTCGATTCGCGGCTCTCCGTGTAGGTGGGGTTGGCAATGTATTGGCCGCCCTTCATGCCGACGCGGACGCCGCCCAGCACGTAGGGGAATGGCAGATCCGAAATAGCCAGCGCGGCACCGGCACCGGCGATGGCGAGCGAATTTGGATCCTGCTCCGGATCGGCCGACAGCACCATGGCAATGACTTGGGTTTCGTTGAGGAAGCTTTCGGGAAACAACGGCCGGATCGGGCGATCGATCAACCGGCTGGTGAGGATTTCTTTTTCCGAGGGACGTCCCTCGCGTTTGATGAAGCCGCCCGGAATTTTTCCGGCGGCGTAAGTGTATTCGCGATAATCCACCGTGAGCGGGAAAAAACCCGCGCCCGGCTTGGCCTCATCGGCCATACACGCACTGACGAGGACTACCGAGTCCCCGGAACGAACAACGACCGCGCCGTTCGCCTGTTTGGCCACTCTGCCCGTTTCCAGGCTAATCGTTCGGCCACCCAGGTCAACTTCTACGATGTGAGACATTTCTTTTTCTACGATGTGAGACATTTCTTTCTAAACCTCCAGCCTCGGCCGAGAGAGCCGGGCAGGGATCGACTTCCTTGACGGAGCCGTGTTGAGACCGGAGTTGACAGGATGAACGGACCTTGGACGACCGGGTAGCGTCTGGCGCATTTCCGCGGTCCCTGAGGATTGAATTCGGAACAATCCGTAACATGCGGATCGCTTCCGAAGAATGGCTTAGCGGCGAATACCCAGCCGTTGCAGAACCACCTTATAACGCTCCGGGTCCGTATCGCGCAGGTACGTCAGAAGGCGGCGACGCTTGGCCACCATGGTCAACAGTCCCTTGCGGGAGCCGTTGTCCTTCCGATGCGTCTGGAAGTGCGCCTGTAAAAGGGTGAGGCGCTGGCTCAACAAGGCGATCTGTACTTCCGGCGAGCCGGTATCCGTTTTGTGGCGTTGATTTGCGGAAAGAACCTGCCGCTTGGTATCTGGCGCCAGTGCCATTCTAAAGGATCATGCTCCTTGTCTTCTCTTAATCTCGTTTTGGTACTTACATAGAATAGCACAAGCCAGCCGGCATCGGCCTCAGGAGCTACCGACGATGCGGAAGTCCGGTCGCCGGCGTTTATCCGGTTCGGAGGTTGGCCTGCGCGCCAAGCGCCTTTGGTTCCTGGGCGAGGTCACCGACCGCGCTTCGCACCCTCGACCAGAAGAGAAGTGGCGTAGCAGAAAACCTTGAAGGCTCCTCGATGGGAAGAGCGCCTAACCAATTCGAAGCGGGCGCAAGCGAAGGCTTTCCGGACGCAGCACTTCGGAGAAAGGCGGACCAGGCGCCATAGAGAATCAGCGGCACAAACCAGATCAGCTTCATCGCAAGACTGCTCGCGTGCTCGTACAGCAGTGCGCGAGACGCATCTCGCTGGGTTCGGAGAAGGTAGGTGTCCGGTGCATCGGCTACGGTTCCACTGCCTGCGGTCCCTAAGAACCGATGCATAATCGACGGAGTCGTAGTTCACCCATCTTCGTACGTCCAGAGAACCGCGATGTTCTTCGGTACCGTTGCCTATGGCGGCAGCGCGCCTGTGGCAAGAGCGCAGCAGGACCAGGCCGAATTTCATGCCCGGCACTCTCGTTCCAAGCGCCTCGAGCAGCTCCGGCTTAGAAATCCCATAACTTCCATAACGTTCCGGTATCGGCGGGCACTGTCGCCGGCCCGGCCGTCGAAAACCCTGGCCAGCCATTCCTGCGATATTTCCGTGTCCCGCACGCATTTCCGTGGGACCAGAATTCGCTCGGAAAAGCCGTGTCCCTTCAGCAGAACGGTGAAGCTGTGATCGGCCACTGAAAAGCTCGCCGCCGCTACCCGCAGTGCGGCCGCCAGGCACTCCGCGGAGCTCAACGGCACGAATCGGGTCCGGACTCTCCGACACGCGGCAAGAAAACGCCGCGCGCACTGAGCGGCCGGCCTGCCCGGCCAAGCATGCACACGCCCGCGCGGGTCATTTCGTTCGAGAAGGGGAGCACGTTGCGGGGAACCGGGGTTTGGGAAAGAGCCGCAATGTCCTTATGGGCGACGGAAGGGAACTCGATGAGATCGTTTAAAACCGAACGGGATTCTTTGCTGGCTTCCGGGTTGGAGATCGTTGCAAGCCATGCCGCAATCTGGCGTGAGTTCTGATATGGAGCGCCGCTTGCCAGTTCCCCGGTCTGCGGACCGGTTGTCCCGCGAGCGAATTTGCAAAAAGCTGGCTGGACGCCAGAAGGAGAATGAGCGCCCAGCGAATGCACCTACGAAAGGCCAAAACTTGGCTAAAGACGGCCATCAAATCCGGTTTCGCCTCAATAGTGTCTTTGGCCAAATCCATCCTGGCTTCATTAGTTTTGGCCTCGTCGCCTTTGGCCAAATCTGTTTTGTTGGAATCGTCTTAAGCCGGCGACCACAACCGCGTCAGGCAACCGACACCGTTGCACGGCGCGGCTCCGGCGTTCGGGTTGACCAACCGGACAGTGCCAACCAGAGCAAAGGCTAGGGAAAGCGCTAGAGCCAATTTTTGCATACTTGCTCCCCCCTTTCTTTTCAACGTGAGCCCGTGACAAGCCTCTGGAGTTGAAGGCCCTACACGCGCCCGGCGAAACGCCTCCGCAAGAGAAGTGCTCGAGGGAAGTACTCTGTCCACTACTCGAGAAGTTTGGCTTTGCGATCGACTTCACTCAGTGTTACAGAAGACCCGGCCTTCCGGAAATCTGTCAATTCGACGGCCGCGAAGACTTCGGTTAGCCGCAACCCCGTCTAGCGCTACGATCTTGCGGCATCACGTAAGCGGATGAACAGCCACTCGTTGTCACGACGTCACGGTGTTCCGAGTAGCGCGGACGATCTACTCGCCATCTGTGGCCGGCGAGATCAGCGGCAGTCCCTCACCCGAAGCCACGACGCAATGGCAGCTCGGCATGCCCGGACGGACCAGCGGACTGGTGTATTGGGTTTTCCGAAAACCGTGGCGCTTTTTTGCGGTGCGTTCCGCTATGAGTGATTGGAGGAGAAAGATGACTCGAATCAAGTCGCGCCGCTGAAGCCCGGGGAGAGTTCGCGGCTTAACCAGGCTCGGGCCGCTCGCCACTGGCGGTCAACCGTCCGAGGCGCTACTCCGAGGATTGCCGCGATCTCGTCTGTCGAGAGGCCTCCAAAAAATCGCATTTCCGCAATGCGAGCCCTACGTTGGTCAAGCTGATCCAGTCGTTCCAGCGCGCGGTGGACGTCGAGAAGTTGGGCCGGCTGCTCAACGGCCAGGGCCATGGAGTCCTCCAAAGAGACGATGACTTGATCCCTGCCGCGCTTTTCGGCATTGGCTGCGCGCGCGTGGTCGATCAAAATCCGACGCATTACCTTTACAGCCATTCCGAAGAAGTGCGCTCGGTTTTGCGGACTCCACTCTCGCCGCTCGACGAGGCGTAGCCACGCTTCGTGTACCAAGGCTGTCGGTTGTAGGGTATGATCGACACGCTCGCGGCGCATACAGGCCGCAGCAAGGCGGCGAAGTTCATCATAAACGACCGGGATGAGCTGGTCCCTGGCGCTCTTGTCGCCCTTGTTAAGCCGGTGTAGGAGTAACGTCACTTCGCCTTGGGCCGCATACATAAGCCGAACGAATGTAAGATGATACCATTTCTTGCCGTATAATCGGAGGCACTCCATTCACCTGGCAGGAGCAGGAGGACCTGGATCTAGATGACGCCCGAGCGGTGGCAGCGGGTTGCCGACGCATTTGAGGCCGCGCTGGAGCTCAACACGGAACAGCGCAACGCCTTCCTTGCGAAATTGAGCTCTGATGATCCCTCCCTTCGCAACGAAGTCGAAGCCCTCCTCGCCGAAGACGCATTGCAAGCCAAGGCCCCTCCCGGCGCGGCCGACACCGAGACCATCGAAAGCGTCTGGCAGGATCCCCCTGTCGGCGCCGCAGCGCACCTGACCTCCGGCGTTCTCGTCGCGGGGCGGTACGAGATCCTGAGCACTGTCGACGAGGGCGGCATGGGCACCGTCTACAAGTGCCGCGATCGCGAACTCGATCGCGTGGTTGCGTTGAAGGTCATCCGTCCGTCCCTCGCCAACCAGCCCGACCTTCTCAGAAGATTCAAGCAGGAGCTGATTCTGGCGCGCCAGGTGACGCACCGGAACGTAATCCGCATCTTTGATCTTGGCGCCGACGATAGCGTCCGGTTCATCACCATGGAATACGTCGAGGGGCGGAACCTCGCCTCAGTGCTGAGGGAGAACCGCCGCCTTCGCCCTGAGGAAGCGGCGCGCATTGTGGCGCAGGTCTGCCGGGCCCTCGAGGCCGCGCATGCGGAGAAGATCGTGCATCGCGATCTCAAGCCCCAGAACATCATGGTGGACGCGGCCGGAAAGGTCACGGTGATGGATTTCGGGATTGCCCGCGCGGTTGATTCGTTGACCTATACTCGCACGGGAGCCCTGATCGGCACGCCGGCCTATATGTCGCCCGAGCAGGCGCGGGGCAACGCCGCGGGCCCGGCGTCGGACCTGTTCAGCCTGGGCGTTGTTTTCTACGAGATTCTGACAGGCACTCATCCGTTTCGGGCGGACGACATGATGTCCTCATTACTGCGACGAATCGAAGGCAAGTTCGTGCCGCCTTCGGAACTGGATCCTACGCTTCCCCCCGAACTGTCAACGGTGGTGGTCAAGAGCCTGGCTCTCGATCCTGACAAGCGATACGCGTCCGCGGCAGAAATGCGCCGCGCCATTGAAGCCTGGCAGGTGAAGGCGGGGCTCGCCGAGTCGGATGTGGCCGCGCTACCGGCTGCGAGGAGCCGCCTCAAGCGTTATGGGACCGCCATCCTGCTCGCGGCGGCTGGCGCCGTTGGGGTGCTCTGGTGGGGATGGAGCGCAAAGCCCCCGCCTCAGCCCAAAACCACTACGCTCCTGGTGAGTGATTTCGATAATGCCACCTCCGATGCCGTGTTCAGCGGCACTTTGGAATCGGCTCTCAGTATTTCGCTCGAGAGCGCGCCGTTTATCAACCTTTTCGATCGCGCCGAAGCGCACCGCGTGGCATCCCAGATCAGGAACGGCAACGCCGGGCTGGATGCCTCCACCGCGCGGCTGGTCGCGGTGCGGCAGGGCCTCGGGGCGGTGGTTGCCGGCTCTCTTCAGCGGGCGGGAAACCGGTATCTGTTCGAAGTTCACGTGCTGGAGCCTCTGAGCGGCAAGCTCATCATGCACGCAGAAGAGCGCACACCGGATAAACAGCGCGTGCTTGCCGCCGCGGGCCAGATGGCGGTAACGATCCGCCGGGCGCTAGGTGACCGGAACGTGGAGTCGGTCGGCAAGAGCGTCGCTGAGACTTTCACGAGCGCTTCCATTGAAGCCGCGCACGCCTACGCGGCGGGGCAGGAGTTCGGGTCGCAGGGGCACTGGGCGCAGGCGATTCAAAGCTACCGGCAGGCCATCGAGATCGATGCCGAGTTGGGACGAGCGTATGCCGGTTTGGCGCTGGCTTACGAAAACCAGGGCGAGCGTCAGCAAGCCGAGATGTATTACCGGCTGGCCATGGCCCGGGTGGACCGCATGACCGATCGCGAGAAATATCGAACCTTGGGCGGCTATTACTTGATGAGGCGTGAGTACCCCAAAGCGGCCGAGCAATACCAATCGCTGCTGGCGCGCTATCCCGCCGATTTAGCCGCGCCCACCGACCTGGCGCTGGCCTATTTCTACCAGCACGATTTCCGCCGCGCACTCACCCAAGGAAATCGTGCCGTTGAATCATTCCCTGATAGCCTGATCAAACGCAACAACGCGGGACTGTTCGCGCTATTTGCCGGAGATTTTCAGCAGGCCTCAGGCCAGTTCCGGATGGTCCTAAAAGTGAATTCCTCCTATGCCAAGGCCGAGCTGGGCTCGGGCCTTGCCCAATTGGCTCAAGGTCTTCCGGACGAAGCGGCCGAGGATTATCTCAAATTGAAATCGTTCCCCGGTTCGGGACCGTCACTGGCGTCCATCGCGCTGGCGGATCTCGCGCTGTACGAGGGCCAGGCGGGGGCTGCGATGTCGATCCTGGAAGCCGGAATTCAGCAGGACGAGGATCAGAAACGGGTGCACGCGGCGGCGATCAAACTCGTGACGCTCGCCTGCGCGCAACTCTCCGCGCGGCACAGAGCCAAGGCTCTCAAGTCGGCCGAACGCGCGCTTTCCCTGGAGGGAAATGAGGGCATCGAGGGCATCGCGTATCCGGCGGCCCAGATTTTCCTGAGAACGGGCCACCGCGAGAAAGCCGCGACCCTCGCGCGCAGCCTTGCTCAGGGGCTGGCCCCCGATTCTCGGGCGTACGCGCAAATCATCCAGGGTGAGATCAGCCTGGATTCTGGCTCCGTCGCCGACGCGCTCAAGTTTTTCGAGGGAGCCCAGCATGAGGCAGACACATGGCTCGGCCGGCTGGATCTCGGCATCGCTTACTTGAGGTTGAGCAAAAACGCCGAAGCCTACACCGAACTGGAGGAATGCCTCAAGCGCCGCAGTGAGGCACTGTCGCTTTTTCTCGATGACATCCCGACCTATCGCTTCTTTCCTGACGTCTACTACTACCTCGGCCGGGCTCAGGAGGGCCTGAACAGCCCCGCCGCCGCGGAGTCGTTCCGCACGTTCCTGACCATCAAATCCATGGCCGACCCTGATCCACTCGTTGAGGATGCGCGAAAACATGTGAGTTCCCGATGAATTTCGATGCAGTCGGAAGACCGTCCACGACACCCACCCCTCCGAGTTTGATCCCGTTGTTCGGTGCGTGAACTCTGGTCTCCGGCCGCTCGAACAGACTCCAAAAACCGATTTCTATGAAAACTCGTCTTGGCGCATGCTCAGCGGTCGGGCGATTCCGATACGATTCGTTCGCCGCCCTGGTCGCTGCCAATGAACACCCAGCTGCTCGGACCAATGCCTATACCGCGGCTCACTCCTCAGTCATGGTTCACTATGCGGCTTCCCAGCTTAGAAGAGGGGTTTACCGGATCGGGTAGCGCTTTCTCCTGGACGGCCGCATGCGTCAGCAAGTAGTATTTGAGACAAGCATGACGGGTCACCAGAATCGCCTGGTCGAGGCGTGCATCCTGGCACCCTATTTCCGCAGCTGCCGGCCGACCGAAGCACGGTAGAGAACACCCACAGGTAACGCCGCAACGCCCAACCGCAAAATGAAACTCATAGTACTCGGATCACACCCCGGCGCGAGTGTGATAATTTGAACGCTCAATTTCTTGGGGGAAACAAACATGAATCGGCGCCGCTGCGGATTTGTATCGTCTTTGATGGCTGCATGTTTTTTGACGACTATCGGGCATGCCCAGATTCCGGGTCCCAACGTGAACATGGTTTCCGGCACCAAGTGGCCGGATGGGGACCCGTTCCTGCAGCGGCAGAATGAGCCTTCCCTGGCTGTTTCGACGCGGAATCCTCTGCACCTGGTGGGGGGCGCGAACGATTACCGCACGGTCGACATACCCGGCCTTGTCGACGGCGAGGAAACGGGCGACGCGTGGTTGGGCCTGTTCAAGTCGTTCGACGGCGGCAGAACTTGGAAAAGCACCTTGCTGCCCGGCTGTCCGGAAGCCATCCCGCAGTGTGACGGGGCGCCCGCGATAAAGGGAATGCAGGCGGGCGCCGATCCCACGGTCCGCGCCGGCACCAACGGCTTGTTCTACTACAGCGGGCTGGCCTTCAATCGCGGGGATGGCGGCGCCAGCGCGATTTTTGTTTCGCGCCTGATCGACAACAACAACAAAGAGAACGGCGATCCCATCGCCTTTCTGGGCACTTCGGTGGTTCACTCCGGGAATGCCACGATTTCGTTAGATAAGCCCTCGCTGGCGGTGGATGTACCCCGCGAGGATGCGGGTGTTTGCCAGATCAGCAGCGGCGGCACTGTGCAGATGATTCGGGCGGGCACGGTGTATGTCGCCTACACGGCCTTTCTCGGGACTCAGGGCAGCCCGGATTTTCGTGCCCGGGTGATGGCGGCTCGATCCTTGGACTGCGGCCAAACCTGGTCCAGACCGGTCAACATCAGCGAAGAGCAGCGTGTTAGTCAGAGTGCCGCGATCGCCATCGATCCGCGGACAGGCGCCGTCTATGTCGCTTGGCGGCGCTTCATGACGGCGAAGCAGAACGACGCCATCATGATTGCGAAGGCGGACGCCGACGACTTCGAATTCAGCGACCCGGTGGTGGTCTCCAGGTTGGTGCCGTTCGATCAAGGAATGTCGGGCGTCACCTTCCGCACCAATAGTTATCCCACGCTGGCGGTGGATGGCGACGGCCGCGTTTACGTGGCTTGGGCGGACCGGATAATTGCGGGGGGAACCGCCCGCATCCTGTTGAGCGTTTCGGCGCATGGCAGGACGTGGTCGGCGCCCTCGGGGGTTGATAGCTCGGCCTCCGCCGGGCATCAGATCATGCCGGCCCTGGTTTTTGCCGGCGGGCGCCTCACGCTGACCTACTACGATTTGCGCGATGACAGCACGGTGGGCGTGTTTACACTCCTGAATCAGCAATGGATCGAGACCCGGGTCGCGGTGGGGGATCTGGCTCCCCCCAACCCGAACCCGCTGAACGTGTTCAATCCGTGGATTATGGACGCATCACCGCCGGGCTCGCTGACGCCCCTGGTAAGGCGGCATACGATCGACGTGCGAGTGGCGCAGGCGCTGCCCGGGCCGAACCCGTCGTTTGGCGCTTCGCAGCGCGTCACGCGGTACGCCTTCGGAAACACGGCGCCGGGGTTGCCGATCGATCAGTTTCAGTTCGACCCCCCGGACCTGCCGCTATTCAAAAAGGGAACCGCGCCGTTCGTCGGAGACTACATCGACGTCGCCGCCGCGCCGGCCTTCGTAATGGGTGCCAGGGGAAAGTGGATCTACAACCTGGCGCCCTCGGATCAAATCGTTTACCACGCCACATGGGCGGACAATCGCGATGTGCGGCCGCCGCCCATCAACCCGGCAACCGGAAAACCTGACTGGACCCTGTACACCCCGCCCAATTCCGACAGCAACAATGGGATCAGCAAATTCGATGGCAGCGTGCTGGCGGCATGCGTTGCCACCTCGACGGGCAGCCGCAACCAGAACATCTATACGTCGAGCATCAGCCAGGGCCTGATCGTGTCGGCCCTGAACAACACCAAGCCGCTCAGCACCACTCTCGAGCGGACGTTCCCGGTGACCGTGCAGAACACGACGTCGGTGGTAGCGGCCTATCGCTTGCAGATTGCCAATCAGCCTGCCGGGGGCAAAGCGTCTTTCCTGCAGTTTCCGGTGGTGGGGCTTCCGGACCCTCTGACCCAGGTGGATGTGCTGATCGCGCCGAAATCCAGCATTTCCCGCACGGTCTTTGTGACTTCGACGAACCCGCACGCGCAGGTGACGGTGACTGCG
>Ga0306924_10002911_pt1 | contig 16300 bp, 14 predicted proteins | sample sta12Can44000111_FD_203756 | JGI IMG/M metagenome (GOLD analysis project Ga0306924, IMG submission 203756) | Lab enrichment of tropical soil microbial communities from Luquillo Experimental Forest, Puerto Rico - statanox.12C.anox.44.000.111 (v2)... | ecosystem: Environmental > Terrestrial >... | reverse complement strand
TTTTCGGCGCCACAAAACGCCCGCTGCCCATGATCAATTCAGCGCCGCTTGTCTTGTAGTTATGCAAATGCAGATCGATCTCGCGTTCCACCATGTCACGCTTGCGCTGGCGCACTTTGGTCATGTCGGTCGTGACAGGACCTGTGATCACCGCGCCAAACTCGGCTGCGTGACGTGTCTGATGCGCGATCCTCGCGCTCCAAATCTCGTTTTTGCTCGGCAGGCAGGCGATGTTGGGACATGAACCGCCGATCCACCGGCGCTCGACGACGGCGGTTTTTCGTCCCGATTGCGCCAAATGCCAGGCCAGCAGCTTCCCGCCAAACCCACTCCCCAGGACTAGGACTTCAACCCGTTCCGGTGCGAACATGAGTTCCCTCCCGTTTGCAACTGGTTTCAAGGGAGGCAGTCAGCGCCTGGCCGTCTGTCTAAGCTAGCATCGTGACGATCGCACGAGGGCATGCCTCGGTGCAAAATCGAAGACGACAACCTCGCTGGAGAACAACTGCACGTATCGAACGGTTCCCGGAACGGGGTTCTCTCGAAGACAGGCCCAGTTGCGGCCACTACGAGTGCTCACCTGGCGCGCGAGAGAAAATTGCGGATCGCCGCAGCGATTTCTTCGCAGTGCGTCTCGAGGGCAAAGTGGCCGGTGTCGAAGAAGCGCACCTCGGCGCCCGGAATGTCGCGTTTGAATGCTTCCGCGCCCCCTGGCAAGAAGAACGGGTCGTTCTTCCCCCAAACCGCCAAAAACGGCGGCTTGTGCCTGTGGAAATAGGCTTGGAATTCCGGGTACAGCGCGACGTTGCTCTTGTAGTCGCCGAAGAGATCGAGCTGCACCTCATCGGCGCCGGGACGTGCCAGATAGAAGTTGTCGAGCGAATATCCGTCGGGCGACACCGCGGAGGCGTCCGCGACACCGTGGGTGTACTGCCAGTACGTTGTCTCCGGTGTGAGGAAGGTTCGGAGGACTGCGCGGTTCGCCTCCGAGGGCTCCTGCCAGTACGCGCGGATCGGGTTCCAGCCGTCGCTCAGGCCCTCCACATAGGCATTGCCATTCTGTGAGATGATGGCGGTGATGCGCTCAGGATGCCGCATTGCGAGGCGGAAACCGGTCGGCGCGCCATAGTCGAACACATAGATCGCGAAGCGACTAAGCCCGATCACTCCAGTGAAGCGATCCATTACCCCTGCAATTTTGTCGAAGGTGTAGCCAAACTTCGTCCGCCCCGGCATGTCCGACTGGCCAAACCCAGGCAAGTCGGGCGCAATAAGACGAAACTGATCGGACAGCTGCGGAATGAGATCGCGGAACATATGACTGGCGCTCGGAAAGCCGTGCAGTAACAGGAGCACTGGTCCATCCTCCGGCCCCGCCTCGCGATAAAAGATGTTGAACCCTTCGACGTCGACTTTTCGGAAGCTGACATTGCGCATATTGAAACCCTTTCGGAGTGTTTGGGTATGGTCAAGCTGCCGAGCCCGCCACCGCATCGAGGATCAATTTGATGACAGGCGCGGGCGCGGTGACCAACGGCATATGATCGACCTTCGCCGACCGGGTTCGTGCGCCCATCCGTTGCGCCATAAAGTGCTGCGTGAGCGGGTTGATCATCCGGTCTTCTTCGGCGACGAGGTACCAAGACGGCTTTACCTTCCAGGCGGGTCTCGGAGCCCTCTCCTGAATGCAGGCGACAGCGATTGGTCGCTGTGTTGGGGCCAAAAGTGCGGCCCGTTCGGAGGGCGCGTGGTGACAGAAGGCGGCGCTGAAGCCCGGTTGCGGCATCCAGATGAACCCGTGTGCGTCAGGTGCCAGCTGCGGCGCCTGTGGATGCGGCTTCTCGCGATAGAACACCTGGGCGACCGTCTCGCCTTCGTCGGGTGCCAACGCCGCTATGAAGACCAACGATTGAACTTTCTTGTTGGTGCTCGCCGCTATCACCGCGCCTGCATAAGCATGCGCCACCAAGATCGCGGGTGCGTTGGTGCGTTCCAGAACGCGGTCAAGCGCGGCGACGTCGTCTGACAACGAGGTCAATGGGAGCGGTGCTGCCAGAACATTGAGTCCGTTGGAAAGCAGCGGCGGGATAATATCGCCCCAGCTCGAGCCGTCGGCCCATGCACCGTGAACCAACACGATGCTGATGCTTCCGATAGACCCGCTCATGTTTCATCCCTTGTGGATCTTACTGGTTTTGCTTGCCGGAATTTGGGGGCTTCGCGCCGCCGCTATAACGAGCTAATTTTACAATTGACCCTCTCGATTCGTGGAAGGTGCGCATGGACCGGCTTGAAGCCATGGCGATCCTCGTTGAGGCGGTTGACCTCGGTAGTATGTCGGCTGCCAGCCGCAAAATGAACGTCCCGCTCCCGACCGTAAGTCGCAAAATCGCGGATTTGGAAACGCATCTCGGGGCTCGATTGCTTACCCGTTCAACTCGCAAATTGACACTGACAGACGCCGGAGCCGAGTATGTCAGTGTCGCGAAGCGTATCCTTGAACAATTGGCTGACGCCGAACGAACTGCTGCCGGCGAGTACAGTGCGCCGAGAGGAGAGCTTGTCATTACGGCGCCGATTGTTTTTGGACGCCTGCATGTGCTGCCGCTAGTGACGGAGTTCCTTAGCCGCTATCCTGAAATCAACATCCGCCTGATGCTTTCGGATCGCAATGCGGATCTCATTGATGAGCACGTAGATATGGCGATCCGCATCGGTACGCTTCCGGATAGCAGCATGATCGTGACGCGTGTCGGAGAGGTTCGCCACGTGATTTGTGCTAGCCCTTCGTTCCTTGCCTCTCACGGTGTCCCGGAAACGCCGACCGCGCTCTCGACGCTTCCGTGCATCTTTAACGATTTCCTGATGGCGCGGAGCGCGGCATGGCCGTTTCGCGAACCGGAAGCCAGGGTCGACATGATGACGCCGGTTCGCGTGCGGCTGGCCGTGACGACAGCGGAGGCTGCCATCGATGCGGCGGTTGGCGGCATCGGCGTGACCCGCCTGCTTTCCTATCAGGTGGCTGAAGCGGTCGCGCGCGGCGCATTGCTGATTATCCTGGCGCAATATGAGCGCGAGGCGATGCCCGTCAGCATCCTTCACGCAGGGCAGGGAATGCTGCCGCTCAAGGTGCGGGCCTTCCGCGACTTTGCGGCGCCGCGATTGCGTGCGGCCATGGACTCGGCGAAGCTGAACCCACCCAGTGGCGCGAGATAGGGCGAATATCTGCTGCCCGCAAAATCGGCTGAAGTTCAACCGAAGCGAAAGGTCGGCGGCATGATCTCGCCGGCACTGCGCCCGGACCAGTCGAAGCCAGGCACCTTCTCGACCGCGCGGCGCTGTGCCATTGCGAGCCGCGCACTCGCCTCGACGTAGTCGAAGGCGAGCGCCTTGCCATCGCGCACAACTTGTTGTCCGCCGACAAAAACATGCCGCACGGCGCGCTCGCCGGCGGCATAGACCATGCTGCGCACCGGATCGTAAAGCGGCTGCATCGCCGGATGCGCGATATCGACCATCACGAAGTCGGCTTTGGCGCCGGGCGCGATGCGGCCGAGATCGCCGCGGCCCAGCGCGCGGGCGCCGCCGATTGTCGCCGCGGTGAAGATGTCCGCCGCCGTCACCGCATGGGCATTGCCGGTGGCAATACGCGCCAGTATCGCCGCGCTGCGCAGCTCCTCGACAAAATTGTGCGGAAAGGTGTCGGTGCCGATGCCGAGATTGACCCCGGCGGCGCGATATCGGCCGAAATCCTCGAGCAATATGCCGCGTCGCGAGAACACCGTCGGGCAATGCGCGACAGTGGTGCCGGTCTCAGCAAGATCGGCGAGATCGTTGCGGGTCGGCCAGTGCAGCCACGAATGATGGTCGAGAAAAATGGCGTGGCCGATGATCGCGTTGTCGCCGAGCACGCCGATTTGGCGCAGCCAGCCGATCGGCGTCCTGCCGTGCCGGCGCATGATCTCGTGAAACTCGACGACACTCTGCGCCGCATGGATCTGCAGCGGCAGCCGGCGCTCACGGCCGGCCGCCGCACTGTCGCGCAGCAGCTCCTCGGTGCAGGTGTCGACCTGGGCGGGATAGAGCGCGCCATCGAGCCGTCCCGACGGGTGCTGGCGCGCCCGGTCGATCAGTCTGAGCGCGCGGTCGAGCCCGTCGCGCCCGGCCTTTTCGTCCCAGGCATAACGCACCTCATGGCCGTTCGGCGTGTACCAGCGGCCGGAGCGAAACATCGGCATCGCGTAGACGCGGAGCCCGCTGGCGCCCAGAATGTCGAGCCAATCCTCGCGCGCGGCGGAGAGGTCGCACAGCGTCGTGACGCCGCTCTGCATCAGCTCGCACAGCGCCACCTCGGTCGCGGCCGTACGGCCCTCGGCATCGGCCTCGAACAACGGCAGGTATTCATAGAGCGAGCTCATATAGAGCTGACGGCTGCCGACCTCGTCGGTCAGGCCCTTCAGCATCGGCTCCGAGGACGGGTGCGCGTGGATATCGACAAAACCCGGCAGGATCGCAAAGCCGCGCCCGTCGATTTCGACCGTGTCGCCGTGTTCGGCCGGCCCGGCCGGGCCGATCGCGGCGATCGTGTCGCCGTCGACCGCCAGATCGACATCACGGCGATAGCGATGGGATTGCGCCGCCTCGTCCCAGGCGACGAGCCAGGCGGCGTTGCGAATGATTTGCCGAGGCGGGGTTCGAGAGGATCAGGCATGGTGTCTCATCGAAGCAGAGAGCGCCGCTCAGCGCAAATCACTGCCTCGCGGCAGGTTCGGGCGTTAAACTTTGATTGGCCGGCAGGCTCGGGTCTGATCAAAACCTGAGCCGGCGAGGAGGATGACGCGATGAGAATTGGTATCTCGCTGACGAGCAATCACCCGGACGCGACAGACCCGCGCCAGGGAGCGCGCCGGATGATCGAGCACGCCGCTGCAGCTCACCGAGCCGGGCTCGATTCCTTGTTTGTCGGCGATCAGCACGTCTCGCCATCACCCTATTATCAGAACACGCCGATGCTCGGGCGGCTGCTCGCGGAGTGGGGCGAGGCGCCGGCAGGGTGCCTGTTTCTGCTCCCGTTGTGGCACCCGGTGCTGGTGGCAGAGCAGATCGGCACCTTGGCCGCCATCGCTCGCGGCCCCTTTATCATGCAATGCGGGCTCGGCTGGGGCGAGGCCCGGTTCGCCGCGATGGGAGCCAATATCCGGACGCGCCCCTCGGCGTTCGAGGAAGCTCTCGACATCGTCCGGCGCCTGTTGGCAGGGGAGACGGTAAGCTCCGCCCGGCGGTACCGCGTCGCCGAAGCGAGCCTGGCGCTTCGTCCGGCCGAGCCGATCGAGGTCTGGATCGGCGCCAGCGCATCGCCCGCGATCGACCGCACCGCACGGCTGGCCGACGGCTGGATCGCGAGCCCCGGTCTTACCCGCGCGGAGGCGCGCGCGCAGGCCGATTTCTATCGTGAGCGTTGTGCGGCTCACGGTAGGCAGCCAAAGGCCGTCGTCTTGCGGCGCGACATTTATGTCGGCCAATCGCCCTCGGAGGCGCAAGCGGTGCTGCAGCAGGCGCTGAGCCGCGGCTATCGCGGTATCCCGGCCGAAGCGCTCGTCGCCGGATCGGTCGACGAAGTCGCCGAACAGTTTCGAACTTTCGCGGAGCTCGGCTATACCGACATCCTCGTGCGCCATTTGAGCAACGATCAGCCGCAGGTCCTGGGGTCGCTCGAGCGGCTGGCGGCGGTGCGCGCGGCGCTGGCCTAGCAGGCCCCGATGAAAAACATCAGGTCGCAGCCGTTTCCCATCGTCGGGTAACGACATTTTTGAGGCGGTGGACTAGCCGATCGCCGGCGCCTCGAGCCAATCGCCGAACCGGCGAATTCCCGGCAATGACCAGAACCCCTTTGGCTTTCGCGAAGCCAATGTGAAGACTTGTCTTCCTTCCCTTTGGCCGTGCCAGACGCGGAACGGCTTGTGCTCGTCGGTCTGGCCGAGCTGTCGCAGCACCCGGTTTACAAAGTCGAGCGACAAGTGTGTTTTCGTGACGATCCCGCCGGCCGTGCGAAACGCAAAGGTCGGGCTCGTCAGCTCGGCCAGCACGGCACGAACGTCATCGGCGCCATTAGCGGCCAACTCCGGCGTCAGCTCCCATCCGTCGATTTGATCGCGTCGAACCAGATCGGAGAGGATCGCGAGCCGAACAAACTTCAGAGCCCTGCCTTTTCCAAAGAATAGCCCCAGATAGCCGATCAAGCGCAGCAATGGGCTCGCGGTTTGACGTTGCACCAGGAGCGGCGCGATCTTCGTCAGCCGGCCCTTGATGCGATCCAACAACAGCTCGAAATCCGCCCGGCTGGTGTGCGGCCAATATGGCAGCGGGACCTCCGGCTGCGCATCGCCGAGGAGCGGAATGATCGGCCTGTTCGCCGGCTGTCCGGTTGCCGAATCCGGCGCGAGGAGGGGCTGTTCGCGACCGCTCATGCCGGCGACGATCGGGTTGCTGGCCGGCACGGTGAAAGTGGAACGCAGGAAGGCCTGACAATTGCGCCGGCCGAGCTGAAAATCGTGTGCCCGGAACTTTTCGTCGAGAAAGCCGCCGAAACCGCCGAGAAGTCCGCAGGCGATCGTATACCGCTCCTCTTTCCCGTTGAGCTTGCGATGCGGCGCGATCAGAAAGCGGCTGTGGTCGTCCGGATTTAGCGCCGGCACGATTTCTCCCACCTTGAAGCGCGCCTGATTCATCAGTGCCGGGAACAGCGCGCGAATGACCGGGACGAGCTCGCCAACCGGTTGGCCCTTCGGAAGAAATGCCGGCGGCTCCGGGAATGGCGCCACCATGACGACGGCGCGGTCGGCTTCGGCGCCAGCGGTCTTCTCGGCCGAGGCGTCTCCCATCAGGGTGAACTGCGCGTAGTCGAACGGATTGTTGTTGATCAGTCCGCCATCGACGTTCAAAGCGGCAAACTCGGCCGTCTCGTCCGGCGGAAAGCTCGGGCGTATCGCGTTGGCTCCCCCGATAATCGGATACGATCGTTGCAAATATCCGGCGATCGGCGCCGCGAGGTGACGCGGCGCGAGGCCGATCGGAAACGCCGATGACGCCAGCGCACAAGTCCCGTATCGATCCCATTCCGCCGGCACCGCCGGCCCGGCGGCGAGAAGATCGCTGACCGAAAGGTTCTGACTACTGTCTCTGGCGATCCAGTCGTTCTGCGCGCTCGCGCCGCTTCCCAGACCCCCGATTCTGTAATGGGCACGGTCGCCGTGGGTCTGCATGCCGTAGGTGCTGTTGCCGAACTCGACCGTGAACGGGATCCCACGCAGGTTCGAGACGGTCATAAAGACGTGCAGATCGCTTGCTACATACGGGTAGGGCGCACGCGTCTGCGATGGCGTCCCAGAGGGCAGTAGCGCCTGACGTTTGATCTCGTCCAAGAGCCTGGCGTTCAGCACCGAGACAACCGGGTCCTCGAGGTCCTGGCCGCTCAAGAAATCGAGGCCGCCGTTCGGGTCGACGAGGCGCGGGCGCGTCACCCAGGTATCGTAGAGGGACGGCAGCACGCAGCGAAGTTCCTGATAGTTGCCGCCCTCGCTGCGATAGGAATTTACCTTCTCCTCGCGAGTGAATTGTCGAGGCTGCATGCCGCGGGCGAGAGCGACGACGCCGAGCGCTCCGGTAATCGCACCCGCCGAGGCTCCCGCGACCACCTGCAGCTCGACCCGGTGACCAGGTGTGGCCGGGTCTGGCCGGGCCTTCTCCCATTCGTCGAGGGCCTGGAACAGAAAATCGAGGACACCCGCCGTGTAGGCTCCGGCGGAGATCGCGCCCGCCAGCGCCAGACCGAGATCGAATGTGTTCCGCACAGGTGCCGTCATCGCACTGTCGCTGTCCTTTGCCGGCGCTCCGATGTCGGGCGACCATAATAGCTCAGATGTCCGCCCTGAAATGAGGGAGGCTTTACCGATGCGATATCCTCATCCCCCGAGAGGGCGCAGCGCTGTCCCGGGAAATTCGCCATGCAAGTCAATCCGAGCATGCAACGACCATGGCACATCTAAAGTTGTCATGGCCGGCCTTCGTGCCGGCCATCCACGCATCGCAACACGCGCTGGCGAAGGTGGCAAGCACGTGGATGCGCGGGGTCACCCCTCGGGCTTAATTCCGACGGTCCCTCGCCAGCGTAACCCGAGGGCGCGATGGCGACCGCCAGATGTTTCGTAGCGGGCAAAGCCGGTCCTGCCGTCCTGATCCTCAGAACCTTTTGATCGGAGCTGCCCTAATCGTTCCGAGTGCTCATGCTGAGAAGACCGCGAGGTCAGCGATCTCCACGATCGCCTTGCGCACCCGGCCCCCCCGTATCCTCGAGGTGCCCGCTCTGGCGGCTGCCCGGCCATATCGACGAGAGCGCCGACCGGATGCGCCAATAAAGCCCGAGCCCGAGCCCGGTTGGCGGGGGGGTTGGCGGCCACCACGCCGGACCCACCGTGCCGTTCAGCGAGAAGGACCAAACCGCATCGCCCGTAGCGCTCTGCTGGATCGAATTGCCTCCAGTGGCGATCGCGACGTATTGCTCGCCAGCGACCTCGTAGACGATGGGCGGCGCATCGGCTCCAAAACCCGTCTGGAATTTCCAAAGCTCCTTGCCGGTCCGCGCGTCGACGGCCACAAAGTTGCCGTCCGGCTCGCCGCGAAACAGCAGGTCGCCGGCGGTTACCGACGAGCCGCTGCCGCCGCCCATCCGATAAGGCATTTGTTGCTGCCACGCGATCCGGTTTGTCTTGCTGTCGATCGCGGTAAAGGTGCCGGCGAGCGGCGTATGAAAAAGCACGTCCTGCGAACCGCTTGTATAGATATGGCCGCGACGGTATTGCCGAGGGAAGCGTTCAAAGACACTGGTGCGGATCGACCCGGGCACGTAGAAATAACCGGTGTCCGGGCTAAATGGCATCGGCGACCAGTTGGTGCCGCCCTGGCCGGAGGGCTGCAGCGCTATCGGCTCGTCCCAGAAAGGTTGGAAGATGCAGCCAGTCCTGGTACCGGGCCGCGGGTCGGCGCATTGCGGCACGGTGGCGTCGCCGCGCGGGTAAGGCTGCGTCTTGGCAGTCTTTTGGCGCGGCTCCTGCGGTACCGGGCGCTCCTCGATGCCGATCAGCGGTTTCCCGTTGGTGCGGTCGAGAATATAGACCCACCCGGTCTTGCCGGCCTCTGCAATGCCTTTGCGCGGCTCCCCGCCGACGACGGTGTCGAACAGCACGACCGGGCTTGCCGCGTCGTAGTCCCAGATATCGTGGTGCACCTCCTGGAAATGCCAGGCATAGGCGCCGGTCTTGGCGTTTAGCGCAACGATCGAGGCGCAGAACAAATTGTCTCCTTCGCGTAGCGAGCCGTCATAGTCGGGCCCGCAATTGCCGGTCGCGAAATAGATCAGTCCGAGTTGCGGGTCGAGCGCCGGCGTATTCCAGATCGGGGCACCGCGGGGCGCCGCAATACCGCTCGGGGCCGGCCAGCTATCACTGCCGATTTCGCCTGGTCCTGGCACGGTATAAACCCGCCACAGGATCTTGCCGGTCTTGGCGTCGAGCGCGGTCAATCGGCCGCGGATGCCGAGCTCGCCGCCGGAGATGCCGCTATAGACGATGCCGTCGTAGTACAGCGGCGCACTGGTGATGCTGTAACCGTTGTGCCAGTCCTCGATCGGCGTTTTCCACACCTCTCTGCCGGTAGCAATGTCGAGCGCCACGACATTGGCATCGAGCTGGCCGACGAACAGCATGCCCTCACCCATCGCCAGCCCGCGGCTGAGCCAGCCGCAGCATACCGTCGTTATCTTCTGGTCGATCCATGACCAGCGTTGCCACAAAATCTTGCCGGTTTTCGCATTGGCCGCAAATACATCGTCATTGCCGGTTACCATGTACATGATCCCGTCCTTGACGAGCGGTGTCGCCTCGGCGGAATACCTGACGCCGAACCCCGAGCGTTTGAGGCGGGTCATCCACGCGCCTTTGAGCTGGTCGACATTGGCCGTGTCGATCTGTTTCAGCGTGGAATACCGCTGATTCGTCAGGTTCCCGCCGTTGGTGACCCAATCGCTGGCCACAGGGCTCTGCAGCAGGCGGTCTATCACAGAATCAGCGGCTCGCGCCGCTGCAACCTCCGCGATCAGCAGAGCGAGCGCCATCCACAGCGTTGCCGGCTCTAATATCCGGTGCTTGCGTCGAGAGGCCCGAGCCAAGGGTGCGCGATACCGATCAGCCCGTGTCACAGGCCGCGCCGGAGCAGCAATGCGTCGATAAAGTACTTTGTCGCCCAATTGGGGTAACCCCCCGTCATGTAGTTGCCGAGGATCGGGTAGGACCCGGCGATGGCACCCACAATGTTGGGATCTTCATCGTCAAGACGTTGAGTCGCCTTGACAAAGGACATCACACAGTCTCCCGCCGCAAGAAGCTCTCGTTTCCCAAAGAGCTGGAAAAACCGATAGGCTACGACTGTGAGCTGACACGACCCGGTAAGGCAGACAAAGTCCGCTGCCGGGTGCCAATGCCGATCGAATCGGCCGGCAAGAAAGCCGTTCGACAAGCGCTTCCTCAGCACATTGTTGAGGCCCAGCTCGGCGGCTGCAATAAAATCTTCACGCTCGGCTAGCACGCCGACCTCGAACACGCCCTGTAGCGCGTAGCCAATGGTGTGGGTCAGTGGTATGGTCGATATGCCCAGGCAGTTGTTGGTAAACCAACCGTTGCTGTGCTGCCGCTTGAGAGCCGCCTCCACTGCCCGCACCGCCGCGCGTTCGAAATCGGCATTGCCCGCGAGGCGCGCCATCCGCAGCATCGCCCAGGCGCACAAGCAGTTATAGGTTTTGGTCTCGCCCTGGCTGACGAATGCGCTGTTGGTCTTGAAATAGCCGCCTTCGTCCATATCGGCAATCAGGAAGCAGACGGCTGCCAAGCCGGCATCGAGGAAGCGCCGCTCGCCGCTCGCCTCATAGGCTGAACACCAGCCGTCGAGCACCATGCCGGTATTGAAGGCCGCCGGCGTCTGCCGATCCCGCGTCACGACTGCACCCCCCTGCACCGCGCCGCTCTCCATCTGGACATCAACCTCCCAATGTGCCATGGCGAGCGCCGCATCGCGCACGTCAGAACGTTGATACTGCGCTGCATAAGCTAACAGACTAGTTATCAGGTACCCTGTGGTCTCCGGGTAAGAGGGGTGCCAGCCGCCGGTAAGATCCAGCGGGAAATAGCCGAGAGAGACACCCGGATCCGGTGTCGCGCGTTGCGCGCGCAGCACCCATCCGACCGCCGCTGCAAGGCGTGAATCCGTGTCTTCCCGGCTGTCGGCCGCGGCCAGGGAGGCTTCGAGCCGTTCGCCCTCGGATTGGACATGACGGGCAAATGATCCAAATTCCGGCCGCCTCAATTTTGCGTGGCGATTGCGACGCGAAGCAAATTCCCAGTAGCACTCCCGCAGCGAGCTCTCCCGCAGCAGATAGTAAAGGTATCTGGCCCGTGGAGCGACAGCCGCCTGATATTTCACGGCATATCCTGGCCGCCGATGAGCAAGCGGTTGATGCCGGTGACAAAGCCGGCGCCTTCTTCCGCCAGATAGCTGACCGGCTCTGCAACATCGGCCCTATCGACCAGGCGGCTGAGCGGCGTTCGGGTCGCTTCCATCTTGAGGATCCGATCCGGGTAGCTTTGTTTCGGCTCGGTCCTTGCGAAAGCGGCCAAAGTGATATCCGCGCCCGCCTTGGACAGCCCCATCAAGACAGATGGAGTCGTCACATAATGCAGACCGTCAGTCGGGAAAGTGTTGTCGGCGATCGGCGACAGCATGTTGGTGATTATACCACCTCGTGCCACGCGCATCAAGGGATGCACCCGCTTTACAAGATTAGACACGGCTCCGACTTCACTATCCAGATACTCGCCAAACACTTCCACGACAGATCGCCCGTTTCTAGAGAGGTCAACTCGCCAATCGCGGCGTTGACCACCACATGCCCCAGACCGGCCATGTCCGAGGCCCGTGCCGCCCATCTCCGCCGCCTTCCCGCGACAGTTGGGCAACCCGCTTTAGCTTGTAAGCGATATGAGGTTGAGGCCCACTGCCTGCTCGGCTGCATACAGTGCGGGAATGCCGATTGATTCCTGATGATCAGATTGAAATCTATCTTGGTGCGGAGCTTGCCGAACGCCGCGCCAAATTGGAGATCAAATTTAAATTTAAGGGGTCTGGCAATCTTTCCAGGACGAAAGGTCTCACTAATCGCTTCATTACACGACGGCTCATCCCGAGGGGGTGCGAAATTCCCGAGAGACTGTAGTCAGGATTAATGGCAGCCGAATATCCGGATCACGCCGGATCGTAAAACAATACGTTGCCTCTGGTCATCTCCGCGTGGCACTCCATCAGATCCGACGTGTTCAATAACACAATCACTGAGTTTCCCAGCTTCGCACGGCGTAGAGAACCGCGCCGGGCCATCTCATTCTCCAATATGTCGCGCCGCCGCCGCCGCAACGCCTCGGGAGAGTACGCCACAGTCTTGACTATGGAATGCTCGCCTGCTCGATCGATGACCGGGACTTCGAACACTTCGGCACCATACAGCGGAAAGTCCAATCTGTCCTGGGCAAGATGTTCGAGATAATGGAAGAAAATGATTACTGCGAAAGGAACGTTGAACAGGACGACCTTCGCCTTGAGGTCGACCAGCTTTTCATACGGCGACCCCGTGCCAAATGCGTGCTGGCACTTCTCGTGGCCGTCGGTGAGCCATTCGGCTTCGGGCCCGAGGGCGGCAACCGGATGGGTTGGATGGAGGCTGCGCGCGACCCCCGCACGCCGCCGAAACACCTCGGAAATGAGCCCCATCTGTGATGGCGTCCGGCGAACGTCGAATGCCTGTCCTCTTTGCAGATACTCAAGTGTCGAACCACTATACGGCAGCGTCACCATAACCAGATTGCCACGCGGGCCCAAAACGCCAAGAAAAGCGTCTATAAGGGCGGCTGCTGATCCGCGAAACCCGCTGGCCGGCCCGAAGCTACTCTGCACTACCAGGGTGTCGCCGGCGCTCACCCCAAGGGTCCCTAGTTTAACCTTTAGCTCGTCAGGCCCAAACGATAGAAAAGCGTCGATCCAGCGTTGTTGCGCCAAGCGATATGCAATTTTCAACCGCGCCTTGACCTTGGAAACGGAGCTGGGAATAATCTGTTTGTCTAGCATACTCGTACTATGGAATTGAAAACTGCAGACCCCGGCACGTACTGCGCAAACAGTCAATGCCATCGCCATTGCCACCGCCGCAGGACGCGTCTGGTCGAAAAATCACGGTGGCGAGCGAAGTCGGACGCTCCGCGTCGATGTCAGCATTCAGCGTTGACTGTCGCCCGCCGATACGCATGGCGAAATTCCGCGATGATGTCGACGACCGGACGCACTGCGTTGATGCCTTCACACGAAGTACCGCAATACAGAGCCATTTCTTCTACTGGTCCAGTCGTCTCAACAGTGGGTACTGCCGCGCTGTACCGCGGGACTACATGCATCTGACCGTAGGCCCGGGTAACTCCGAGAAAATTTGCCGGCAGACGCCCCTGTTGCTCGACGGTGCGGTTCCGCAGCACACGGTGGCTGCGGCCCGGCCAGCCGACCGAGAACACATCGGTAATCACTGTATCGGCGGCATGTGCACGGGTTATGCATGCTTTGTAGCGCGGGTGTGCCGCTGATTCGGCCGATGCCGCGAATAGCGTTCCGCAGACGCAGCCATCGGCACCAAGTCTCTCCAGCCGCGCCAGATCGGACCCGCTGGAGACGCCGCCGGCGACTAGCAGTGGCACATCGCGAAGGCGGTCACGGGTCCGCGCGAGCAACTCGGCGGCAGTGCAGTTGCCAAGATGATGGCCGCCGCTCTCTATTCCTTGCAAGATCAGCGCGTCGGCCCCAAATTGCGCGGCCCGCTCGGCCTGCACTGGCGTTCCGACTTGAACCACATTGACGCGGTGAGCATCGTGCAACGCATCACAGAGCGGGCGCGGTGGGATGCCGAAAAACGAAAAATATGTGTTCGCCGGCGCAAAGCCGAGGACGGCTCTAACCTGCTCTGTCAGCCATTCTTCGGACACGACCTCAGGCACGAAGTTGACGGCGACAGGGGCTGAAGTACGGTCGAGCGTGGCCCGCAGCAGCTCTGGGATATGCGCCGACGGGCATCGGTAAAGACCTAGCGTTCCCGCGCAGCCGGCGTTGGACACTGCCGACGCCAGCTCGATGCCGGCAACTCCTCCCATGCCTGCCTGGACCAGTGGAAAGTCGGCGCCAAGTATCTCCAACAGCGTCGATTTCATACCGACTGCGGATCTGCCAAGAGCCGTTCGATCATCGGGACGTCACCGCCGAAGTGGTCAACAAGCGCATGGATCCATCGCTCCACCCCGAAAGCGACGCAACCGGAATGGGCGTAGGCGCCATCCTCCAGGCGAATACCACAGCGTTCGCCAAAGAAGTTACGGTGGAAGTTGAACGAGGCTATGGCCACCCGGTCAGCGTAGACAACCTCCTCCTTGACCGGCAGAAGTCTTTGCATCACGGCACGGGATGCGTTCATGTCATAGAAGGAATCCACCGCAGGGCAGACGGCAACCGGCAATCCGACAGCTTCAACAAACTGCAAAACTCGCTGCTTGAAGGAGCCGATATGAGCCTGGACGGCCTCAAGATGGCCTACGCACACGAACTCCTTCATCGAGAAAGAGTGGAGCCGCACCAGACCTTCGTACTCTCGTTCATTGCGGAAACAACGGCCCATAACCCCAATACTCACCGGCTCGGCCAATGTTTCCCCGGCGAGTTCAAGATATACGGGATAGCAAGCTGCCGATGGCAGCAGATGTACTCCGTCGGCCAAGTGTCCATGCGGCACCGCGGCCAGCTCTTGCACATCATGCTGCGGCCCGTATGCCATATCGATTGCCTCACTGCGCAATGCACTGACGCACAATGCCAAATGAGGAAAGTTTTGGAAGTAATCGAATTTGGCCAAATCCGATGTAGCAACCAGACCCGGATAGACACGCGCCTCGGCGCCGGTTTCTCGCTCCCACTCGATGAATCGGCGCTCCAATAACCGCCACAGCCGCACGCCATCCGGCCCGAGCGTCGCCAGCCCGTCATTAGCCGTGAAGAGCCGCGGCGACCTAAGCGGCATCGGGCAACTCCCCAAAGAAGTGCTGCGCGATGTGGCGCAGGCTTGTGAAGTTTCTCATTTCGATTTTCTCAAACTGAACAGGCGTCTCGGTCAACTCCTCGATCAAGAAGATCAGGTTCATAAATTGCAGAGAATCGAGGACTCGGCTGTGCAACAGCTCCAGATCCGGGTCGATCTGCCCGAGGCCCTGCTGATTGGCAAGCAAGAACTCCTCCACCGCCCGAATGGCTTGCGGCCTGGTCATCGTCATGCTGGAAGGCCTTCGCTCTCGAATATGCCGTGCCGCATGTAAAAGGACATCGGTCGGCGAAGCATGTCGGCGTGCATCTGTAGGCGAACCGGATCGTTTAGCAGACGCCGGCGCAGTTCATATGCATTATACGGCAGATGCGCGTCGCGATACGCGTTTGGGTTATACAGGGATTGCACGCACGCCACCAGATACCGTTTCAAGTAACTCTCGAGTTCGGCCAGCTCGCTCGTCCCCAAAGTCCGGCGGATGTCGTGATGCAGCGCCGCCACCAATTCGCGGCCGAAGCCTATGTGTCGCGATTCGTCCACGTGATGCACACGGTTGATATCACGAAGCAACTGGGGCAGCGACTCATCCTGAGCCATTTGCGTATTATAATAGTCTACCAGTTCCTCGAACAGCTGGATGCGGGCAAACACCACAAAATCGTTAACCTTTGGGCTTGGCTGTTCGCCAAATGCAAGCCTCTTATCTGGATAAATTTCGCCCAGGTAGCGCGTACACAAATGTGCGAACATCCACATGTGTTTATTCTCTTCGTCGACGAAATGATGCAAGTATTCCGAAATCTCTACGTAATTCGGCGAATATATACGGCGCAATACCTCGGTCAAGAGATCACGAATACCGTGGATATTGAGGCTGTAGAAATTGAGGCTCTCTGCACGGCTCAATGCCACTTTCTGCGCATGGTCGAGATCCGCGCCGAAGCCCGTTCCATAGACCGACAACAACGTTTCACTCATCAAATAGCGGTCCGGGGGCAACTGGTCGGGCCAGTCGAAGACCGTGTGGACGTCGTAAATCGTATCCCGCGACTTGTCACACAACTTAGACAG
>Ga0306924_10002908_pt1 | contig 16305 bp, 16 predicted proteins | sample sta12Can44000111_FD_203756 | JGI IMG/M metagenome (GOLD analysis project Ga0306924, IMG submission 203756) | Lab enrichment of tropical soil microbial communities from Luquillo Experimental Forest, Puerto Rico - statanox.12C.anox.44.000.111 (v2)... | ecosystem: Environmental > Terrestrial >... | reverse complement strand
AAAGGCTTGTCCAGCTTAAGTCCAGTGCTCGTTCGATAGCAGTCCTAAAGGGCAGTCGATGGCAATTCGGATCCGCACCAGAGGTGGACCGCGCCCATCTGGGGCAGAAGCACAGAATTTGCCGAAGGCTTGTGACAGCGGTATCGTGTTGCCGGATGCTTTCCCCTTGGAGAGGCTGGGCTGATCACGAAATCAAGCCGCTGCACGCTCGCGCCAGGCCACGGGAAAAATGCTGCGCCGTGGCGCGACAGCTCGTTGTAACGTTCAATTCCGGCCCTCTGGCGAGCGTCCTCGGGGGCGGTCTTCAAGTGTTTACGTTGGAGAATATCATGACCACAACTCGACGCACGGTCATCAACGGCGGCATGGCACTCGCGACCGCAAGCGCGCTCATGGGGCCTGCGTTCCTGGAATGGGCAAAGGCATGGGCACAAACGACGCCTTGGCGGCCTGAGCAGGGCGCTCAGCTATCGCTGCTGCGTCCGAAGTCTTTCGTGCGAGCGGAAGACGAGGCATTCATGGCGGCGATGGACGCATTCACTAAAGCCACTGGCGTCAAGATTGGCATCACCCGCGAGTCGAACGACGACGTGCAACCCAAAGCCTCCGTTGCAGCCACCGTCGGGGCTGGCCCGGACCTGTTTTGGGGTTTCTATTCGCTGCCTCACATTTTCCCGAACAAATGCCTCGATGTGACCGACGTTGCCGACTATCTCGGCAAGAAATATGGGGGCTGGGCGCCAAGTGCCATTGTGTATGGAAAGGACACCGGAAACAAATGGATCGACATTCCCATCTGTTATGGCGGAGCGCTCGTCAACTATAGGATATCATCACTAAAGAAGGCCGGATTTTCCAGGTTTCCGGTGACCACTGACGAATTTCTGGATTACTGCAAAGCCGTGAAGGCCAATAATACGCCGGGGGGGTTTGCACTCGGTCATGCCACAAATGATGCTAACGGTTGGGTCTATTGGTGCCTGTGGACACACGGCGGCAACACCGTGGATAAAAGCGACAAGGTCATTATAAACTCCCCGGAGACGGAGAAAGCGTTGAATTTCGCCAAACAACTTTACGACACCATGGTCCCAGGCGTTGTTGCATGGAATGACGCATCCAACAATAAGGCATTTCTCGCCAATGAAATCCATTGGACGAACAACTCTATCTCAATCTACGTGGCCGCCACAAAGGACCCTAATCTCAAAGCGATCGCGGAGGATATGGACCACGCCTATTGGCCAGTCGGACCGGTAGGGTATCCAACCGAATTTCATATCGCGCAAATACTTTTTACGATGGCATATACGAAATATCCGGAGGCATGCAAAGCGCTCATGGCATTCCTCATGGACGCCGACCAGTACAACAAATGGCTTTTCGCGTCGGAGGGTTATATGAGCCAAACGCTCCGTGCCTATGCTGCCAACCCATTATGGACGGAGGATCCAAAGCGGGCTGCGTTCCGGGAGGCCGCTGAGCGCTCTCTCACACTCGGTGGATTGGGGTCAGTGGGCGGCAAGGCCACAAACGCCTTCTTCGACTTCGTGTTAGTCGACATGTTTGCGAATTTTTGCACCGGCCGCGAGGACGCCAAGGGCGCAATGAAGATTGCGGAGCGCCAGTTGCAACGGATTTATCGTTAGCGAGGGATGCGCTTTGGCGCAGTGGATTCCGCTTTGGGTCATTTTCTCCCCTAACGCCCCCGCAGCCACAATCCAAGGCCATGACCGTAATCATCGCCCGGACCTGCCGCTCGTTGACGCGCGCCCGAACGTCGTCGCCCATAGCTCGCTATGCGCGAGGACTGGCAGCCAGCGCTTCTTTGGACTCGACAATTCGCGGCAGCCGGATCGTAAACGTTGAGCCGCGGCCGGGCTCGCTCCCGACCGTAATGTCGCCACCCATCATCTGACAGAACCGTTTGCTGATGGCGAGGCCAAGGCCGGTGCCGCCGTATTTGCGCGTCGTGGATGCGTCGGCCTGCGAAAATTCCTGAAATAGCTTCCCAATCTGCTCCGGCGTCATGCCGATGCCGCTATCGGCGACCTCGATGATGACGCAGTCGCGGCCGTTTTCCTGCCTTTGCCGCGAATCGATGGCAATGCTGCCGCGCTCCGTAAACTTGTTGGCGTTGCTCATGAGATTGAGCAGCGCCTGCCGCAGTCGCATCTGGTCGGCATGCAGCGTGCCGATCGCGCCATCGCATTTGACGGCGACCTGATTGGCATTCTTCGCTGCCAGCGGCTCGATGGTCTTGACCACGTCGGCGATCAGCGGCGCGAGCGGGAACGTTTCAAGCTGCAGCTCCATGCGCCCGGCCTCGATCTTGGAGAGGTCGAGAATGTCGTTGATCAGCGCAAGAAGATGCCGGCCGGCGCCGAGGACGCGGTCGAGCGGCTCGGTATCCTGCTTTGCCGCCTCCGCATCCTCCCGCAACATCTCGCTGACGCCGATGATGGCGTTGAGCGGCGTGCGCAGCTCATGGCTCATGTTGGCGAGGAACTGCGATTTGTGCTGGCTCGCCTCGGCGAGCTGGCGGCTCTTGTCCTGGATTTCCTCGAACAGGCGCACGTTCTCGATGGCGATTGCCGCCTGATCCGCAAAGGTTGACACCAGCTCGATCTGCTTGTCCGTGAACGGCCGAACCTCGTCGCGCGTCAGCGCGAGCACACCAATGGGGATGCCGTCACGCAACATCGGCACGCCCAGGGCGGTGCGAAACACGCCCAATCTCTGTGCCTCGGCAAAAGTATATTCAGGGTCGGCCGCCACATCGAGAATGTGAATAATCCGGCCTTCCAGCAGGGTTCGCCCGTTAATCGACCCGCGCTCGGGGTTGATAGGAACGGTTCTGACGTAGTCAGTAAATTCCTCTGAGAACCCGTAGGTTTCCGCACGAAAGAAGATTCCGTCTTTTTGGCGGGTGATCGTACCCTTGTCCGCGTCGCACAGCCGCACCGCCGATTCAACAAGAGTTTGTAATACTGAATTGAGGTCGAAAGTCGAGCGGCTGATGACCTTGAGCACGTCGGCGGTCGCAGTCTGCTGCTGCAGCGATTCGCGCAGCTCGTTGAGCAGGCGCGTGTTCTCGATCGCGATAACCGCCTGCGCGGCAAAATTTTTGACCAGCTCGATTTGTTTGTCCGTGAATGGGCGGACCTCCTGGCGATACACCGCAAAGGTGCCGATTGGTTCATTTTCCTTGAGCATCGGGACGAGGAGAAGCGTCCGAATGCCTCCAAGTTCAGCAGCAGCGACTGCCAACGGATTTCTCTCGATGTATGCGCGCTCCGTAGCGAAATCGACGACGTGGACAGGCTGCCTCGTTCTGGTGACTCGCATGATCGGAGCATCCTCATGTGGCCGATGAGGACCTCTGTTAAAGAACTCTGTAAGCGGCTCTGGCTCCCCAAGCATGGCGACGAATTGCATGACGCCATTCTCAAGCCTGAAGATATTGCCAAATTTTGCTTCACAGACGCGCAGCGCTTTCCAGCATGGTTTGGAAGACTGGTCTCAATTCGCCAGGCGATGAGCTGATGACGCGCAGAACCTCCGACGTGGCCATCTGCTGTTCCAGCGATTCGCTGAGATCGTCCGTGCGCTGGCGCAGCTCGTTGAGCAACCGCGTGTTCTCGATGGCGATGACGGCTTGGGCGGCAAAGCTTTGCACCAGCTCGATCTGCTTATCGGTAAAGGGACGAACCTCCTGACGATAGATTGAGATTTGCCCGACAAGCTCGTCCTCCTTCAGCATCGGCACGTTGAGCATGGTGCGCGCGCCAGCAAGTTCGAGGACCGCAAATCGCTTGGACTCGCGGATGAAATTCGGCTCTTTGCGAATGTCGGCAACTTGCACGGCCTGTTTGGTCGCAGCTACGCGTCCGAGCGCGGTCCCCTGCGGTGTTCTTATCCACGGTTCGCGCCGACGCGCCTCGGCGAAGGATGGCGGCGCCCCGTGCAGCGCAACAGATCGGAATCCATCAGCCTCAGACAACCAGAGAACTCCGAACTTGGCCCCGCAAATGCGGGTCGCGTTCGCTAGCATTGCCTCAAAAACCGCCCTCAGCTCACCGGGGGAGCTGGAGATGACCTGCAGAACCTCCGCGGTGGCGGTCTGCTGCTCTCGCGCCTCCGCTAGTTCGCGGGTAAGCGCGCTGACTTGCTCTTGCAGAGCGCGATGAGTTGAAGTGGCTGGACGCGCGGCCCGCCTGGTCGGCTTGCGTTGCTGCCTTTTCTTCCCAGGTTTCCGGCTTACTGTGCCACGCCGTCTCACGTCGCCCTCCCGGTGGCAGGCGATCCTAGACTACCACATCGTGGACACCCTTGCGCAGCACGGGACAAAGCGACCGCCTACGTCCGAATGGGGCTAAATGAGATGCGCCGGTTCGCTTCCGCCAGCTGCGGCATAAGCCAGCCCACGATTGCCTGCCTGCCGGCGATCGAGCCATCCGTGACCTGGGGGTTGCGCCGGAAACTGCGCCATTTTCGATTACGTACGTATGTGCGAAAAAAGACTCGATTGGGCAGACGGCCCGCGCACCTATTCGATCACCTCGTCGGCGAGGGCAAGCAACTTGTCCGGCACTTCGATGTCAAGCGCCTTTGCCGTCGTTAGATTGAGCACAAGCTCGAATTTGACCGGCTGCTGCACTGGCAGTTCGGCGGGCTTCGTGCCCTTGAGGATGCGATCGACGTACTTGGCCGCGCGGCGGTAAATGTCGAGTTCGTCCGGCCCGTAAGACATGAGCGCCCCTTCCGAAACGAACCGCCGAAAGGGAGCGATTGAGGGCACGTGGTCCCGGTCCAGCGCCGCCTGGATCGTTGCCCGGTTACTCACCGTAAAGCCGCCATCGGGGAGAACCGCCAAGCCGCTCCCCGGCAGAGCCGCGAGCGTCTGTACCGTGGGGACAATATCAGCTGGTGAGTGCACAGTTGCCTGCACCACTGCGATTGCTCCATGCGGTCCGGTCTGCAAAGCATGCAGATAGGAATTGTAGATCGGATAAGTATCTGAATTGAACATCAGCCCGACGCGCTTGAGCGCCGGCACCATAATGTCGAGCAGCTCCACCATCTTTCCGACCACGGTAAAATCCACGTTGGTGAAGCCGGTAATGTTGCCGCCCGGCCGCGCCAGGCTCGCGACAAATCCCTGCGTAACGGGCTCATTCACCAGCGCGAAGACGACTGGGACCGATGAGGTCGCGCGTTTCATCGCCGCTGTCGTGACGGAACCCGAACAGAAGACCACATCCGGCGCGAGAGAGCCGAACTCGAGGGCAATTTCCTGGAGCCGTTGCGAGCTGCCTTGCGCCCAGCGAATGTCGATGCTGACATTGCCGCCGTCTGTCCAGCCAAGCTGTTGCAGGGCCAGCGTGAAAGTCCCCAACCGCATCTGATACTCTGTATCGGTCTCGGCACTGAAAACGAGAACGCCGACCCGGCGTATCCGCTCCTGTGCTCGCGCTGCTGCCAGGAGCCAAGCCCCTGCACCGCCCAGCAATGCGATCAACTCGCGACGTCTCACGTTTGCTCCGGTAATTCGACACGCCTATGCGCGATTGACCCCGTAAATACTTGACCATCTCAAACAAGTAGATGTGGCGAATTGCCTGCAACGGCAAGCTGGGAACTCCGGAACTTTCCGGTTCCGACTCAATATCGGTTGGGAGCTCTGCTAGTGGGGTTATTTGACCCCTCAGCGTGCCGGTGCCACACGGCCTCCAAAAAAATTGGAGGCTTTGACCTTCGCCGATCACACCGCATATGACGGCCGTCACAGTTTTGCGTGCTGCACTTGCTAGGCTGCTGCCAGATCAGAATCCATGGAGCGCAGCCGTGTTCAGAAAGCGAGCTTATTGGTTCAAGAAGCAGTTCGTGTTTGATGCGGATATGTCCCGCAAGAAGACCTCGGTTGCCTTCCATCCCTTTGACGGTTGCGGCGTGGGGTTCGGGTTGAGGGATCTTATAGACCGCGTGGTCATTGGCGCTTCTTTCTTGTTTTACTCCGATAGTCCTTACAGCTGCGTACAGCGTCATCAAGGCAAGTCGAGAAAACTCCCTGCAAATGCGGGAGATTAGAGCGGCTTCCGCTTGAAACGGAAGCATTGTTGCCATTGCTGGGCTGGATCGTCGCGATCCAAACTAATCGCCTCATCGTCCGCATAAGCGGGCGACCCCGTAACCAACAATCAACCGGAAGCCGCTCTAATCAAAAGCCACGATCTCAACCCAATTGGCTCCTTTGCCGGACGGATAACGTCCGATGGCCTTCAAGGCGCCACTCTCGGCCTCGATCGCGTACACCGCGAGCATGTCCGATTTCTCGCCCGAGACGACGATGAAGCGGCCGGTCGGGTCGATGTTGAATCCGCGCGGCTGCTTCTCCGTCGGTGTGCTTCCGAGATAGGTCAATTTTCCGCTCGCAGCATCAACGCGGAAGGCTCCGAGGGAGCTCGTCGTGCGCTCGGAGGCGTAGAGGAAGCGCCCATTGGGCGTGAGGTGAAGATCGGCGGCCCAGATGTCGTTATCGGTATTACGCGGCGCCTGGTTCGCCCCCGGCGTGCCGACCGCGCCCCGCGGCATCCCGGGCACAAGCTTCGTGTCCGGAGGCAAAATGGAGACGGAGTCGAGCTCTCTGAGGAGGCCGGTGCTCGCGTCGAGCGCCAGCGTTGTCACTGTGCCGGTGAGCTCGTTGAGCAGATAGACGAACCGGTTGTCTTGCGAGACCACCAGGTGGCGGGGTCCAGTTCCCTGCGTGAGCTGCAGGACCGGTGGCGTGTTTGCGGTGAGCCGTCCGCTCTTCTCGTCGAACAGGAACTGGAAAACCTGGTCGGTGCCGAGATGCGCGACCAGGACGAAGTGGTTCGAGTTGTCGATGCGGATCGAGTGCGCATTGCGCGCGGTTGGTACCACCTGGAACGGCAGGCCGATTCGACCATCCGCGGCGACCCGGTTCACGCTTATGAGATTGGCGCCGTAGGATGCGCCGAAAAGAAACCGGCCGCTATGGTCGAGCGAGATGTAGGGAAAGCTTTCGGCCAGCGGGCCTGTGCCGACAAGCTTCAGCTCTCCCGAGCCCGGATCGATGCGGTAGCTGTATGCCTGGTACGGCTTCGAGCGCACGGCCGCGATAAGGAAGCGCTTGTCCGGGCTCACCGCCATCGGCATGACGAGCTTTTCCGCCTTGATGCGCTGTCCTGGCTTGAGTGAGCCATCCGCTTGCAGCGTGTAGGTGGCAATCTCACCGTCGTCGGCGTTTGAAACGTAGACGTATGTGGCCGCGAGAGCGGGACTGCCGAGGATCATGGACAGGAGGATTGCAATGGTCGCTTTCATTGTCCACTCCTCGAGTTTGAGACTGCACCGACAACTATAACGCTGTCTTGATTCCGAAACTATGCGTTTCATGGCGCGCGACCCGACACTCACTCGATCAACTCGTCGGCAATGGACAGAATTGCTGGCGGCACCTCCAGATCCAGCGCCCTTGCTGTCTGAAGATTGATGACAAATTCGAATTTGGTCGATTGCTCCACCGGCAGGTCGGCCGGTTTGGCGCCCCTGAGAATCCTGCCGGTGTACGCCCCAACTTCGCGCGCCACATCAACCAGATCGGTCCCATAGCTCATCAGGCCGCCGGCCGTGACATATCCACGATTGGTGTAGGTGGCGGGTATCCGGTCACGCGCGGCCAGGAGCGCAAATTGCACGCGCCGGCTGCTGAAGAAGCCGTCAGGGCCGACGAAGAGAGCGTCGGGACGTTCCCGCGCAAATGTCGCGAACACCGCGTCGATCTCGGCAATGGTCGTGGCCTTCACGACTCGGAGCTCGATCCCCATGGTGGGGGCGGCCTCGTGCAGGTCGCGCAACGTGTTTTCGGTGGCCGTGGCGTTGGCTGGATTGATGAGTACGGCAACGCGAGCGACTTTCGGCGCAAGATCATGTAGAAGCCGCAGCCGCTTTGATACGACCTCCTCGGCGAGAAAATTCACGCCGGTGGCATTGCCGCCGGGACTGGCCAGGCTCGCGACGAGACCCATGCGGACCGGATCTCCGGCTACGCCGAAGACAATGGGAATTGTCGACGTCGCACCCTTGGCGATGCGCGCCGCCGGTCCACTGGTGGGTATGGCGATGACGGCGACCGGGCGGCGGACCAGATCCGCCATCAATACCGAAACACGGTCGTATTGGCCCTCCAGCCAATGGTAGCCGACCGTCACGTTCTGTCCTTCGATGTAGCCCGTTTCGCGCAAGCCCTGGCGGAAAGCGGCCACATCGCGGGCGCCCACTTCGGGCGAGCCCGGATGGAGATATTCGACGAGCGGCAACGGCCGCTGTGCACGCGCTGCAAACGGCGCCGCCGCGGCGCTGCCAAGGAGCGTGATGAACTCGCGCCGTTTCATTGGTCGCCGCCAACATCCCCCGTCGAGCAATGGTGGTTCTCATCTGCCCCTGCCGTGCGAGGGCGCGGAGGCAACGCTAGCATGGCTGGGATGTAAGGTCAGCGGATCATTCGCGGTGAAGACGGCATCGGCGAGAGCCTGCGAGCGCCGCGCCCGGAACCAATGTTCATGGCGGGACGTTTGGTCTGATGTCTGGGGCACGGCACGGTATCAGCATGGCCAATCGAGCCGACCAATATCGCCGCTTGGCGGGCGAGTGCCTGGCGCTCACGGATTCCATGTCGAGCGAGGACGCTCGGCGGTCGCTGATCGAGATGGCGCAGGTGTGGACCCGCCCTGCGGAGGAGCAGGAAAGCGCCTTCATCCCGAGACCGGTACCCGAAGCATCGCACGCCACGCTCCAGCAGCAGCAACAAATCCAGCCCAAAAACGACGGCACGGAGCAGGCGCAGGCAGGCTGTGAATCGTCACGTTCGGGGAAGGACGTGACTGGCGAGAGTCTGTGAGCCGCCAAGCCGGCCCAAAACATCACGAAACCGACAGCGGCTTGCGTACGGCATCACCGGGCTATCACATGGGCTTGCGATGGGCCGCCAGCGGCGAATTGGGCGAGTGCGCGCGCGATCTTCGCACCGCCATGCGCGGAGGGCTCGATGGGGTTAGCAAAATCGAGGTCGCTGTCGCAGATGATCCGCAAATCGATGAGGGTGACGCCGCTCGCAAATGCCTCGCGCGTGATCGCATCATTGAGCAGCATCAGCGCAGCGGCGGCGCGTCTGCGCAGATTGGGATCGGGAAAGCGCGCTTCGTAGATCGTGCAGACTGCGGTCGGAAGCTTGCGGGCCAGCACGTGGGCGAGCATTTCGCGATAGCCCTGCCGGAAGCGTTCCCGCACCGCCGCGAGCGCGTCGAGTGCCGCCGCGACGGAATCGGTCCTCTCCTCGATCACGCCGGCTTCCGCAAGCGCATCGTTGCCGCCGATGCTGACAACGAGATGGCTTGCGTCGTGCGCAACACGAGCAAGCTGGCCACTGATGTCAGCCATGCCAGCGCCGTCGAGGGCGTTGAGGGTCGCCCGCCACCCGGCCGGCAGGACAGCGCGCAGTTGAGCGATAACGTCAGGATCCCCGGCGCCGACATACACCCCATTGTCGAAAATGGAATCTCCGAGCAGGACGACGTGCGCCATCTTTTCCTGTCCAAAACTGTTGGCTGGAAGGGCCGATGCGGCGGCTAGCATAGCCAAGCTGCGGCGGCTTATGACCAGGGTTGAAATATGGCGGGCCATTTGGCTGGGGGGAGGAGGCACAGTTAAACCGGCAGGCCTTATGCTCGAACCATTCGGGCGGCTGAAGCGACAAATAGAATCATCTCCCGGCAGTGGAGCCGGAAGATGGCAAGGGGGCCCAGCAGACATTTTGACGCTGCTCCCGGCAGGCCTTCGCTGCAAGCATTCCTGCACCGACGGCCGCACCACTGTCGGAGAATAACGAATGAGCGAGTACCGCTTTGGCCTGCACTCAGGCGAGGTGAGTGGGTATCTTTTTGGCTTGCACACTGGCCACCTTACCGCGCGAGCGGACCAGATCGCCGGGCGGCATGGCGCGTGGCATGTCAATTACACGGAGCCATGCGGCGAGCGCCGCGGCTGGTTTGCCTGCCCCAACCGGGGCCCATCATTCTACCAGTTGATTGCCAGGGCCGTGATCGCGGACATTGATCGAGCCGGTGGCATGCAGACCCTCTATCGCGATGAGCCTGAGCTCCGGCTGGTGCTTGCGGTCGCAACGCCGTAGGCCGGACGGCACCGCGGGCGCAATCCGCGCTGCGATTTCGCTTCCCGCTCAATCCCGCTGAAGCGCTCGACCATGCAATAGCCGAGCGGCGTACAGCACTATGGCAGAGAGCAAGCCGGTTCTCCTTGCTTTCCGAAATCGCAGTCCCTGTGATCGACATCACATCGCGCCGCCAAAGGCTGGTGTAAAAGGTTCCATCTCGCCTCGTGATGGCGAATGAGAACCAAGCCCACGTGGCGAAAGGAGCCGTAATGACCTGCCTCATCGACACCAACACCTTTCGCAAATTCGGCCTGGCAGTGGTCGCGGCAGCGCTCCTGGCCTCCCACGGCGCGCAGGCAGAGGCGCCGAGCAATGCAGGCCTCGCGGCCGCCGTGGCCCCGGCGCCAGTCGCCGTGGCGCCGGCCCCGGTAGTCTCGCGCAAGAGCGCGGCCCCCGTCGTCGCACCTGCGCGGGTTGCGCGGGGATCTGGAATTGGCCTCATTCTCGGCGTTGGCTATTGACGGAGCGCGAATGGTGCGCTCCGCGGCTCGAACCAGGCCAAATCTTCTTTCCACAGTTTGCCAGGGGATGGCTGCAAGCGCAGCCGTGATGTGGCGCCGCACGAATGAACACTGACGAGTAGCCCGGATTGCGACGCGCACAATCCGGGCTACGGCCTAAATCTGATCGCGCAGGGGCGGGGCTAATCCGCGTCCATCCACCTATTCAACGTGTGTGGGCTGGCGCAATTGAGAGAATTGCCCCACGCTCATCGTATGCGGCTCTGGGTTTGCGCGCAGCGCGCCTCGGAGAGCCGGGATCGATACGTTAGCCCAATCCTGCCGAGAGGTCGACCATGCGCGGGAAGCGAAACATCTCAACGCTGCTTTCTGTGATCATTGCGCTTTGTGGCGTCGCCTTGGCGCAGCCGGGCGCTGCGCCCGAGCAGCGAGCGGCAGCCCCGGATTCAGACGAGCAGCGCATCGCGGACCTCGTCCTTGCGAGCCGCATCCTCGTCCAGGAAGGCGTGCTCGACAGCTTCGGGCACGTGACGGTGCGCTCGCTCAAGCATCCGGGCCACTATCTGATGCCCCGCGCCATGCCGCCGACGCTGGTGACTGCAAGCGACATTATCGAGCTCGACGGCGACAGCGTGCCGGTCGACCCCAGTGCTCCGCGGACGAATGGCGAGCGGTTCATCCATGGCGAGATCTACCGCGTACGGCCCGATGTGCAGGCGATCGTGCATAGTCATTCGCCTGCCGTAATCCCGTTCAGCGTCACGCTGGGACGGCCGCTTCGCCCCGTGCTGCACATGGCGGGATTCCTCCCGGCTCAGGTCTCCGTGTTCGATCATCGGGACGTCTCGAAGGACGATCCTGCTCTGCGCGGCAAGCTGATGGTGAACAATGCCAGGCTTGGCGCAGCGCTGGCGAGGACGCTCGGCAGCGACTCCGTCGTTCTCATCCGTGGGCACGGCAATGCCGTGGTCGGCGCCTCGCTGCCGTGGGTCGTACTGCGGGCGATCTACACCCAGCTGAACGCGCGGACGCAGATGGAGGCAATCGCGCTCGGGCGGGAAGTGATCTATCTCAACGATGACGAGATCAGGATGCACCCGGTCGAGGTCTTTGATGTGGAGCGGCCGTGGGAGAACCTGAAAAGCCGGCTCGCGCACAGCCCCTGATCGCGCTGGTTTAGCGCGTAGGGGTGAGGCATGCCTCACCCCTACATCGGCTGGCACCGCATTCTTCCGCTGATCGCCACGCGCGCCGGCATCAGTATCCGTCATTGCGGTGTCATGTTATGAGCCAGCGAGGTACGCGGTGGGTGGAGGAAGAATGAGCGACGATGTGGGACGCCTGGCCGAGGAGCAGGCGAAGCTGTGGTCGGGGATTGCGCCGCCGAACGCGGCGGCCGGCGAGTTTGCCAGCGGCCTTGCCGCGGTGATCGCCGGGCTCGAGCGCGTGCGCGGAGACCTTCTGTTCGAGGATGAGCCATCGAGCTTCGAGGCGGCGCTGCAGGAGACGAAGGAGCGCACCCCGTGACGGACGTCGCAGCGCGCGCCTGGGCGCTCACGCGTCTGACGCTGGTCGAGGCCGCCGAGGCGGTGCGCAAGGGCGAGGTGACCTGCGTCGCGCTCACGCAGTCCGCGCTTGACGCGTTCGCCGCAGGCGACGCAGCCGTCAACGCCAGCATTGCGCTCGACCGTGCGGAGGCCCTCGAGACGGCAGAGGGGCTCGACCGACTGCGCAAGGCGGGCCGGCTGCTTGGCCCCCTGCATGGCGTGCCGCTCGCGCACAAGGACATGTACTACCGCGCCGGCAAGCCGTGCACGTGCGGCTCGAAAATCCGCCGCGTCTTCCGGCCGACCTACACTGCGACGGCGATCAGGCGGCTCGAGGAGGCCGGCTCAATCACCGTCGGCGCTCTCAACATGGCGGAGTTCGCCCAGAACCCGACGGGTCACAACGCGCATTTCGGCAACTGCCGCAACCCCTGGCATACGGACTACTGCCCGGGCGGCTCCTCGTCGGGCTCGGGCGCGGCGGTCGCTGCTCGCTTTGTCTACGCGGCGCTCGGCTCGGACACCGGCGGTTCCATCCGGCTGCCGGCCGCCATGTGCGGCGTGACTGGCATCAAGGGGACGCAGACCCGCGTATCACGTTATGGCGCCATGCCACTCTCGTTCTCCGCCGATAATGTCGGACCGCTTGCGCGCACGGCGCGGGATTGCGCACGCGTCCTGCGCATCATCGCCGGCCATGATACGGCCGACCCAACCTCGGCGACCGAGCCGGTGCCGGACTATGAGGCTGCGCTCGACGGCAACCTGCGCGGGCTTCGGATCGGCATTCCCACCAACTTCTTTCTCGACGGCGCCGATCCGGAGGTGCTGGCGGCCTTCGAGGCCGCGATCGGCGTGCTGGAAGGGCGCGGCGCCGCGACGCTGCGCATCGCGCTCCCGCACATGGATGCCACCAATGCCTATGCCGCCATCGTCTCGCGCGTGGAAGCCGCTGCCATCCATGCGCAATGGATGCGCGAGCGGCCGCAGGACTATTCCGTCCATCTCGGCGGGCGCCTCTACGCCGGCTACGCCATTCCGGCCGTGCACTATGTGGAGGCGCTCTCGCGCCGCGGCCCGATCTTGCGCGCATTGGCGCGCGAGGTGTTCGGCAAGGTCGACGTGCTCGCAACGCCGACCATTCGCAGGGAGGTGCCGACGCTGGCTGCGACCGATATCGATGCCGGTGCTCCGGGAGCCGTCGAGGCGATGAGCGCCATCAGCGCCAACACGCGACCCATCAACTACCTGGGCCTGCCCTCGGTGAGCGTGCCGTGCGGGTTCGACAGCAACGGCCTGCCGATCGGATTTCAGATCCAGGGCCGCCCGTTCGCCGAGGCGAGGATCCTCAACGTCGCGCACGCCTATCAGCAGGATACGGCCTGGCACGAAAGTGCGCCGGTGCTGCATATGAAGGGGGCAGCCCTCACTCGACCTTGATGTTGGTCGCCTTGGGATTGGCCCGGACCGCGATGACGGCCGTTCGCGCGGCGCAGGTTGGAAAGGAGAGCTGCCATGGGATGCTTTCTCACTCCCGATGAGCTGAGCAAAACCACCCGCGCGTCGAGATTGCGCAACGAATCGCCCATACCGACGCACGCTGTCACCAATGGAGAGTTCACGCCTCCGCCGCGCAGCGAGCTGCAACGCAGGTTCGAGGACCGCCTGCGCGAGCTGGCCGAGCCGCTGGCGCGCAAACAAGGGTTGCCGCGGCGAAGATTCCTGAAAACGGCAGCGGGGATGGCCGCCGCTTTCGTGGCCATGAACGAGGTGTTCGGGCCGCATTTCGTGGTGGAGTCGGCGGAGGCGGCCGACCCGGAGCGCGCGGCCGCGCGGGCGCGGGCGCTCGCCAAGCAGTTCGTGTTCGACGTGCAGCTCCACTTCATTCGCGACTACAACCGCGATGCGCGATTCAAGCGCTTCCTTGGCTTCCGCAATTACACCAGCCGCTTCCTCAACCCTAAAATCGGAGAGCCCACCTCCAACGAGCTGCTCAAGTTTCCCAACTTCGTCAAGGAGGTGTTTCTGGACAGCGACACCAAAGTTGGAATGCTGACCGGCTCGCCCAACGACGATATCCAGGACTGGCACCTCACAATGACGAGATCGTCGCAGCCTGCAAGACCGTCAACAAGGAGGCCGGCAGCACGCGGCTTTTGGGCCATGCGGTCATGGCGCCCAACCAGCCCGGCTGGATGGAGGAGATCGACCGCGTGCACAGACTCTACAAGCCTGCCGCCTGGAAGGGCTACACCATGGGCGACCCCAGCGGGCCATCGAAATACATGTGGCGGCTCGACGACGAGAAGCTGATGTACCCCGCCTATGAAAAAATGGTGAAGGCGGGCGTGCGCGTCGTGTGCGTGCACAAGGGCCTGCTTCCGGATAATGCCGAGGAGGCCATGCCGGGAGCGACCGCGCATTCCGACGTGAGCGACGTCGGCAAGGCGGCGAAGGACTGGCCGCAGATTAGCTGGGTCATCTATCACGCGGGATTTCGGCCCGCTCCGCGGCCGAGCGCGGCATACGAGAAGGAGTTCGAGGAAACCGGCCGCATAGACTGGGTCAGCGATCTTGCCAGGATTCCGGAGACCTTCGGCGTGAAGAACGTGTACGGCGAGATCGGCTCATCCTTCGCCTTCACCTGCATCACCAACCCGAGGGTGTGCGCGGGCATGCTCGGCACGCTGATCAAAGGACTTGGCGCCGACCACGTGCTGTGGGGCACCGACTCGATCTGGTACGGGTCGCCGCAATGGCAGATCGAGGCACTGCGGCGCATTGGAAATTCCGATCGACCTGCAGAAGAAATTCGGCTTTGCCCCGCTGGGCGACGCCGATGGCGAGGTGAAACGCACAATCCTCGGCCGCAATGCCGCGCGCCTGCATGGGGTGCGCATCGCACGCATGGATGGTGCTCCGGCCTATGAGCGCGATCGCTTTGCCATGCTGAAAGATGAGTATGAGCGGCTGGGTCCCGATCGCAGCAATGTCGCGTACGGATATATCGCCCGCGAGAGCTGAAGCGTTCTGCCGCGCGCAGCCACTACGACAGGGACTTGATGACAGGCACTTGCCGCCGTCTCGCCCGCAGTGCCGGCTGCGCAGCGCTTGCTCTCTTCGTGGCGCAGGCCGCGGCGCAGTGGCAGCCGACCCGCATCGTCCGGCTGATCGTCCCGTACCCGCCGGGCAATATTGCGGACGTGCAGGCGCGCATGGTGGGCGAGCGTCTCGCAGCGAGGCTCCGCCAGCCGGTCGTGATTGACAACCGGCCCGGGGCGACCGGCCAGATCGGTATCGAGGCTGCTGCGCGGGCAGCGCCGGACGGACACACTCTCGTCATCGGGCAGACCGGCACCTTCGCCGTGGCGCCGCACACGCGCAAGCTTCCGTATGACGTGATCGAGGATTTTGTTCCGGTCGCGCAGCTCTCATCGAACGCGCTGGTGCTTTTTGCCAACGCCGGCATTGCCGCGAGCTCGCTGCCCGAGCTGCTCCGGCTCTCGCGCATGAAGCCCGGTGCACTGCGTTTCGGCTCCAACGGCGAAGGCGGGCTTCCGCATCTCGCGATGGAGCTCCTGAGGATCAGGACGGGTATTGACTGGCTGCATGTCCCCTACAAGGGCACGAGCCAGCTCGAGGCCGACCTCGTCGCCGGGCACATCGATGTCGGCTTCGGCAGCTACGGCGGACTGCTGCCGCAGGTCGAGGCCGGCCGGCTCAGGATGCTCGCATCCACCGGCGCCAGGCGAGGCATCGAGACGCCGGACCTGCCTACATTCATCGAAGGCGGCGTGCCGGACTTCGAGGTAGGAGGCTGGTTCGGCGTCTTTGCGCCGGCGAAAACGCCGAGCGCGGCGATCGAGGCATTGAATGCAGCCATCAACAGCGCGCTGCAGGAGCCGGAGCTGCAGCAGAAGATCAGGCAGACCGGCGCAACGCTGGAGCCCGGCTCTCCTGACGAATTCGCGGCCGTATTCCTGAGCTCATATCGCTTGTGGCGGGGCGTCGTGAAAAGCATCGGCCTTCCGATGCAATAGGC
>Ga0306924_10002905_pt1 | contig 16317 bp, 12 predicted proteins | sample sta12Can44000111_FD_203756 | JGI IMG/M metagenome (GOLD analysis project Ga0306924, IMG submission 203756) | Lab enrichment of tropical soil microbial communities from Luquillo Experimental Forest, Puerto Rico - statanox.12C.anox.44.000.111 (v2)... | ecosystem: Environmental > Terrestrial >... | reverse complement strand
CGATTCCTTCTCGGTCTCCGTCTCCTCCTCGGCGGTCTCCTCCTCGACCTCCTCCTCCTCCTCCTCCTCCTCCTCCTCCTCCTCCTCCTCGACCTCCCCCTCGGTCTCATACAGGCGCTTGCGGTCGTCTGCGGTTTGCTCTGGCGTGGGAGCGCTACCCGTGCCGGAGGCGGCCTTGGCCTCCGCCGCCTCGGATTCCTGCTCATCCTCCGGTGTCGGTCTCGGACGGGACTTGCCGTCGGCCCCGACGGTCTCGGTCAACTGGTCAATTTGACCAGTTGATTCCATCTCGGTCCGCACCGACTCGACGGTGTTGTGGCTCACCCCGATAAGCTTGGCGATCTGCCGGTTCGATTTCTCGGGGTTGGCCTTGAGCGCGTTGGCAATGGCCTTCCGCTTGCCCTCGGCATTCAGATGGCGGCGGTGGATGTTCGCGCTCCAGACGTAAGACTCGGGCGTCTCATTCTCGGGCCGCTTCACATCGTTTGGGCCTTGGGGATTCAGCGTCCGGATAAAATGCGGCACTATCAGCTTGCCATCAGCGAAGATCGGCAACCCTTCCGCCTCCATGGCATCGAGGCGGGAGCGGCCATCAATAAGCGACTCCTTTTTGGTCTCTTCGCCGCGCCAGAACACAATCCGGTGTTTGAGACCCTCGACTCTGATGTTCTTGCCGGTTGCCCTCACCTCCTCCGCCGACATGGGCGGGATGAGATTTGCAGCCGGGTGAATGTCGATAACGTATCGCCAGCCGTTCATGGCTTAGTCCTCCTTCTTGTCGGGGGTTTCCATCAGCCGTTCCATTGCCCGCACCGGAACCCGGAGGAGTCGCCCGACCCTGATAGTCGGGATGATCTTAGCCTTCGCTGCCCGGTAGGCACTCACCTTGCCGATGCCGAGATAACGCCTCCCGGCTTCCGGAACGCTAATTGTTTCAATGGGTTGCTCTGTCATCGGGTGTCCTTCCCTGCTACGGGATGACATAACACAACCTCCTTGCTTTTTGGAGATGTTTCGAGTAAAATAGTCTATGCAGATAATGGGAGCTAAATACATGGTTGGTATAAAGCGTATAAAGCGCAGAGCACCGGGCGGCGGCATGAAGCCGCGCGGCCCCTTCAAGAGTAACGTCGCCGGGATCGGCATCCGTATCCGGCAAGATGTGAGAGATGAGATGAAGCGGCTTGCCGAGGAGCACGGTGACCGCTCATTGAGCCAAGAGGCACAAGCGGCGATGGCGGCTTGGATTGCCCGTCACCGCAGGCCGGATATCGCACGGCTATCAGATTGCGTTGCGCTGATCGCGCTTCAAACAGAAAAGAAAACCGGCGAGAGCATTGCGGACAATCCACATGCTGCCGGTGTCTTTACCGACGCAGTCCGGGAAAGCTTCAAACGGCGCATCGCTGATCCCAACATGGCCAACGTCGGAACCCTCGGGCAACTCGTTGCCGGTATCGTCGATGCGCTGGTCGATGGCGACACGTCCTATTGGCTGACGCCGGACTTTGATTTGCTCAACCACAAAACAACAAGGAGAAACTGAAATGCGCGGGCACCTGAGAGAACGTTCGCCCGGACATTGGGCAATCGTTATCGACACCGTGGACGCCGCAACCGGCAAGCGCAAACGCAAGTGGCATTCCTTCGAGGGCACGAAGAGGCAAGCGCAGGTCCGGTGTGCGGAGTTAATCGCCCAGAGCAAAGACGCCGGTTATATTGTTCCTTCGAAGGCAACCTTCGCAGAGTTCCTCACCCGCTGGATTGAGCACAAGCGGGGCAAACTCTCCGCGCAATCTCACAAGCGCTATTCGGAACTGGTCCGCCTCCACATCGCCCCGGCGCTCGGCGGCACCCCCCTCAAAAAGATTGAGCCGCAGCAGATTGACTCGCTCTATACGCAACTCGGGGAGCGGGTATCTGCGGAAACGGTGATCTATGTTCACCGGATTCTGAAACAGGCCCTGCAACAGGCAATCAAGTGGAAACTGCTCGCGGGCAACCCGGCGGATGCTGCGGAACCTCCGAAGGCGGAGCGCCCCACAATGCAGGCCCTCGATGCGGATGGCATTGCAGCCTTGCTCGATGCCTCAAGAGGAATGGCGGTCTATATGCCAATCCTACTTGCGGTCATGACCGGCATGCGCAGGGGCGAGATAGCGGCCTTGCGGTGGCGCTCAGTTGATTTTTCGAACGCTACCCTGGCCCGTGGTAGCCAGCATAGAGAAAACGGCCACAGGCGGCCTCCGGGAGAAGCCCCCAAAGAATGGTAGGGGTCGCTCACTGGCATTGTCGCCCATGCTGTTGGATGAACTGCGCCAGCACAGGGCTCGCCAAGCGGAGCACCTATTGCGGCATGGCGTTCGGCTTACCGACGACCATCATGTGGTGATGCGTGGCGACGGGTTGCCGTATCAGCCGAGGACGCTCACCGACTCGTTCGACCATTTCTTGAGTCGACGTCCGAAACTGAAGCGAATTCGGTTTCACGATCTGCGCCACACCCATTGCTCGCAACTGCTTGCGAGCGGTGTCCATGTTAAGGTCGCACAAGAACGACTCGGCCACCACAGCGCCGCGTTTACCTTGGATAGGTACAGCCACACCATTCCAAGCTTGCAAGCCGACGCTGCAAGGCTTGTCGATAAGGCCTTGCGCAAGGCAATGGCAAGACGGGTACGGTGATGAGCCGTACGGGGCGGGGGCCCCCGCATGCGCTTTTGCGCCATTGTTTCATTGCCCCCCTCTCTCATTGAGGCCCCTTCGGGGGCCTTTTTGCTGCTACCATTTTGCTACCCAAATAGATGGTACAGCCTGATATGGGGCGACACGAAACGACGTGAGCGTTGCCGGAAGCCCGCGTGAAATAAGCCTAAGTGCGATTACCTGAAAAGAAGGCGACACGGCTGGAGGCGCATGGCTAATGCGCTCGGTATTGCCGCACCAACCCCAAGGGGACTCAGCGCGTGAACAGGGTTCCGGCGCCGTGGTCGGTGAGCAGTTCGAGCAGCACGGCATGGGGCACCTTGCCGTCGAGAATGACCACGCCTTGGACGCCCGCTTCGAGCGCGTAGATGCAGGTCTCGACCTTGGGGATCATGCCGCCGGAGATGGTGCCGTCGGCGATCAGGCGGCGCGCATCGTTAGCCGAGAGGTGCTTGATGAGGCTGTGCGACTTGTCGAGCACGCCCGGTACGTCGGTCAGCAGCAGGAGCCGCTTGGCCTTGAGCGCGCCGGCGATGGCGCCGGCGAAGGTGTCGGCGTTGACGTTGTAGGTGATGCCTCCCTTCGAGGTCGCGACGGGCGCCAGCACCGGGATCAGATCGCGCCCCAGGATCTGGGTGAGCACGGTGGTGTCGACCGCCTCCGGCTCGCCGACGAATCCGAGGTCGACGATCTTCTCGATCTTGGAGTGCGGATCGATGGTGTTGCGGCTTGCCTTGCGCGCCAGCACCATGTTGCCGTCCTTGCCGCACAGCCCCACCGCCTTGCCGCCGGCTTCGTTGATGAAGCCGACGATCTGCTTGTTGATCGAGCCGGCCAGCACCATCTCGACGATCTCGATGGTGGCGGCATCGGTGATACGCAGGCCGTCGGCGAATTGCGACTTGATACCGAGCCGGGCCAGCATGTCGCCGATCTGTGGCCCGCCGCCGTGCACGACCACCGGGTTGATGGCGGTCTGCTCCATCAGCACGACGTCGCGCGCGAAGCTTCTGGCGAGCTCATCCTCACCCATGGCATGGCCGCCGTACTTCACCACGACCGTCTCTTCGTCGTAGAGCTGCATGTGCGGCAGCGCCTCCGACAGGACGCGCGCGATGTCGTGCGGGGAGATGTTCATGGCAGGAATGTCCGACTGCGATCGGCGTCGGCGCCTTTTAGCGGGGCGCCGGCCCGCGAGGAAGGGGTCGGCTCCCGGCCGATGAAGCGCGCTCGGCAAGAAGAAGCGCGATCGCCGACCGCAGCTCGGGGAGCCCGGCGCCGGTGCGGGCGGAGGTCACGAGCGGCTGCGGGAACGCCGCCGGATGCTCGGCGATGGCGGGCATCAGTGCCGCGATCAGCGAGACGCGGTCGGCCTCCTTGACCTCGTCCGACTTGGTGAGCACCAGCTGATAATTCACCGCCGCCTGGTCGAGCGTCGCGAGAACGCCCGCATCGGAATCCTTGAGCCCATGACGGGCGTCGATCAGCAGGTAGACGCGCGCGAGATTTGCGCGCCCCCTGAGATATTCGTCAATGAGCGCGGTCCAGGCCTTGATCCTCTCCTTGGCGGCCGCCGCATAGCCGTAGCCCGGCATGTCGACCAGGGTCAGCGCCGAGGGTCCGGTGAAGAAGATCAGCTCCTGCGTGCGGCCCGGCGCGCGCGAGGTGCGCGCGAGCGCGCGCCGCCCGGTGAGCGCGTTGATCAGGCTCGACTTGCCGACATTGGAGCGCCCGGCAAACGCGATCTCGATGCCGCGCATGGGCGGCAGCGATGCCGCCGAGCCCGCCGCGGCGCGGAACTGCCAGTCGCCGGCGAACAGGCGCCGCCCGGCCTCGATGTCGGCGCGGGTGAGAGGCATCGGATGACCATCCCGGATTTCGCTGCGCTCAATCCGGGCTACGGGTGTGCGGGCATCATGCCTTCTTCTTCTTGGCGAACAGGGCCTTGAGATTGTCGAGGAGCTCGACCTTGGCGCCGTGCTTGCGCATGATCACGCTCTGCTGGAGGACCGAGAGCGTGTTGTTCCACGCCCAGTAGATCACGAGCCCCGCGGAGAAGCCCGCCAGCATGAACGTGAAGATGATCGGCATGTAGTCGAAGATCATCTTCTGCGCCGGATCCGGCGGCGGCGGATTGAGCTTCATCTGGAACCACATGGTCACGCCCATGATCAGCGGCCACGGGCCGAGATGGAGGAAGCTGCCGATGACCGGCACCACGGTCGGATCCCACGGGATCAGCCCGAACAGGTTGAACACGGTGAGCGGATCGGGCGCCGAGAGATCCCTGATCCAGCCGAAGAACGGCGCATGGCGCATCTCGATGGTGATGAACAGCACCTTGTAGAGCGAGAAGAACACCGGAACCTGGATCAGCATGGGCAGGCAGCCGGCGACCGGATTGACCTTCTCCTTCTTGTAGAGCTCCATCATCGCCTGCTGCTGCTTCATCTTGTCGTCGGCGAAGCGCTCACGGATGGCCATCATCTCCGGCTGCACCGCCTTCATCTTGGCCATGGAGGCGTAGGACTTGTTGGCGAGCGGGAAGAACAGGATCTTGATGAGAACGGTCACGATCAGGATGGCGACGCCGAAATTGCCGACCCGGTGAAAGATCCAGTCGAGCGAGAAGAACATCGGCTTGGTGATGAAATAGAACCAGCCCCAGTCGATGAGCAGGTCGAACTTGTTGAGCGAAAGCGCCGTGTTGTAGCCATCGACGATGGAGACGACCTTGGCGCCGGCAAAGAGGCGCGCGTCCGTCGTGCCGGTGCGGCCCGGCGCAATGGTGAGAGGGTCGAGACGGTAGTCGGTCTGGTAGGTCTTGGTGTCGCCAAGCGGCGCAAACGCGAACTCGGCATGCACCCGGGCAGCGGTATCGGGCATCAGGGTGGCCGCCCAGTACTTGTCGGTGATGCCGAGCCAGGCATTGGTGACGTCGAAGGTCTCGGTCTTCTTGCTCTCGATGTCCTTGTAGGTCGCTCTTTGCTCGCCCTTCTCGCCCAAGACACCGATGAGCCCTTCGTGCAGGATGTAATAGCCGAGCGTCGGCGGTGTGCCGTGGCGCGATATGCGCGCGTAGGGATAAAGCGTCACCGCAGAGGCGCCGTTGTTGACGACCGCATCCTTGATGGTGAACAGGTAGTCGTCGTCCACGCTGATGGTGCGGCGGAACTCGAGCCCCTCGCCGTTGTCGTAGAGGAGCGTCACCGGCCGGCCGACCGAGAGCGCGCCGCTTCCTTCCTGCCGCCAGAGCGTGTCGGAGGTCGGCACCTTGGTGGCGGCTCCGGTCTCGACCAGCCAGCCGAACTCGGAATAGAACGGCGCCGGGCTGCCCGTGGGAGAGAGCAGCTCGATCGGCGGCGAGCGGGGATCGACCGTCTCGTGATATTTGATCAGCGCAAGATCATCGATGCGCGCGCCCTTGAGCGAGATCGAGCCGGCGACGCTCGGCGTTTCGATGCGCACGCGCGGTGACGCGGCGAGCGCCGCCTCGCGCGTCAGCGCCAGGGCGGGCACGCCCGCCGGCCGGCCCGGCGCCTGCGGGGCGGCGCCTGGCACCGGCTGGTTCGGTGCCGCTGCCTGCGGCGCAGGCGCCCCGGGGGCAGGCTGCACGCGTTCCTGCGCCTGCTGCTGTTGCAGCTGCTTCTGCTTTTCGACCTGGGGGAGGCCGAAATAGAGCTGCCACCCGATCAGCACGAGCGCGGACAGCACGATCGCGAGAATTGTGTTCTTCTGGTCGGTCATCTCTTCCGCACTGGCGGTTGGCTCGTCAAAAACTCGGTCATACCTCCGCTGGAGGGGAGGTCGGCGACCCCGGCCTTGCGCCGGGGGAGCCGGGTGGGGACCGAAACGCAGATATCTGTCGGATCTCCCCCCTTCATCCCACCCGGCCGCTTCACTTCGTTCGGCGCGTAGCCGACGCTTCGCGTCGGCGTTCTTAGCGCTAAGAACGGCGGCTGGAGGCCGCCTATGCTCCCCCTTTCAGGGGAGGTATGGGATCGGGTTGGCGTTGCTCGCATAGGACTAGCGCGCGCTTGAAATCTCTCACGATTTTCTCGAACGGCAGCGATAGCGCCGCGCGCCGTCCGACCAGCACATAATCATTTCCCGCGGCAAGGCCAGTCGCGCCGTAAAGCCGCACGATCTCCTTGAGCCGGCGGCGCACGCGGTTACGCTCGACCGCGGTTCCGACCTTCCTCGATACCGTAAAACCGACGCGTACCGGCCCTTCTTCCCCGCGGCGGCGAACCTGGAGCACGAATGCCGCGGTCGGCACCTTGGTCGCGGACGCGGCGGCAAGGAAATCGGCCCGTTGCCGCAGCCTCTCCAACTCAGGCGCTGAGCCGCTTGCGCCCGTGCGCGCGGCGGGCGCGGATGACCCGGCGGCCGCCCTTCGTCGCCATGCGCGCGCGGAAGCCGTGACGGCGTTTGCGCACCAGCTTGCTCGGTTGATAGGTCCGTTTCACCGATCGTTCTCCGCCGGCTCGCAAATGCCCGTGAACGCAGCATCAGACCGCGGCCCGCGCCTTGCGCTGTTGCCCGGACTGCCCGTACCACTGTCGGAATTCCGGAATTGCGCGGCTTATAGGGGAGGGGGCCCTTGCCCGTCAATTGCGGACATCGGGCATGCGGGCATCGTCACATGATCGTCAACAACGAGCAGCCGGCGACCATCGGCAATGACGCCCGCAAGTTTCGCTGGCGGCGGCTCATTCCGCTCATTGTCGTCGCGTGCATCTCGCTCGCCGTCTTCGCCATGGGATGGTACCGCCAGCTCTCGTTCGACAATCTCCTGCGCCATCACGACGAGCTGCGCAGCTTCATCGCCGCGCATGAGGCGTCCGCACTCGCCGCCTATGTCGCGCTTTACATCGCGGCGGTGGCCCTTTCGCTTCCGGTCGGCGCCTATATCAGCTTGGCCGGCGGGATGTTGTTCGGCGCCGTACTCGGCGGGATCGCCGCGGTGATCGGCGCGAGCATCGGCGCGGTCCTCATCTTCCTCATCGCGAAGAGCGCGCTCGGCGAGCAGCTTGTGCGCCGCGCGGGACCGGCGGCGGAGAGGATTGCGCAGGGCTTTCGCGAGGACGCCTTCAGCTATCTTCTCTTCCTGCGGCTGGTGCCGGCGTTCCCGTTCTGGCTGGTCAACCTCGTTCCCGCGCTCGCCGGGGTGCGGCTTGCGCCGTTTGCGGCGGCAACCGCGATCGGCATCATGCCGGCGACCTTCGCGTTTGCCTTCGTGGGCAGCGGGCTCGAAAGCGGCATCGTGGCGCAGAAGGCCGCCTACGAATCCTGCCTCGCGGCCGGGCGTGGCGATTGCAAGCTCGCGTTCCATGTCAGCGACGCGCTCACGCCGCAGCTCGTCGCTGCGCTCGTGGCGCTTGGCGTGCTCGCGCTCGTTCCGGTCGCGGTGAAACGGCTGCGGGGGCGCGGATAGCCATGACGGAAGCATTGACGCCGGACATCTGCGTGATCGGGGCGGGAGCGGGCGGGCTTACCGTGGCAGCGGCCGCGGCCGCGTTCGGCGTGCCGGTCGTTCTGATCGAGAAAGGAAAGATGGGCGGCGACTGCCTCAACAGCGGCTGCGTGCCGTCGAAATCGCTGATCGCGGCGGCGCGGCATGCGCATGCCATTGCGCGCGGGAAGATGTTCGGTGTTGTGGCGCGCGGCGTCGAGGTCGATTTCACGCGCGTGCACGCCCACGTGCACGAGGTGATCGCGGCGATTGCGCCAAACGATTCGGTCGAGCGCTTTAGCGCGCTGGGCGTGCATGTGATCAAGGGCGCGGCGCGCTTTCGCGATGCGCGCACGGTGACGGTGGCGCAGGCGTCCGGCGAGGACATCGAGATCAAGGCGCGCCGCTTTGTCATTGCCACCGGCTCGTCGCCCTCGCTGCCGCCGATTGCCGGGCTCAAGGAGACGCCGTGCCTCACCAATGAGACGGTGTTCGACCTCACCGTCGCGCCGGCGCACCTCATTGTCATCGGCGCGGGGCCGGTGGGGCTCGAGCTTGCCCAGGCCTTCCGCCGTCTCGGCAGCGCGGTCACGGTGATCGAGGCGGGCGAGCCGCTTGCCCGCGAGGACGCCGAATGCGCCGCCGTGGTGCTCGATGCGCTTGCGCGCGAGGGCGTGCGGTTGCGCCCCGGCACCGCGGTCGCGCGCGTGGCCGGCACGGACGGCAGCATCGAGGTGGTCGTGCGCGCCGAGCACGGCGAGGAGACGATCGCCGGCAGCCATCTGCTCATCGCCACCGGACGGCGCGCCAACGCCGATGATCTCAATCTCGAAGCCGCCCGCATCCGCCACGACGGCGCGGGCATCCTGGTGAACCGCCATCTCAAGACCGCGAACCGGCGTGTTTACGCTATCGGCGACGTGGCGGGCGGTGCGCAGTTCACCCATCTCGCCAGTCATCATGCCGGCCTCGTCATTCGCAACGAGCTCTTCCGCCTGCCGGTGCGCGTCAACGAGGACGGGGTGCCGCGCGTAACCTTCACCGACCCCGAGCTTGCCCATGTCGGGCTCACGGAGGCGCAGGCGCGCCGCGCGCGCACGCGCTTTGCCGTGCTGCGCTGGCCCTTCCACGAGAACGACCGCGCGCAGGCCGAGCGCGACACGCGCGGCCACATCAAGGTGGTGGTGGGCGGCGGGGGCAGAATCCTCGGCGCGACCATTGTGGGGCCGTCCGCCGGCGAGCTCATCACTGCCTGGACGCTCGCGGTGGAGCGGCGGCTCAAGGCGCGCACGCTGGCGGGCATGATCGTACCCTATCCGACGCTCGCGGAAGTTGGAAAACGCGCCGCCATCACCTATTACATGCCGGGTGCGACTCGCGGCTTTGTGCGGCGCGTCATCGCTTGGCTGCGCCGGTTCGGGTGAGCAGGTGCAGCGCGCCCCTCACCCCACCCTCTCCCCGTAAGAACGGGGAGAGGGAGTGCACGTCCGTGCCAGCACACTACAGGATGCTTGCACGGTGTTTCACTCCCTCTCCCCGCTGGACGGGGTCCCCGCGCCGCTTGCGTCGCGGGGTGTCCTTGCGGGGAGAGGGTGGGGTGAGGGGCTGGGCGGAGAGATTTTTTGCATGGCCGAAGAGAGTGCCGCTGCAGCCAAGCCGAACGCGCCGCCCCCCCGCAGGCGAGGGCTTGGGCTCTCCGGCAAGCTTCTCCTCCTCACGGTGCTGTTCGTGATGATGGCGGAGGTGCTCATTTACGTGCCGTCCGTCGCCAATTTCCGCTTGAACTGGCTGCACGACCGGCTTTCCGCCGCCTACACCGCGGCGCTGGTGTTCGAGGCGGCTCCGGGCGGCATGGTACCGGATTCGCTGGGCAAGGCCATTCTCGACAGCATCGGCGCGCGCGCGCTGGCGGTGAAGATGGGCCAGCAGCGCCGGTTGCTGGCGGCTTCCGTGATGCCGCCCGCAATCGACCAGGACATCGACATGCGCGACATGTCCTGGCACCGCGCCATCATCGAGGCGTTCGAGACGCTGTTCTGGCCGGACACCGACGTGATGCGCCTGGTGGGGCCGGCGCCCATGGGTGGCGAGTTCATCGAGCTGGTGATGGACGAGGCGCCGCTGCGCCGCGCGATGGTGGATTTCTCCATCCGCATCCTCATCCTTTCGCTGATCATCTCCGCGATCTCGGCGACGCTCGTCTATCTTGCGCTCCATCTTCTGCTGGTGCGCCCGATGCGGCGCATGACCGCCAACATGGTGGCGTTCCGCGCCGATCCGGAGAATCCGTCCCGCATCATCGCGGCCTCCGCGCGCGGCGACGAGATCGGCACCGCCGAGCGCGAGCTTGCCGCCATGCAGTCCGACCTCGCCGCGCTGCTTGCGGAGAAGAGCCATCTCGCCGCGCTCGGGCTTGCGGTCTCCAAGATCAACCATGACCTGCGCAACCTGCTCACCTCCGCGCAGCTCTTCTCCGAGCGCCTCGCCAAGGTTTCCGATCCGCACGTGCAGCGCTTTGCGCCGCAGCTCATGCGCGCGCTCGAGCGCGCCATTGCGTTCTGCCAGTCGACCCTGTCCTACGGCCGCGTGCAGGAGGCGCCGCCCGACCGGCGCATGATTGCGCTTGGGCCGCTGGTCGAGACGGTGCGCGAGACGCTCGGCCTCGACGAGGGCTCGCGCGTGCGCTGGATCGATGCGGTCGAGCGCGGGCTCATCGTCGATGCCGACCCGGAGCAGCTGTTTCGCATCCTGCTCAACCTTGCGCGCAATGCGCTCGCCGCGCTCGAGGGCCGCGAGAGCAAGGATCCCGGGCGCGACCAGATCCGCATCACCGGTCGGCGCGAGGGCGCGGTGGTGGTGATCGAGGTCTCCGACACCGGCCCCGGGCTTTCTGAGCGCGCGCGCGCGCATCTGTTCGAGGCGTTCCAGGGCTCGACCCGCACCGGCAGCGCGGGGCTGGGCCTTGCGATTGCGGCCGAGCTGGTGCGCGCGCACGGCGGCGAGATCCGCCTGGTCGAGGGCACCATCGGGGCGACCTTCCGGCTCACCATCCCCGACCGCGCGGTGGAGCTCACCGCGCGGCGCGCCAGCGCGTGAGGTGGGTCGCGGCCGACGCGGGATGGAACCTTGGGTTCGTTTTGCAGAATCGAGGGTGCGAAGTTGCAGTTAGGCGACTTTACAACCTATGCCTTGCATGACCTCCCTGGGTTCGTTCTGTCAAAGTGACAGCCCTTGCCAAACGTTGGTAGGGACGAAGCCTGCCTCGCCCCCATCGCCACGCCGGCCTCGGGTTCGTTCTGCCAAAATTCCGGGACCTTGGGTTCGTTCGGCCAACATTTGACCCTCGCTCATTCCGCCACCGATCGCGGGCGCGTTGCGTCATGTCATAATGACTGCCGCTCCCGCTCAAGGGCAAGGTGAGGTAATGCCTTGCCCTCGCGCCACTGTATGCTTCGAGATCGGTCAATCGGCTCTCGTAGCCGCATTTGTTTCTGTTTTGCTCTAGCGGCAGGTCTGTGGATTTTCAAATCAAATCCTTGCCAAGTTCGAATCCTCTTCGAGGATGCGCCCGCATCGCATCCGTCGCTAGATGCCAACCTTGCCAATGCGGGTCGAAGCCTATAGCTAGGGCGCGTTTCCCGACCCCAATCCGTGGGCCGGAGCAATCTCCTTGCGCGAACCGCGCGCGACGCGCCCGTAGCTCAGCTGGATAGAGCACCAGACTACGAATCTGGGGGTCAGGAGTTCGAATCTCTTCGGGCGCGCCAACAAAATCAAACAGTTAACCAAAAGACGCGCTGGATGCAATTTAGTGCAACAATCACTTAGCAATCACCGGACTTGATTTCGAATTCGCGCGCCGTGATGGATACATTGCGGACGCACCTCTCGGGCCTGCTGAGCAAGGGCTCAGCTTATACGCAGGTGACCGCTGGAGCTGCGGACACTTCACCTACACCCCTAGGGAAGCTCCAAGTGTCCCCACGAAGTGCGGGCGTCGTATCGTGGGCACGTGGGTCGTCGCCGGGGCTGGGCATCGCGCCCTCGCATCGGATAAAGAAAGGGCTCAGCCCCTCGAAGCCTTCTCATGGCGACGATCCCCGACGCTCTCGACATCGCCAACGCGCTTGAAGACCTGGCTGCGGGGCTGCGGCTCGATCCCGACGCCGTTGGCATCGATCGGCTCTGGCTGTGCGTCCTCTCCGACGTGATGAGCGGCGAACAGCTCTGCGCAGGCATTGGGCTCACCATGCGCGAGGCTGCCGCTGATGCCTGGGTCGCCAGCCTGCGGGTCGAGCAGCTGATCGATTCCATCCTCGGCCGCATCCCGCCGCCCTTGCCCGACGGGCGGGTGCGCTTCGAGCTTGCCCGCCCCGGCTGCTGGGAGAGGGTCGCGGTCGAGCGCCATCGCTCAGGCGAGGGCCCGACGCGCGTGTAGTGAATCGCGTTTCGTTCAGCCGAAAACGGGCCGCGGCAGGTCTTCCAGCGCCCCACCATCGACCCAGTTGCGGCGGCTGCATTGTTGCGCGTTGCCCGTTTTGTGTTGGCGAGGAGCGGGAGTGCCGGGTACGGGCACCGCTCCAGAGCGGGCCGGTGGAACACATGCCGCAGTACGGGACCACCCACTGAATTTTTTTGTCGTTCGGCTAACTTGGGAAAAATCGAGTTAGACGGGAAGGAGTCGAAAAATAGTAGGGCGCTGGATGTGCGAGAAGTATTCACCTGACCTCAACCCGATCGAGCTGGCCGGTCGAGCATACGATTCTGCGGCTCTTGCGTCGGATCGGTCGCATCGTTACCGATTTCAGCCTCAGGAAGACAGGAACTTCTTTCGCCGTGCCGGCTATGCTCGAACATGACAGGAATCCCCTCGAGATGATATTTCAGTTCGAAAGGTTACCCCAAACTCAACGCTTTGTCCTTCGCCAGCGCTTTCGCGGTGTCGCGGACGTGGTCGATGAGGGTTTGGACCAACGGACTCATAGTCCGATTCTTCAACGTCACGATCGCGACCGGCCAGGAATGAATGGCAAGATCGACCGGCAATACCTTGAACTCGAAGTGCTGGCGTGCGAAATGCAGCACGGAACCAGACTGTACTGCAACAAAGCGACCAGTGTTTAGCAAATAGATTCGCTGGTACACGGAATACGATGTCACACCGTATTTCGGACCGGCCAATCCCTTCGATTGAAAGGCCTCCGCCAAAAGCGAGCTCAAGAAACTATCACCCGGCAATAGCCACGACTCCTCTAGCAGTTCCCCGAGCTCGATCTTACGACGACTCGCCCATCTGCTGTTGGTTCCTGAGACGATGAACGGCCGATCGTCGAACAGAACTTCTGCATCTAAATCCGCTTCTTTAAACAACCCTGGTATTCCACCGACCAGCAAATCGACCTTGCGCTCGCGCAGTTGGCGAAATTCCTGCGTCATATTGTCGGCCGGTCTAACCTTTATGGCCGCGCGCGGATATCGGCTAGAGAACAGATCTAGGACTCGCGCCAGGAGTCCAGACGCGATCGCCTCGGGACACCCCATTCGGACCTCGCCGACGGTGGGGTCGTCCAGAAATCGCATATCTTCAATACCTTGCCTGAGCTCATCGAATGCGCCTATGCCACGCCTTAAGAGCGCGCGACCATAATGGGTGAGCTCCACACCCTTTGCGGTGCGGTCGAGTAGCCGCACCCCAACCGTGTGCTCCAGGTCGGCCATGGCTTTTGATATCGAAGATTGCGAAATCGCGAGCTGCTCGGCCGCTTTACCCATGCTACCCAGCTCTGCCACTGTCAGGAAAATGTGCAGGTCGTTCAACTTGAGGCGACGCCCGATACGATCGGTCCACTTCACCGTACGATTTTGAGTAAGCATGCTCGTCACTCTTGCGCGACCTTTGCTCAACGGGATGCGCAAGGCAGGCCCCGCCGGAGTGGTTGGCGGGCTTTGAGGTGATCAGTGTTGGGTACGAGTGCTATCGAGCGAACTGCTGCGTCCGTCCTCCGGTGTAGGTCACGGTCAGCACGAACAGCGATGCCCCCCCCACGCGCATCGGACTGTCCTTTGTATGCCGAACTGTGCGTTCCAGCAGTGAGCCGCGCAGCAATTCGCCGGTGGCCGGCAGCTTGCTCGCAAGCTTGTGGTGCTTGAAGGGTGCGATCTCGAATCATGCACTAGAATGAATCGGTCCCTGAGCAAGTCAAACACTGATTAGTGCCGATTCTGCGCTGAGGTCAAACGAAGCTAATTTTGCGCTGGCGAGTAGTCTAAGCTACACTTAGCTCTATAGTCCAGTCGTTTAATAGGGAATGGCCGATGGAACTTCTGCGTCGTCAATTTGTGCACATTGCAACTACTGCTGCCGTTCTCCCTACCGTATTGGGCATGGCAAGGGCGGAAACCAATGTATCGCGGCCGCTACATTTGATCGTCGGATTCGCCGCCGGTAGCTCGGTCGACATAATAGCGCGCCTGACGGCAGAGCAAATCACCAAAGCGCAAGGGCTGACAATAGTCGTGGAAAACCAGCCAGGGGCGGGCACGGTACTCGCAACCGAAGCTGGGTCGCGCGCCGCTCCTGATGGGAACACTCTCCTGATTATATCGCCGCCATTTGTCATCAATCCCCACTTACGAAAGCTGAACTACAATCCGCTAACCAGCTTCGAGCCCATTTGCGACCTCTTGCATACGCCAACGCTCATCGTCGTCAACAAGGGATCGCGCTATCTTACGCTCGCCGATCTGCTCGACGATGCACGTGCAAAGCCGGCCGCCTTGTCGCTGGCAAGTATCGGCCCGGCAACTACGACCCACATCGCGTTCGAAGTGCTCAAGCGCGCAGCCAACGTTAATATGACTTTTGTCCCATTTCCCGGCAACGTTCCTGCCGTGAACGCGCTGTTGGGTGAACACGTCACTTCGGTGTTTGCCGACTACGGGGCAGTGGGGGAGCACCTCAAAGTAGGGAAGCTGCGCGCGCTCGCCGCTTCCTCACGGACCCGGATGGAGCAATTGCCAGACGTGCCGACCTTTGTTGAATTGGGCTACACGGACTTAGACGCGGACATTTGGTTCGGCGTGATAGCACCGGCAAACACGCCGATGGATACGGTGTCCCAATTCATCGGCTGGTTCACTGCAGCGCTGCAAGTACCCGAGGCCAGGGCGAAGTTCGCCCAAATGGGGCTAGTTCCGGTCGGAAAGTGCGGCACGGATTTCAGCGGTTACCTTCGCAAACAATATGAAGAATACGGCCGGCTCATTCACGAGTTGAACATCAAGGGGGGATGAGCTGCCTCGTCGCCGCCGAGCCAGGATATTCCATGTTCTGAGGCAGGGCCGAAAACGCGCTGTTTAGCGATCAGCGGCGGCTCTGGAGACTGAACGTGCCTTCAGCCGCGCATTAAGGTCTGGGATGAGCTTCTCCGCGTTGGCGCCATCGAGAACGGCCTGCGCTTCGGACCCGAGCGTGCGGACGGCGTTGACGTATGCGACGACCTCATCGTTGCAATGCACTGCCTGCGGATAGTCGGTCGCAAACACAACCCGCGACGCGGGTAGCTCTGTTAGACCCGTGTGCACCCATTCGGCCCCTCGCTCCGCGGCGTGAGTGCGGCCAGACCATCCCGCACAATCGTAGAACAGCCGATCGCTCAGATATTGGTCGAACGGCATTCGTGGCTGGCGATTATGCCGGACAATTGACGCCGTCCCAGTTTCCTCTCGCTGCTGGAACCCTAAAATGCGCGGAAGGTATCGGCATATGCCGCCGGCAAAATGCGCGACCAGAATTCTTAAGGTGGGGAGTTCATCGAGGAGCCCACTGTTGATGAGCCGCACTGTCGCCACCATCAGGGAGAACTCCCAGCCGAGCATGCGGCCTAGATCGTCGGCATCCATGTGCCGCCAGCCAATGACCTGCGGCAGAGGATGTACGAAGACATAAAGCCCAAGGTCGGCAGCTGCCTTCCAAAATGGGCGTAAGCTTTCCGCATCGAGGGGCTGCCCCTGAAGCTCCGAGGCGATGACGACCCCGGGGAAACCGAGTTCGAGGGCGCAGCGCTTGAGCTCGGCTGCTCCCTCTTGCGGATCGAGTGCTGGGACATGCGCGAGCCCGATGAATCGGCCGGGATGATCCCATTCGGCCTGTTGCA
>Ga0306924_10002903_pt1 | contig 16320 bp, 17 predicted proteins | sample sta12Can44000111_FD_203756 | JGI IMG/M metagenome (GOLD analysis project Ga0306924, IMG submission 203756) | Lab enrichment of tropical soil microbial communities from Luquillo Experimental Forest, Puerto Rico - statanox.12C.anox.44.000.111 (v2)... | ecosystem: Environmental > Terrestrial >... | reverse complement strand
TTCGCGGTGGCGCCGATCAGGCGCAGCGACTTGGTCACGCAGCGGCGGCGACGCGGTGATTCGCCCAGAGCCCCCACGACCGCGTCGACGGTGTCCTGGGCCATCTTCCGGTACGTCGTGAGCTTGCCGCCCGTCACCGTCACGACCCCGTGCGACGACGTGGAGACGGTGTGCCGGCGCGAGAGGTCCGCCGTTCTCTCGGAGAGATGACCGCCGGCCTCCGACGGCGCCAGCAGGGGACGCAGTCCGGCCCAGACACCCGTGACGTCGGCTCGGGTAAGTCGCGATGTCGTCACCGCGTTCGCAGCCTCGAGCAGGTAGTCGACGTCTTCGGGTGTGCACGCCGGATCGTCGAGGGGTCCCGCGTAGTCCGTATCGGTCGTGCCCAGGTACACGAGGTCGGTGCCGGGCCAGGACACGACGAAGATCGAGCGCCGGTCCTTCGGGACGGGGATGACGGCCGCGATGTCACACGGCAAGCGGTTGGCCGGGACGCTGACGTGAACACCCTTGGCCGGCCGCAGGGCAGGGGGAGTCGTGCCTTGGTCCAGGGCTGCCACCGCGTCTGCCCAGACTCCGGTGGCGTTGACCACGACCCGTGCCCGTATGGGGAACTCGTCCGCGTCGCAGAGGAGATCCCGCACGACGGCGCCGCTGACACGGTCTCCGGCGGTCGTGAGGCGCACGACCGCTGCGTAGTTCGCGATCGCGGCGCCGAATTCGAAAGCGGCGGTGCGAGCCAGCGTCAGGGTGAGGCGAGCGTCATCCGCTCGCGCGTCGAAGTAGAGGAAGCCGGCCACGAGCTGCTCGGTCTTGAGCGTCGGCAGGTGCGCGAGTGCCTCGTCGGCATCGACTTCCCTGTGACGCTCGCCGATGCGCCAGCCCCCCGTGAGGTCGTACATCCACAACGCCGAGGAGTACGAACGGGCGACCGTCTTGGCGACGACGCCGTCTCGTCCGAAGAGCGGGATCAAAAAGGGCAATGGTGAGACGAGGTGCGGCGCGTTGTCCAGCAGTCGCTGGCGTTCTGCCAGGTTCTCGTAGACCAGGCGGAATTCTCGCTGCTGGAGGTAGCGGATTCCCCCGTGGACCATCTTGGACGACTTGGACGAGGTGCCCGACGCGAAGTCGCCCTTCTCCACGACTGCCGTCTTCAAGCCCCTGCTGGCGGCGTCCAGTGCGACCCCGGTTCCGGTGACACCGCCCCCGATGACCAGGACGTCGAACTCCTCGTCGGCGAGGCGGCGCAGCGCGTCGTCGCGGCGAAAGGGGTGCACCGGTCCAGCCTGCCACATCCGTCCTCGACCCGATCCGAGCCGTTCGACCCGCTCAGAGCACCGATCGGTCATCGGGTCAGTGCCGAAATAGGGTGCCGCAGTGTCACCGTTGGACGTGGGCGTTGCGGTCGAAGATCCCTGGTTCGGCTATGCGAACACGGTCGTGGAGGTCATCAGCCCCGACGCGGTCGTCGTCGTCCACGCCGCGGAGGCCGGTGACGTCGGCGTGTGGCCCTGGGCTTCGGAGGCGGCTCTGTTCGTCCTGACGGCGTGGGACCCGGGCGACGCGCGCGACAGCGTCGAGGTCAACCGCGCCAGGCAGTCCGCGCTCGACGCCGAGCTTCGTCCACGCGCCGAGAGCATCTGGCGTGCGCAGGGCTTCGATCCGTCCACGGGTTATCGGGACGACGGAGTTGCTGTCCGCGGGCTGGCTGAACGTGATGTGTGCGAAGTCGGCGCGCGCTATGGACAGGACGCCGTCTTCGCTTGGACGCCGAGCACGTGGACGATCGTCGCGTGTACAGGTGCTCGGCGACTCCCGCTCGGTTGGAGGATCTCTCCGATACGCACGTCGTGAGACCCGGCGCACGAGCATCGATCGCCGATGCCCACCGGGCAGCTGCCGGGGGAGCGCCTCCATCGGACTTCTCGACTTACTACGTCTCACGTAGTAAGCTCCCCGTGTGCCTCGAGCGACCGTGCCGAAGTCGGACCTGGGTCGGAGCAACGAGCCGCCTGTCCTGATCCTCACGAGCCTGGCGGCCGGACCCAAGCACGGCTACGCGCTGACGAAGGACATCGAGGCGTTCGCCGGAGTCACCCTGGGGCCGGGGACCCTCTACGGGGCGATCGCGCGGCTCGAAGAGCGGGGCTTCATCGTCCCCGAGCCCGCAGGCCAGGACGGACGCCGCCGTCCCTATCGGATCACCGCCGCCGGGCGGTCTGCGCTCGAAGGTGCCGTGCGGCAGATGCAGTCCTTGGCACAAGAAGGAGCGGCCCGCCTCGGGTTGGCCGCCCCGCCGAGGGTGGCGGGCACATGGGCCTGACAACGAGCCCGTTCGAGCGTTTCCTGCGGTGGTACCCGGAGCCCTGGCGCGCCCGCTACGGCGACGAGTTGACCGCGCTGCTCGAGGACACCTACGGGCCCGAGGGTCCGATGCCGCGCCGTGCCCGGCTCGGCTTGGTCCGGTCCGGGCTGACCGAACGCCTCCGCGCCGCCGGGGTCGCGGGACCTCTGCCCTCGCGGGACGAAGGCCGGCGAGCCGGCGCCGTGCTCGTGCTCTGCGGGTGGGCCTTGTTCGTCGTGGCCGGGGCCATCTTCGGAAAGTTCACGGACAACTGGTCGAAGGGCACGCCGACGGCCGGGCGATGGCTCGCCACCGGCGGGTACCGCGCCGTGGTGCTGGTCGGACTCCTCGGCTGCGGGCTGGTGATCGGAGGGGCCGCGGTCACGTTGCCCGCCTTCGTGCGATTCGTCCGGCAGGGGGGTTGGCCCGCGGTGCGTCGTCCCGTTGTGCGCGCCATCGTCGCTGTGCTCGCCGCCGGCCTGTTCCTGGCTGGTGGGATCGCCTGGGCGCATCGGCTGAGCCCGAGCGATCGCAATGGCGGACTGGTGGCCTACAGCGTCCTGTTCGTGATCGTCAGCGCCGTCACGGTGGTGGCGCTCGGCTACGCCACCGCCGCGGCCGTCGTAGTCGGCCGACGAATCGAGCTCTCGTCGGGCACCGTTGGCGCCCTCACCGTCTGTGCGCTCGTTTTGGGAGGCCTGATGGTGTTGAGCTGCGTGGGCTTCGGCGTCTGGTGGGGCTCGGAGGTGTTCCATGGCGCCGACGTCTTGCGCCTCGGCATTGGCCAGGGCTTGCCCTACGCGTCGGGCGTCGTGCCGCCCGCGCTCGTCGCCGCGGCCGCGCTGATGGTGATTGGCCTGGTCCTGGGGGCGCTCGGCTCGCTGCAGATCGCGCGGACGCGGAACCTGGTGAGCTGACCCGCCCGCGTGCACAATGTGGGCGTGACGTTGGCCGCCCGCGTCTACGCCGCCTCCCACCAGACCGGTACGTTCGTGCTTCGTTCGGGCCGAAAGGCGGATCACTACTTCGACAAGTACCGGTTCGAGTCAGACCCTGTTCTCCTCCGGGACATCGTCGATGCCCTCGTCCCGCTCGTCCCTGCGGACATCGAGGGCCTGGCCGGATTGGAGCTGGGCGGTGTTCCGCTGGCGACCGTGCTCTCGTCGGCCACCGGGCTGCCTGCATTCTTCGTCCGCAAGGAACCCAAGAAGTACGGCACCGAACGAGTGTGCGAGGGTGGTGACGTCGGCGGGCGACGTCTCTTGATCATCGAGGACGTCGTGACGACGGGCGGCCAGTTGGTGCTCTCAGCCCAAGATCTCCGTGCCGACGGAGCCGTCGTTGATCACGCACTCTGTGTGATCGATCGGGAGGGCGGCGGTGCCGATGTCGCGGCCGCGGAAGGGATCACACTGCGTGCCCTCTTCACCATGCGCGAGCTCGAGGTCGCCCACTCCGACCCTCGCTGAGACCAGCCCGCGCCGCAGGTGGTTCGCGTCGTTCATGGCGCCCGTGAGTCCTCGAAGCCCCATGAGACCCTTCACCCAGACTCAGGACCGCACCCACGAATCACGCCAAATACCCGACTTATTGACCCTCGGGGTAGCGTCCCTGCCGTGTCCGACTACGCCATTCCCGAGCCAGAGCCAAAGGAAATTGACGAGCAACTGTCCGTGGAGCTCGGCCACATGGTCGACAACAACGTGCTCCGAGGCCATCCCTCGGGTGACGAGCGATGTGACAACTGCCGCTACTACCTGGAGGACTACAAGGACCTTTCCTATTGCTGGCACCCCAAGGTCCGCATCCTCGTGGGCGGGAACTGGTGGTGCCAATGGTGGGAGGAGATTCCTGCGGACGGCTCGTAGCAGAGCGCCTTGGGGCGGGACCGGAAATTGGGGGTCGTGCGGGACGAAGGCTGTCGCAGGTCGCACGCAGATTTCGACAATCATTGTCAAAACGGGTGCTGGGGCCGCTAGGGTGACGGCGCGATGCAGTCACTCGAAGCGCTGACGGAGTTGTTCCGGGCAAACGGTCGCAAGATCACGGCCCAACGTCAAAGCATCTTTCGGGCCCTCGAGGGCGACGCAACCCACCCGACCGCCGAGAGCGTCCACCAGAAGGTCCGCCGAGAGATGCCCAACGTCTCGCTCAAGACCGTCTATCAGACCCTCAATGACCTGGCCGAGCTCGGGGCCATCTCCGTGCTGGACGTGGGCACCGGCTCTGCCCGCTTCGACCCCAACGTCGAGACGGCGCACCACCACCTGGTCTGCCGGTCGTGTGGCAAGGTGCGCGACATGGTTGGCGTGTTCCCAGGCCTCACGGTGTCACGGCGTGCGGCGCAAGGCTTCGCCGTCGACAGGGCTGAGGTCGTCTTCAGGGGGCTGTGCGACGACTGCCGGAATCCGCGGCCGATGCCAACAACAGAGGAGCTCTCGCAGTAACAGCCAGATCCGAGATCAAAGAGAAGAAGATCAAAAGAGAAGAAAGGGATGCACCAGCCATGCCAGCACTGAAGGGCAGCAAGACCGAAGAGAACCTCAAGACGGCGTTCGCCGGCGAGAGCCAGGCCAACCGCCGCTACCTCTATTTCGCCCAAAAGGCCGACGTCGAGGGATACCCAGACGTTGCTGCGCTGTTCCGCTCCGTCGCCGAGGGCGAGACAGGACACGCGTTCGGGCACTTCGACTTTCTGCGCGAGGTCGGCGACCCCGTCACCGGCGTGCCGGTCGGCGCCACGCAGGACAACCTCAAGTCGGCCATTGAGGGCGAGACCTACGAGTACACCGAGATGTATCCCGGGTTCGCCAAGACCGCTCGCGACGAGGGCTTCGAAGAGGTCGCCGAGTGGCTCGAGACGCTGGCCCGGGCCGAGAAGTCGCACGCCGGACGGTTCACGAAAGGCCTCGAGACGCTCGACTAGGTGACCGCCGGTGACCGGGTGGCGGGCGCAACGCAGGTGGTGCCGCCGTGCGAGAGCTGACGCTGGCTGACGTGCTGGACCTGCGCGCCTACGAGCGCGTCCGTGATGACTATCGGGCGCGGGTCATCGCCAAGAAGCGCACTCGTCGGGTCGCCCTGGGCCCGATCATGACCCTGGTGTTCGAATGCATCGACACGGTGCGTTTCCAGGTGCAGGAGATGGCCCGGGTCGAGAAGATCATCAGCGACGAGGCGATTCAGGTCGAACTCGACACCTACAACCGGCTACTCCCGGCTCCCGGGGAGTTGTCGGCGACGCTCTTCATCGAGCTGACCAACGACGAGGCGCTGCGAGAATGGCTGCCCAAGCTGGTCGGTATCGAGCACCAGGTCGCGGTCTCCATCGACGGTGACCCGGTGGCGAGCGTCCCCGAGGCCCAACACGCTTCGTCACTGACCCGAGAGACGGTCACCCCGGCGGTGCACTACCTGCGCTTTCCCTTCACCGAAGGGCAGGTCGGCGCCTTCCGTCGAGCAACTGAGGTGGCGCTGGTCGCGGTCCATCCGGCTTATGAGGCTCGGACCGTCCTCGGGCCCGCCGTCAGGGAGGAACTCCTCGGGGACCTGTTGGGGACAACAAAGCCCCTATCTATTGGCTGACCAGGGACAATTCCGTGCGCAAGTCTTTACAGACCCGCTGGGAATAGGCCATACTCTGCGTTCGCCGAAATTCGGCACGGTGCCAAAGGCCGACGCGCCGAGAGGGCCTCCGACCAGGGCGAACGCCAGTATCCAGCTTTCTACTCGTTACGAGGATGTGTTTCCCATGACCGCCACCACGTGGCGCAAGCAAGCCGCTTGCCGGGGACTCGAGGTCGAGGTCTTCTACCCGGTCACCGAGGACGAGGCCGACGCGGCCGAGGCCAAGGCTGTCTGCGCCGTCTGCCCGGTCCGTCAGGCCTGCCTGGAGCACGCCCTGGCCCACCGCGAGCGTGAGGGTGTCTGGGGTGGCACGACCGAGCGCGAGCGCCGGCGCATCGTGCGGCAGCGTCGCAAGTCCGCCTGAGCCCTCCTACTTCTTGGATTTGATCGTCGTCGACGTCTTCGGCGCGGCTTGGGTTGCTCCGATGGTGCACGGGTAGGGGTTCCAGGGTTCCGGCTCGGTGTTCGTCACGACTTCGGCCGGAACGGTCGTGGAGGTGGTCCCCCCGGGTTGCGTCGTCGTGGTCGTCGTCGCGCCCGCCGACGGTGCGTGCACGGTGAGCGCCGAGCCGGCAATGAGGAGCGACACGGTGTTGCCGCTCAGGCTGTTGTCGGAGACGTAGGTCACCGGGCCCCCGAGTGCGGACCCGAGGGTGAGTGCGGCCGCGTAGCCGGACGGCCCGTAGCGGATCTGGGAAGGACTGCCAGTACCGAGCGCCGACGACGCGTTGCCGATCTCGGTGATGTTGAAGCCCTCATTGCCGAGCGCGCTGGCCGTCGTGTGCGCGATGCCCGAGACCGACGACGCGTTGAGCACCTGCACATCGACCAGGCCCGGGCTGACAGTGGGTGTGGTCGTCGTCGTGGACCGCGACCGCACGGGCTTTGGCGTCGTGGTGCCGATGGCGTTGAAGGCACTGATCATGCTCTGGGCGTAGGGCTGCGCCTCCTCCAAGACGGCGGCGCCGCCGGCGGTCGTGTACCCGACGGTCGGGAGCGTCTCTGTGACTAGGTGTGACGACGGCAGTCCCTTGAAGTCGAGCGCAAGATGGACCATGTCGCTCTCCGAGAAGGTGTCGTCGATCGTGAGATGGCCGACGGCCGAGCCGATGAAGGCGTTGATGGTCAGCGGGCTCGTGACGGACTGGTTGGCCTTGGCGAGCACCGCCCGGAAGAAGGCGTCCTGACGCTGGATCCGGCTGAAGTCGGAGTTGCCGTCGTAGGTCCAGTAGCCGTCGGAGTTCAGGTAATAGAGATGGCGACTGCGTACCAGCTGGAGTGCCACCGTGCCGTTGACGGTCTGGCACCCGGTCTGTGTCACGTGCAGCCCCGTGTATTGGTCCTTGACCGCGGTCGGGAAGTCCATGGTGATGCCGCCGAGCGCATCCACCATTCCGGAGAACCCAGGGAAGTCGACCGACATGTAGTGGTTGATCGGGATCCCCAGGTCCTTCTCGATGGTCTGCACGAGGAGGTCGGGTCCAGAGTCGTAGGCCGCGTTGATGCGGTTCATGCCCGAGACCGCGCTGTTGCCGGGGATGTCGACCCACAGGTCACGCGGGATGGAGAGGATGGTCACCGTCTTGTTCGCCGCGTCGAATCGCGCCACCATCGTGACGTCGCTGCGCTGGCCGCCCGCGTTGGCCTCGTTCCCGAAGGCCTGCACCTGGGTTGAGTTGTTGACGAAGGCGCGGCTGTCCGACCCGACGAGGAGGACGTTGAAGGGCCCGGGGACTGCGGCGACGAGGTGCTTCGCATGGATCTTCTTGATCTGGTCGAAGCGATACGTGGTGTAGGCGTAGAGGCCGCCCACACCCAGCGCGGCGATCAGCACGAGCCCGGAGAGGGTGTAGATGACCCTGCGACGCCAGCGGTGGCGGTGCTTGCGCTCCTTCTTGTGCTCCTCACGAAGCTGCTTCTGGAGATCTGCCCGCGATCCCGCGGCCGCGTCGGTCCCGCCGCCGTCGCCGGCGGCATCGGGCACGTCGGGGGCGTCGGGCTCCTTCCCATTTGGCGGCATCTCAGGTTGATCGGGGGTCAAGGGCCAGAAAATACCTGTCCGGGCCGTTGGATAGCCTTCGCCGGTGCACTTCGACCTCCCCGACGAGCTGCAGGAATTGCGCGGCGCGGTGCGCCGACTGGCGCAGGACAAGGTCAAGCCGCGGGCCCGCGCGATCGACAAGGAGAGCGCCTACCCGCAGGACCTCTTCGAGGCGTTCCGTGACGCCGAGCTGCTCGGCTTGTGCATCCCCGCCGAGTACGGGGGATCGGGTGCGGGGATCCTCGGCCTGGCGCTCGCCGTCGAGGAGGTCGCCAAGTACTCCAACACGGCGGCGCTCATGCTCCTCTTGACCCGGCTGCCGACGGGCCCGGTGATGATCGCCGGCACGGAGGAGCAGAAGAAGCGCTACCTGCCCGGCATCAGCGACGGCTCTCAGCGCGCCGCCTTCGGCCTGTCCGAGCCCCAGGCGGGGAGCGACGTGATGGGGATGCGCACCCGGGGTGTGCCCGACGAGGGGTCCGCTGGCGGATGGGTGCTGAACGGCACAAAGTGCTGGATGTCGGGCGTGCGAGAGGCCGACTGGTACACCGTCTTCGCGAAGACCTCCGACCCGGCCAGCCGTGCCCACGACTCGGTGACGGCCTTCATCGTTGAGCGGGCCTGGGACGGCGTCGAGGTGGGGCGCACCGACCACAAGATGGGCGTGCGTGGCGTCGATACCGGCGAGCTGGTCCTCAGCGACGTCCACGTGCCGTCCGAGAACGTCATCGGCGAGGTGGGCGGCTTCCGCCTGGCCATGCTCGGGCTGAATGCCATGCGGCCCATCGTGGCGGCGCGCGGCATCGGGTTGGCCGAGGGCGCGCTCATGTACGCCACCGAGTACGTGCAGCAGCGGGCGGCGTTCGGCAAGACGATCGCCGACTTTCAGGGGATCCAGTGGGAGATCGCCAAGTGCGCCGTGGACATTGAGGCGGCGCGCCTGCTCACCTACCGGGCCGCCGTGTTGGCCGACGAGGGCAAGTTCACCAAGGAGTACGTGCCCTACCTCTCCATGGCCAAGTACCACGCCACCGAGTTGGCCGTGCGTGCCTCGTCGCTGGCCGTCCAGCTGCTGGGCGCGGCCGGCTACATGGAGGACCACCCGACCGAGCAGTGGTACCGCGACGCCAAGCAGCTCACCATCGTGGAGGGCACCTCCCAGGTGCAGCTCGGCCTCATTGCGCGGGGCGTGCTCGACAAGGACCTCTGGTGGGACTGAGCTGGCCCGAGGTCCTGGCGCGCCTCTCGCGCCGGGAAGCCCTGACCGCGACCGAGGCCGAGGAGACGCTCGGCGTCGTCCTGGCGGGTGACGCGACGCCGGCCCAGGTCGGGGCGTTCTTGACGCTGCTGCACGCCAAGGGCGAGACGGCGGACGAAGTGACCGGGTTGGCCCGGGCCATGCTCGACGCAGCCGTGCCCTGCCCGCTCGGGGTTGACGAGGGCACCGTGGTGGTCGACCTCGTAGGTACCGGTGGCGACCGCCTGGCCAGCTTCAACGTGACGACCCTGGCCGCGCTGATCGTGGCCGGCTCCGGCGTGCCGGTGTGCAAGCACGGCAACCGGGCCGCCTCGTCCGCGGTGGGCACGGCGGACGTGCTCGAGGCGTTGGGGGTGGCGATCGAGATCGGCCCCGAGGGCGTGGCGCGCTGCGTGGCCGAGGCGGGCATGGGGTTCTGCTTCGCCCAGCGCTTCCATCCCGCCATGCGATTCGTGGGTCCGGTGCGCAAGGAGCTCGGCGTCCCCACGGTGTTCAACTTCCTCGGACCGTTGACCAACCCGTCGCGGACACGCCATCAGCTGGTCGGCGTCAGCGACCCGACGATGGCGGGAATCATGGCCGGCGTGTTCGGTGCCACGGGCAGCCGGCGCTCCTTCATCGTGCACGCCGACGACGGCCTGGACGAGCTGAGCGTCACGTCCCCCTCGAACGTGCTCGAGGTGCGCGGCGACGGTGACGGTGCCTTCGAGCTGCACGACTGGCGTGTGGACCCGTCGGAGCTCGGCCTGGGCAGCGCCACGCTCGCCGACCTACGCGGCGGTGACGCCGCCTTCAACGCCGGGGTGATCCGTTCCGTGCTCGAGGGCGAGCAGGGCCCGCGCCGCGACATCGGCGTCCTCAACGCGGCGGCCGCCCTTATGGTGGCCGGGCGCGTCAACGACGTGGCGAGCGGCCTAGAGGTGGCGGCGGAATCGGTCGACTCGGGCCAGGCGGCCAAGGTGCTCGATGCGATGGTCGCTACGTCGCAAGCCGCGCGGCGCCAGGAGACGGACTGACTCGCCACGCCCGACGCGGTGCGTGCACCGCCGGGTCGAGCGCCGGGGAGTCCGACTCGCACAGCGCGATCACGCAGCCGCCGAAGCCGCCGCCGGCCATGCGTGCACCGAGCACACCGGGTCGGGCCAGCAGGTCGTCGACCAACTCGTCGACGACGGGGACCGAGACCCGGTAGTCGACGGCGAGGCTGCGGTGGCCCTCGGTCATCACCGCGCCGAGCCCACTCAGGTTGCCGCGGCCGAGGAGCTCCTCGGCCTCCCGGACACGGCTGCACTCGGTCACGACGTGACGTGCCCGCCGGCGCAGCACGGGATCGGTCAGCTCGCTGAGGTCGCCCAGGCTGCACAGCCCGAGCGGGCGACCCAGCACGCGGGCGGCGCGCTCGCACTCCGTCCGCCTGCTGGCGTAGGGCGAGTCGACGAGCAGGCGGGGCGCCTCGCTGTGCACGATCATGAAGGCGGCCTGGTCGGGCAGCGCGACCTGGTGTGTCTCAAGGGTCTCGAAGTCGATGAAGAGGGCGTGGCCGGCGGCGGCGCCGGCGATGGCCAACGGGTCGAGCAGGCCGACGTGCGAGCCGGCGATGCGCTCGGCCTCCTGGCAGGTGCGGGCGAGGGCGAGCGGGTCGTCGTCGTGGCCGAGCGCGAGGAGCAGGGCCACCGAGAACGCGGCACTCGACGACAGGCCGCTGCCGACGGGCAGGGTGCTGGTGACATGGATCGAGCCTCCCGAGGATGGCCGCTGGAGGCGAAGGAGTCCGGCCGCAAGGAGGGCGTGGGGAGGAACCGGGGCGGACTCACCCAATGTGATCTCGAGCGGCCGCCCGGGGAACTGGTCCGAGTCGACACCGATGAGAAAGCTGCCGGGCTCGGGAGTGAAGGTGACCTCGGTGGCGAGGTCGAGGGCCATGGGGAGCGACAGCCCGCCGTTGTAGTCGGTGTGGTCGCCGATGACCGTGACGCGGCCGGGGGCGCGGGCGGTGGGCACGCATCCAGCTTGGCGCAGGCCGACCGGTTTGACCGTCGTCGGCGGCACGGGTCACGATCCTGCGATGGCCGAGCGCACCGGACCACTGAGCGGGATCAAGATCATCGAGCTGGCGGGGATCGGGCCGGCCCCCTACGCGTGCATGCTCCTGGCGGACGCCGGAGCCCAGGTGCTGCGGCTCGAGCGCGCCCAGCCCGGCGCGGTCGAGCGGGCCGCCGAGGCAACGGCGTCCGGCGCGACCCCGCATTGGGATCTGCTCAACCGCTCACGGGCCTCGGTCGGCATCGATCTCAAGCACCCGGACGCCGTCGAATTGGTGCTCGGGTTGGTCGAGCAGGCGGACGGGCTGATCGAGGGGTTCCGCCCCGGTGTGGCCGAGCGCCTGGGGGTCGGTCCCGACGCGTGCCTTGCCCGCAACCGTCGTCTTGTCTACGGGCGCATGACCGGCTGGGGCCAGGACGGGCCCATGGCATCGATGGCCGGGCACGACATCGACTACATCGCCATCGGGGGCGCGCTGTGGTCCTTCGGACGGGCCGACACCGCACCGGTGCCGCCGCTCAACATGGTCGGCGACTTCGGCGGCGGCGGGATGCTGCTGGCCTTCGGCATGGTCTCGGCGTTGTTGGAGGCGGCGCGCTCGGGCGAGGGCCAGGTAGTCGACACGACGATGGTCGACGGGGCGGCCTCGCTCATGACGATGATCCACGCCTTCCATCTCGGGGGCCTGTGGAACGAGGAGCGCGGCACCAACATGCTCGACACCGGCGCGCCGTACTACGAGGTCTACGAGACGGCGGACGGCAAGTGGATGGCGGTGGGCGGTATCGAGGCGCAGTTCTACGCCGCGTTGCTCGAGGGCCTCGGGTTGACCGACGATCCGACGTGGCCGCCGCAAGCGGCGCGCGACCAGTGGCCGGCCATGAAGGAGCGCTTTGCGTCGATCTTTAAGAGCAAGACGCGTGACGAGTGGACCGCGATCTTCGACGGCACCGACGCCTGCGTGGTGCCGGTCCTCTCACCCTGGGAGGCGCCGGCGCACCCGCACAACGTGGCCCGCGAGACATTCATCCCGGTGGAGGGCTTCAACGGGGTGATGCAGCCGGCGCCGGCGCCCCGCTTCTCGCGGACGCCCTCGTCGGTGTCGCGGCCCCCGTCGGCGCCGGGCGCCGACACGGTGTCGGGCTTGGTGGAGTGGGGAGTCTCCGAGGACGTGGTGGGCAAGCTGCGCGAGTCGGGGGCTCTCAGTTAGTCGCTCGGCTGGGTGGCTGGCGTGGCCGGCCAAGAGTCGCGTGCCGTCGCGCCGTTCTCGGGTCAGGGGCAGGCGCCATAGGGGTCGATGGGCGCGTCGGACTGACCCGTGACGACCCACGAGTTCGAGGCCTCGTTCATATAGGTCTGCGGACAGGGGTCGGCGATGGCGATCAGCGGCCCGTTCGGACAGCCGGCCTGATCGTCCACGCAGGTCATTCCCTGGTGCCCCTCGGCGTATCCAGGGCATTCGAGTGTGAAGCCGGGGGCCGCGTAGGCGCGTAGATAGGCCAGCGCGGCGTCGCAGCCCCAGGCGGTGGCCTGGCCGCGGGCAGGCACACCGCGTGGCGCGCTGATGCGAGGCTGTGATGGCGTTCGCGGCGGCAGAGTCGTCGGCGGACTGAGCGGGGGAGGTGGGGGTGGCGCCGCCGTCGTGGCCGGCGCCGCCGTCGTGGCCGGCGCCGCCGTCGTGGTGGTCGTGGCCGGTGGCACGGTCGTGGTGGTCGTGTCGGTCGTAGTGGTGGTCGTGGCCGGAGGCAGCGAGGCGAGCCGGGTGTCCTGCGGCGAGTTCGTCCCGGCCGAGATCGGCGGATCGGCGTCCGAGGGATGTGACGAGGTCGCCGCCGGAACGCTCGTGGCGTGCGTGAGCAGGATGGCCGCCGTCAAGATGAAGGGCAGGATGGCAGACGCGGCGAGGCCGCGAGTGCGATGGGACCGAAACAGGGCGGAGGCTCCTTGTTCGTCCGGCAGGGGAGATGCCGGTGTGCGGGTTCGCCGCAGCGATACCCAGTGTACGGGGGTTGCAGGACAGGGCTCATCGAAGTTGCGTCAGACCTGCTCGAACGTGTGTCGTTGCGCGGCTGACTGCAGGACCAACCCCCATGTGGAGCGCCGAGCGTTGCGGAATCCTGCCGTACAACCCTCGCCGCCATACGCCCGGACGCGGAGGAGGGGCCCGACGGGCCCCTCCTCGCACGCCCTCGTGTGTCTGTGAGACTCAGATGCCGAGCGACATCCCGGCGACGTCGTTGACGCCGCTGCCTCCGAGACTGCCGAAGAAGCCGGCACTGCCGTAGTTGAAGACCCCGCCGTCGGAGGCGGTGAACCAGTAGCCCGAGCCATCAGGCGTGGCCGTCATGCCGACGATCGGGGCGTTGAGGTGGATGGCCCCCGTCGAGCCGAAGAAGCCGGCGTCGCCGTAGGCGAAGATGCCACCGTCGGAGGCCACGAACCAGTAGCCGTTGCCGGACGGGGTGGCCGTCATGCCCACGACGGGCTTGTTCAACACGATGCTCCCCGTCGAGCCGTGGAAGCCGGCGTCGCCGTAGGCGAAGATCCCGCCGTCGGAGGCCACCAGCCAGTAGCCCTTGCCATCAGGCGTGGCCGCCATGCCGACAATGGGCTTGTTGAGGGGCTGGCCGCCCCGGGAGCCGAAGAAGCCGGCGTCGCCGTAGGCGAAGATGCCGCCGTCAGAGGCCACGAACCAATAGCCCTTCCCGTCGGGCGTGGGCGCCATGCCGACGACCGGCTTGTTGAGCACGATGTTGCCCGTCGAGCCGAAGAATCCAGCGGTGCCGCTCGAGAAGACCCCGCCGTCGGTGCCCACCATCCAGTAGCCGCCGCCGTCAGGCGTGGGCGCCATGCCCACGATGGGGCCGTTGAGGTTCACGTACTGGGCGCCGTAGAGATAGACGAGGTAGTTGTCGTTGCCGAAGCCTGTGATCTCGCCGGCTTGCCCGAAGATGTAGTACCCGCTCGCGGGATTGGTCGGGACGATGTTCATGGCGATGGTGCCGGCGATGTCGACGTTGGCGTTGGTGCAGTCGAACTGCGAGGCCCAGACGTCGGGGGCACCCCCCGTCGAGTGGTACTGGTCGAGCTCGACGGGAAAGACGCTCGGCCCGGCGTTGGCGAACTCGCCACAGGACGAACCTCCAACGCTGACGGTGGCCGACCCGCTCACGTCGTCAAAGACCTGGCCCGACGCGAAGGGGGCGTTGACCGACATGGCGAAGGTGCCCACTCCGCCGCCCGCAAGCGACAGGCAGACCATCGTCGTGTTTTGCACGCAGGCGGGGTTGGGCGTCACCGAGGTCATCGAGTACACCGTTGCGTTGCCCGACGCCAGGTCGGTCACGACGACGTTGGCCAGCGTGAGCGGCGCCACCGCATGGGGGCGCAGCGACGACGGCGTCGACGCACTCGAGCCGGCATGCGGTCCGAACGCGCCGCCACGGGCCGCCAGTGCTCCGGCGGGCACGCTCAAGGCAGAGGCGAAGGCCAGCGTGCACATCACCACTGCCAACGCAGCAGAGAGTCCGTGTGCCAAACCTCTGCTCGAACGTCGTTCCGGTGAATACGACATCTTCATGTGATGTTCGTTCCCTTTCATGTGATGTTCCTTTCCTCCACCTGTGAGTCCGTTGTCTCACAGGACATTTGTAGTGTCAATGCTCAGTCGATTTCAGTGCTCCGTCCTCTACCAACGCCTTTCGTTGGTGACGAGGTACCGGAACCGTAAGGGCGACCGGTAAGGGTTCGGTAACGGCCGTGTCGCATTGGTATCGGTCGTCTCACCGAGTCATGTTGGCAAGCAACGGAGGCCGCCAACAGCCGACGCGCATGTTCATGATCTGTTTCAGGCCAGTGTCGACGTGATCCTCGAGACGCTGAGTGTTGACCGCGATCTGGCAGCCATTCCTCTGCGGACGAGTGTCCTCCTTCGACGCCACGCGGGGAAACCGCTTGGCGCTGGTCTGGTGGTGAGTCAATGCCTTCATCGCAGTCTCCTCCTTCGGGCTCATCGATGGCGAGTCACTTGGTAGTGCCGGTTTACCCAGCGGCGGTAAGCCGCGAGTAACGGCAACGGGTGCCGGCGATCGTTTCGGTGCGCGATCGAACATTGGTCGCACTCTGGGGACTCGATCGCCGTTACCGGGGCCTTACCGGCCCCTCCTACCGTCGACAACGAGTGAACACCGAGTCGAACCCACCCACTGGCGATGTGTCACAAGCGGGGGCGGCGGTCCTGTATCGTTCGCACCGCTTGGGGGCAGGTGCCGACCACGGTGAGAGTGGTGGTCGGGTTTGGCGACACTGAGGGAGGGGCGTCGGGTGACATTGACGGCAGAGCCGCTTCGGGTGACCCCTGCCCCGGGTCTTAGGCCCGGGTGGGTGGGTCGCACCACCCCAGCCCGGCTGCGAACCGTCTCCATCGCCCTTGTCGCGCTTGCCCTTTTGGCTGGCCTCCTGGGCGGGCTCGCCGCGTCCCAGCGCCAAGGGGCCACGTCGTCGGCCTGGCAGAACGCCGAGCCTCTGATGGTCACGGCGCAATCGATCGACACCTCGCTCTCGGACGCCGATACGACGGCCGCCGCCTCGTTCCTCCAGGGACCCCTGCAGCCCGCCGCACTCGAGCGTCGCTACCAGAACGACCTCACCGACGCGTCGGCCTACGTGGCCACCGCGTCACGTGAGGCAGGCGCCGACCCGAGCGTGTCGGCGAGCCTACGGACGCTCTCGACCGAGCTACCCGCCTACGCCGGCATCGTCCAGGAGGCGAACGCCAACGAACGTCAGTCCTTCTATCCTCTCGCCGCGGCGTATTTCGCCGAGGCGAACAACCTCATGCGGACGAGCATGCTGCCCGCGGCCGCCCAGCTCTACGGCACGGAGGCCAACCGCCTCACGAGTGAGCAAGACAGCGCAGTTTCGCCCTGGCTTGCCACCTTGGCGATCCTCGCTCTCATCGCGTTGGTGATCTCCCTCGTCTTGGCCCAGCGATGGCTGCGCCATCAG
>Ga0306924_10002900_pt1 | contig 16337 bp, 16 predicted proteins | sample sta12Can44000111_FD_203756 | JGI IMG/M metagenome (GOLD analysis project Ga0306924, IMG submission 203756) | Lab enrichment of tropical soil microbial communities from Luquillo Experimental Forest, Puerto Rico - statanox.12C.anox.44.000.111 (v2)... | ecosystem: Environmental > Terrestrial >... | reverse complement strand
ATGACTCGAACCCCGAACTTGGAGGCAAGGGCGTCTGCCCGTTCCCTGTGATTTACCGTGGCCACGAGATTTTCCGGCGGAACGACATTCTGGCTGCAAAAAGCTTGCAGCAAGATGCTGCCCATCTTGCCGAGTCCAAGAATGGCCAGGCGTGGTTGCGACATCGATAGCGGCTCCTTCGGATCCTATGGAGGCAGATCCTGGTTGATTGCGATTGTAAATTGCGGGGCAGCCAGCGCGAAGCGTTACCGCCTTGCAGATCCCGTAAATGCCAATCACACTTTCAGGCAAGTTACGCCGGACAATCGCTGCTATATAATCAGCCTCCTTGCACGCTCCACATCGCCCTGCGTACTCTGACGAAATTTCGCTTGGAGGTTTGCTGGTGACGCGCCACTTGGCTGTCGCTACTCTCACTGTTGCGCTGCTCCAATCCGGCAACGCTTCTTCCGCCGCTTCTTCGGCAAACCTGGAGGGCTACTCTCCCGCGCATGCCGCGACCGAGCGCGATTGGGAGACAAAGTACCGTAACATTCCTGACCCCAGGAGTCTGCGAGACACCATGGAGCGGCTGAGCGCGCGTCCGCATAACGTCGGCTCGCCCTATGACAAGGACAACGCCGAGTGGTTGCTCGCCAGGTTCAAGGAGTTTGGCTTTGACGCGCAAATCGAGACCTTCTACGTTTTGTTCCCCACGCCGAAGCAACGCCTTGTCGAACTGCTGGAGCCGACGAAATTCACTGCCAAACTGCAGGAGCCGCCGCTGGCGGTCGATCCTACCTCCTCGCAGACTGCCGAGCAGCTGCCCACCTACAATGCGTACTCGAAGGACGGCGACGTCACCGGTCCTCTGGTGTACGTCAACTACGGCCTGCGCGAAGACTACGAGCAGCTGGACCGCATGGGCATCTCGGTGAAAGGCGCGATCGTCATCGCGCGCTATGGCGGCGCCTGGCGCGGCATCAAGCCCAAAGTTGCAGCTGAGCACGGTGCAATTGGTTGCCTCATCTATAGCGATCCTCGCGAGGACGGCTTTTTCGAAGGCCCCTACTTTCCCGAAGGCCCTTTTCGCCCCCAGGACGGCGTACAACGCGGCAGCGTGATGGATACCCAGTATCCCGGCGATCCGCTGACGCCCGGAGTGGGCGCCACCAAAGACGCCAAGCGGCTGGAGATCAGCGAGGCCAAAACCATTACTACCATTCCCGTATTGCCGATTTCCTACGGCGACGCCCAACCTCTGTTGGCGGCAATTAGCGGACAGGTTGTACCCGAAAACTGGCGGGGCGCGCTGCCCATTACCTACCACGTGGGACCAGGGCCAGCGAAGGTGCACCTGGTGGTCGCCTCCAACTGGGACATCAAGCCGATTTACGACGTCATCGCCAAAATTCCCGGCAGCGACGCGCCCGATCAGTGGGTAATTCGCGGCAACCATCACGATGCCTGGGTGAACGGCGCGGAGGACCCGGTCTCGGGAGCTTCCGCGGTGCTGGAAGAGGCGCATGCTCTCGGCGAACTGCTCAAGCAGGGCTGGAAGCCGCGGCGCACCATCATCTATTGCCTATGGGACGGCGAAGAGCCTGGGCTGCTCGGCTCGACCGAGTGGGTCGAGGAGCACGGCGCCGAGCTGAATGAGCATGCCGTGGTATACATCAACTCCGATTCGAACTCGCGCGGTTTCCTGGTCGCCGCCGGCTCGCACACGCTGGAGCATATGATCAACTCGGTGGCGCGGGATGTGCCGGACCCGGAGACCAAGCTGAATGTGCAGCGGCGGGCGCAACTGCGGCGCATTGGACGCGCACAGAAGCCGGAGGACCGCGAGGAGGCAAGGAACGCAGATCTGCGCATCGGCGCGCTCGGCGACGGCTCCGACTACGCCCCCTTCCTCGACCACGCAGGCGTAGCGGCGCTTAACATAGGCTTTGGCGGAGAGGCTGATGGAGGTATCTATCACTCCATCTACGACGACTTCTACTGGTACACCCACTTCGGTGACCCCGAGTTCGTGTACGAGCGCGCGCTTTCGCAATTGGGCGGCACTGCCGTCATGCGCATGGCCGACGCCGACCTGCTTCCTTTCGATCCCTCGGCATCGGCCGATATCGTCAAGCGCTATGTGAATGAGCTGAAGGCGGAGCTGAAAGAGAAACAGGACAAGGTGAAAGAGCGCAACCGCGAGCTGGATGAGGGCGTATATACAGCGATGGCCGATCCTCAGAAGAAGTATGTGCCGCCGCCCAAGGAAGAAGTGCCGCCGTATTTGAACTTCGCTCCACTGGAAAACGGCGTCGAGGCCTACTTACAGGCAGCCAAGCGCTACAAGGCGGCTTGCAGCAGGCTGGCCGTGAGTGACGCCACAGTGTGGGACTCACCGACGCTGAAAACCATCAACGGGCAGCTCATCCTCACGGAACGCACCTTCATGACCACGGAAGGACTCAAGGAACGCCCCTGGTTCAAGCACCAGATCTACGCCCCCGGGGCCTACACCGGCTACGGGGTGAAAACCATTCCAGCGGTGCGCGAAATGATAGAGGAAGACAAATGGCAGGACGCCGATGCGGGCGCCGTTATCGCGGGAAACGTGCTGATGAAGCAGGCAGCATTGGTGAACTCCATCGCGGCTCAGTTGGAATCCCTTGTAGGTACCGGTCCGGGGCGGGCAGCCGTGGGTAAGCACAAGCGGGGCGAAGATGGGCGAGCCAGCGGGAGGTAAGTAGCTTACTCTCCCGCCAGCGCCTTGTACTGTGCCCTCGTCAGTGGCACCACCGAGAGCCGCCCGATGTGCACCAGTGGCGAGTCCGCAAAGAGCTTGTTGGCTTTGATTTGCGCAAGCGACACCGGCTCGGCCAGCGGCTTGCCGGCCTTGATCCTGACAATCGGCTTCTTGGCATCGGTGGCATCAACTGAAACCACCGATGCTGTCCCCACTGCGCTCTTGTGATCCCCGGTCTCGTAGATGATCAACAGCGTTCCCGGTGTCATCTCTCGCAGATTCCTTACCGCAACGGGATTCGTCACCCCATCCCAGACAGTCATCTTGTCGCGCTGCAGATCGGCGAACGAGTATTCCGAAGGCTCAGTTTTTAGCAGGTAGTCGGGCGCCATATCAGTTCCTCACCAAGGTATGGTCGCACAAAAATCCTGTCCCGGCGAAAACCACCGTAACCGGCCCTTGACCAATCGGGACTATTTGAAAAGCAAACGGGCAATGGTGGTGAGCTGTGCACCACACGTCTTGGGAACAGGGAGCGGCCCTCTCCTGCGACGTCAGTGCCATACCACCTGACAAATTTTTTCAGGAAAGGGAAACGGCCTACTCCCGTGCCTTGTTATGTGGTTCCCAGCCGTTTCAGCACCGCCTCGCGGAATCCACGACTGAGCGTCAGTTTTGTCCCGTCGCGCAGCAGGATCGAGTAATCCCCGTATAACGAAGGCTTTAACGTCTTGATCCGGTCGACGTTGACCAGCGTCGAGCGGTGCACTCGCAGGAACTGGCGGGCACCCAGGCGGTTCTCGAGGGCGGTAATCGTTTCCCGCAGGATGTGGGTCACGTTGCCCACGTGCAGGCACACATAGTTTCCCGCTGACTCGGCCCAGTCAATTTCCGTTGGCTTAAGGCACACGATTTCGCCGTCGGACTTCACCACAATGCGCTCGGGGCCGTGCCGACGCCCGTCGAGGTCGCCCAGCATCTCGAGCACCCGCTTTTGAAACATCGCCTCGGAGGGATGCAACAACTGCTTGCGTGCATGCTGCAGCGCTTCGCTCAGCCGTTCCTTATCAACCGGCTTCAGCAGGTAGTCGAGTGCATGCACTTCAAAGGCGCGCATGGCATAGCGATCATAAGCGGTCACAAAGATGGTCAGCGGTAGCTTGCCCCGCTGCTGCAACGCTTCCACAACGCCGAGGCCATCGACTTCCGGCATCTGAATGTCGAGAAATACCAGGTCAGGCTTCTCCCGCTCGATGAGCCCAATCGCGGAACTGCCGTCCCCGCACTCGGCCACGATTTCCAAGTCAGCCTCTTCTTCCAACAGGCTGCGCAGGCGCCCACGGGCGAGCGCTTCATCATCGCTAAGCAACACTCGTATCGACATGTTCGGTCATAACCTCCTGAGTGGCGGTTCGATAAGGGACGCGAATTTTCACCGTGCATCCGCCGCCGCGCACATTTTCCAGCATCATCGCGTGGTCGTCGTTATAAAGCTGGCGCAGGCGGCTGCGCGTGTTTCGCAGCCCGACTCCTTCCGGCGGGACCAGTCCGCGCTCGGTGACGAAGCCCACGCCGTTGTCGCGGATTTCCAGCCACACATCATCCCGATCCCGCCAGGTGCTAATGCGAACCAGGCCCGGCGTGCGCCGCGGGCTGATGCCGTGGCGAATGGCATTTTCCACCAGCGGCTGCAGAATAAGGTTGGGCACCAGCGTGTCCACCGTGCGAGGATCAATGTCCGTCTCGACTAGCAGCCGATCGTGGAAACGCGCCTGTTGAATATCAACGTACTTCTGCAGAAAGGTTAGCTCCTGGCGCAGGGGAACTTCGTGTACGCCGACGCCATCCAGCGACATGCGCAGCAGGTCGGCAAGCTGCAGCGTCATGTGCTCCGCCGCAGGGCCATCGTGCCGGGTCAGCGACGCGATCGAGTTGAGTGTGTTGAAGAGGAAGTGCGGTTCCAGCTGGATCTTCAGCACTTCGAGCTGGGCATTAGCCAGCTGCGCCTCAAGTTGCGAGGAAAGCAGCTGTCGCTCCTGATATTTGCCGTAGAAGGCAACCGCTTGAGTTATCAACACTACGTACCAGTACCGCTGGATGTCCATGAAAGTACGCGAGAGCACATGGGCGAAGAACGGTACGGCGGGTTCTTTCGTCCAGGTGACCAGCGGATTGATGGCCACCATCGCCAACGCCCCTACGAAGGCAAGCGCCACACTGGCGGCAATGTGAATCGGGAGAGATAGCCTCCAACTGGCTCGATCGAAGCTATAGCGGCGCGCTAGCTCATAAACTACCGGCGTCAGCAACGACCAGACAAAGGATATGGTGATGTTCCAGGCGATAAGCTGGGTCCAGCTGACCGGCGTGCCCGAGGATGCCATGTAAACATGCGCACCCGCGGCGCTCAGGAACGCCAGCAGCGTCCACAGCACGAAGGCGATAAACCAGATGCGACCCCACGATTTCAACATCGCGCGACTCGACGTTACGGAAGTGATCCCCAGGTCGTACGAAGATTTGCCCTGTGTGATAGACGCAAATCCCGCCCAAATGTTTCCGTTAGTATGCGACGCAGCAGTCGGCCAAGCTGTCCGAATCCGGACAGTTGCAAACGCCCGCAAACCGAATCGTGCCAGCTTAGCCTTTATTGGATGCGTCAATGTCGGCTGGCGGCGCAGGCAATGATGCAACGCAAAGGGCCGGTGAAGTTGGCCGCCTGTTCCAGGGCATTGCGCATCACGAAGGTGGTGGGCAGGACGGGCCTTGGTGGAAAATTACTTCGCCGTTTGCAAGATGAAAAGCCTGGATTGCACGAGGGGGAAAAGGCAGGAAACCTGGCCGGGCTGAAGCTTCGACTCAGGTGAAGACGCGAGGAAGGACGTGCGCCGCCTGCATCCGCAAAGGCAAAACCTGCTCTCGGGCAGAACTGCCAAAGGCCCGGCCGGCGGAGTTTGAGGCTGCAATCTCGGCAACGCGGGCCCAAGAAAAGTCCAAACTCCGGTCCTTTCCCAGACCGCGCTCCACGATGCCGGGGTTGTTCTTTCCTGACCCAGACTTGAGTCCTCCTCCGCCTTGACCTACCATGAGCCGCAAGCCTTTATAGCGCATTGGTTCGTCAATTGGCGGAGGGACACTTTCCGTGAAGCGCCGCAGTGAACTTCTGCTTGCCGCATTCGTCATCATCGTTGTCCTGTTTCTCGTCCTGAATCTGGCATCGCTCTCTTGCTTTGCATGGCAAAGCGATCAGGAGGGTGCCACGGCCCAGCAGAAGCAGGGCTATCCAGTGATAGTGAATGGCTACGAAATCTTCCGGGTTCGGCAAAACCTGGGAGCCGCGTCGGCGCAGGAACGCGCCGCCCGAATCTCAGCCGCACTGGAAGATCTGGTGACCGCGAAGGACTTCGATCCCAATCAATTCCGGACGGTAGATGAAAACGGTGTAACCACCATTCGCTACGGCGAGCAGTTGATCATGACCGTCAACGACGCCGAAGCCAGGGGCTCCGGACTGCCGCGCAACCTGCTGGCGGCGCAATACGTGGAGTACCTGCGGCTCAAGCTTCCGACAGCCCGTCTGGAGCATACTCCCCGATACCTGTGGCGGGCGGCTGGATATGCCGGCGTGGCCTTCCTGGTTTACGTGCTTGTGGTCTGGCTGGTAGTCGTGGCAGTGCGCTGGGCTCTGCAAACCATCGCGAGCTCGTCCAAGGGGCGCATCCAGGGGATCAAGATCCAGGAAGCGGAGATTGTACAGGGAGCGCGGCTGACCGCGCTGCTGGCCTCTTTTCTGAGACTCCTGCGCGTTGTCTTGATCGTGGTTGCGACTTACCTGATGTTGGCCACCGTCTTCAGCTATTTCCCTTGGACACGCCAGCATGGCCGTCGCCTGCTGGGGTACGTCGTGAGGCCGCTGGTTTCCGTGGCCCAGGCCGCCGTCGCATACCTGCCCAAAGCGGTTTACATTTTGGTGATTTTGACGGTCGCGCACTATCTTCTGCGGCTGCTTCGCGTGCTCGCCTCGCAGCTGGAAAGTGGCCGAATTCGCCTTACCGGGTTCTACCCGGAGTGGGTGCAGCCGACCTACAAAATCATTCGCGTACTGACCTACGCATTTGCAGCGGTCTTGATTTTTCCCTACTTGCCCGGAGAGCAGTCACCGGCCTTCAAGGCGGTAACGGTATTTCTGGGCGTGCTGTTTTCCCTGGGTTCCACGTCGGCGGTGGCAAACTTTGTCGCCGGCTTCATCCTGATCTATACCCGCGCTTTTCGCAAAGGCGATTGGGTGACGATCGGAGAGAATACCGGGGAAGTGGTGCAGCAATCGATGCTCGCCACCCACCTGCAAACTATTCGCAAGGAAGAGATCACCATCCCGAACTCCCTCGTACTGGGCAGTCACATCACCAACTTCAGTCTGCAGGCCCAGCAACAAGGCGTCGTGCTGCACACTTCGGTCACAATTGGTTATGATGCACCCTGGCGGACGATACACCAACTGCTGATTGACGCCGCGCTCAAAACCCGGCACGTCCTGCATAATCCTCCGCCTTTCGTCCTGCAGGTAAACTTGGAAGATTCTTACGTGAAGTACGAGATCAATGCCTATACCGATCATCCGCTGCGCATGCCATTTATCTACTCCGACCTCCATGCCAACATTCAGGACAGCTTCTATGAAGCAGGCGTGGAGATCATGTCGCCGGCATTTTATGCCTTGCGCGACGGCAACCGCGTTGCCATGCCTGACAAGTACCTGCCTCGCGACCATCGTGCCAGGAGCTTCCGCGTGGAGCCGATTGATGCTTCGTCAGATGATGCGGGACACCAGAGTTAACATCGCGGAAATCGAGCGGCGGCAAGGTCGTACGCTGCATTTCCTTGACACTGGTTCCCGCCTTCTCTACGGTGGTGATGCATGCCCGGCGCCCGAATTCTCATGTCCTGCGAAATAACCACTCTCGCCCGCAAGCTGGCTTGTGGATTAGTCTTGCTTGCACTTTCGCTGCCGGCTCGGGGGGAGAAGATTAGTGACATTCGGCCGCAGGGATATGTTACCGATCTGGCGGGAGTGATCAATCCCGCCACGCGGCAGAAGATCGAACTGCTGGCCACCGAGGTGGAGCAGAAGACCGGCGCGCAGATCGCCGTCGTCACCGTCAACTCCCTGGAAGGCCAGACGCGCGAGGACTACGCCGTCGATCTCTACAAGCACCTTGGAATCGGCTCGAAAAAAGACGACCGAGGTGTATTGCTGCTGATCGCGCCGACGGAGCGGCAGTATCGCGTTGAGGTCGGTTACGGTTTGGAGCCGGTAATCAACGATGCCCGTGCTGGTGATATCGGGCGCGAGATGGTTCCGGATCTGCGGAAAGGCGACTTCAGCGCGGCCGCCCTGACAGGCGCAACCAGCATCGCGCAGTACATTGCCGCCGATGCCGGCGTTCAACTCACCGGACTCCCGCAACGCCAGCCTCGACCAGCTACCCGTGAGGCTCCATGGTGGCTGCCATTCGTCCTTTTCGGCGGGTTTTTTCTGCTGATTAGCGCCTTGTCGCGCGCCGGTCGCGGCGGGCGAGGTCCGCGCGCGGGTGGCGGCGGAATGGGAGGAGGCGCGTTGCCCTGGATTCTACTCGGCGGCAGCATGGGTGGTGGTAGTTGGGGTGGAGGATATGGCGGGAGCTCCGGAGGCTGGAGCGGCGGCGGAGGTGGCGGAGGGTTCGGCGGATTTGGCGGGGGATCGAGCGGCGGAGGCGGCGCCGGCGGAGGCTGGTAATCATGACAAACAAGCCCGAGGACAAGTTGCAGAAACTGGTGGGCAGGCTCCAATATGTCTGCGGCGACGACCTGGTGTCGGTTGTGCTCTATGGATCGGCCGCCCGGAACGACTATGACGAGCAATACTCCGACGTGAACCTGCTGATTGTGTTGCGGCAGATGAAGCCCAGCATCTTCCCGGGTTTGACCGGGGTGCTGAATTGGTGGAGTCATCAGGAGAAGCTACGGCCGCCGACCATCATGACGCTGGAGGAGCTGCGCGAGTCAGCCGACGTGTTCGCCATCGAGATGCTCGATATCCAGGGCTCACATAAGACTCTGCATGGGACCGATGTGGTGTCGGATATTCAAGTTCCCATGAACCTGCATCGCGTCGAGGTTGAGCATGAACTGCGTACCACGTTGTTGCGGCTGCGTAATCATCTGCTGCTGACCAACGATGGCGACGAGGAGCTCAATCTGGTGATGGCGAAATCGGTAACCAGCGTGGTGACCCTCTTGCGCCACGCGCTGATCGCCCTAGGAGAAAATCCGCCCCACGCCAAACCCCAAGTCGTCGCCCATGCTGCCGAGGTCTTTGGCTTTAAGGAGCAGCCTGTGCGCGCGGTGCTGGAGTTGCGCAGCCGCGGTCATGCCGTAGACAATGTTCGCGATCTGTATCACGCGTATATGGATGCCATCCTGACGGTCGCGCACGGATTGGACATAAAGGTTCCCAAGCGCCACTGGCAAAAGCAGGCCTGATCAGGGTTTCCCGGCTATACGACTTCGAGCGAAAGCGAGACCGATATGAAAGTTGGAGTAATTCTTCTGATCATCATCGTGCTGCTGGTGGTATGGTTTGGCAGTACGTTCGTTAACCATCGCAACGAGATGGTGCGCAAACGCGAGGCCATCAACTCCGCTTGGTCGCAGGTGGACGTGGTGTTGCAACGCCGCGCCGACCTGATTCCCAACCTGGTGGAGACGGTGAGAGGTTACGCCGGACAGGAACAAAAAGTATTCGGCGACATCGCTGCGGCACGGGCCGCCCTGATCGGTGCCAAGACTCCCGCCGACAAGATTGCCGCAAACGGGCAACTGGACGGAGCCCTGGGACGTTTGCTGGTGGTGGTCGAGAACTATCCGCAGTTGCGCTCGAACGAGAACTTCCTGCGCCTGCAGGATGAGCTGGCAGGAACCGAAAACCGCATCGCGGTGGAGCGCAAACGCTATAACGACGCGGTGCAGGACTACAACACCTACATCGGGCTGTTCCCCAACAACATTATCGCCAGCCTGTCAGGCTTTACGCGCGACAATGATTACTTCAAGGCCGAGGAGGGCTCGCGGCAGCCTCCGCGGGTGAATTTTGGAACCCCTCCGCCGCAACCGGCGCCCGCACCGACGCGATAGCAAGCTTTCTGTTGTAATGGCCATTTTCGGGTTGCCGGAATGGCCATTACCATCGCTATGGAAATGCCAAGCTGAAGCCTGACACACGCCACGTCAAGAAAACGAGTCAGGTCTCAAATCGATGCCAGCCGGGAAGCAGGGTCCCCGTCGGGGGGGCGTGCACAACTGTGTCCGGGTGCGCGCGGTCGGGCGTGACCGCGAGCCCGGTTCTCATAGGCGAGCTTCACGCCGGCAACCGTTTACGTTGCTTCAGTTCAGCCAGCAGGGCGTCGACCTTCTCCTGCCGCTGCAGCGCGTGGAAGCGACCTTCGATGTCCTCGCCGAGCAGCTCGCTGCGCGCCTCGCCGATCGCCTGTTCACGTGCGACTTTATTGCGCATGCGATCAAAGGCGGCATTTTCGCCATCGGGCGTAAGCTGCGCCTCGGCAGCACGGCTGGCGGTGCGCGAGCGGCGATGTTGCGCGATCAGCAGATCCACCTTGGCGCGCGCCTCCGCCAGCTTGATCTCCAACTTCTTGAGCGCCGCCTTGAGCGACTCCACCTGCGCCTCCTGGTCCGCGATCTGCTGAGCGAAGCTCTCGCTCATCTGCTGGAAGCTCATGGCGCGTTCCAGCGCCGCGCGGGCGAGGGCGTCGTCTTTCTTGTCCACGGCAAGCTCTGCCTTGCGCATCCAGTCGGCATGCTTGTCGAGGTCATCCTGCTTCTTTTTTTCGAGGAGGTGAAGATCGGCCAGGGCGATGGCCACCTGCGTCTTCACCTGCATGAACTGGTTTTCCATGTCCAGAATCACCTGCTTCAGCATCTTCTCCGGATTCTCGGCCCGGTCGATGAGATCATTCAAATTGGCTCGCACCAGCGTCGCCACTCGATCCAGCAATGCCATAAGTACTCCTTGTGCTTAGGTTCATCCCAGAAATCGGAAGGTAAAGCCGGACGGACTAAAGTCCGCCGGCAAGGAAAAGCGGGCGAAGCTAGACGCTGGCCTGAGCGCCAGCTCCGCCGCCAGACCGCCCCTTCCCCCTCTTTCGAATTCATTTCTTCCCATCTGCGTCTTGTGTCTCGCCATGGTTGTTGTCGGCTTGCAGCGCATCATGGCGCGGCGATTTGTCACCGAGCATACGTATCTTGCCCAGCAGGTCTGACATTTTCATGCCCGAGAGTGCTTCGAATAGCGCCGGCACCTGCGCCGCCATCTCCGTGATGTCGCCCGTCACCTTGTGCATGCCGGCCGAACCACCGTTGCCGGTGGAGACCACCGTGATTTTGTCAACGTTCGACAGCGGGCTGGCCAGGCCCTTAACGATTTCGGGCATTCCGCTGATCAGTTTGTCAACCACTGCCGCCTGGTTGTATTCCTGGTAGGCTTCGGCCTTCACGTTCATGGCGCGAGCTTCTGCGTCGCCCTTCTTGAAGATGATTTCCGCTTCGGCCTCGCCTTGCGCGCGAATGGCGCTCGCCCGGCCCTGGGCTTCGACCATGGTGCGTTGCCGCTCCGCCTCGGCGAGGGTCTCGATTCTCTGGCGCTCGATCTCTGCCTGCTTCAGGACGGTGGCAATCAGCTCCTTCTCGCGACGCAGGATCTCAGCCTCCTGCACTTTGACCTGTTGTTCCTTCTCGACTTGCTGGACTTTCACGGCCTCGGCCGTGACCTGCTGCTGCATCACGTTGGTCTGGATCTCGTAGGCTTTGTCAGCCTGCGCCTGCTGGCGTTTCACCAGCTCGCTGTACTGCGCTCTCTTTACCTCCAGGTCGCGCTGGGCCTCAGCCTGGCGGGCTTGCGATGCAGTCTCGGCGGCCACCCGTTCCTGGTCCGCTTGCGCCTTGGCGACGGCCGCCTCCCGTTGCGCGAGGGCCCGCTTGATGGCGGTATCGCGATCGGCCTCGGCGGTGGCTACGTCGGCATCGCGCTTGATGCGGGCGATGTCCGGGCGCCCCATGTTGGTGATGTATTCGTTCTTGTCGCGGACTTCCTTGATGGTGAAGGAAATCACCTCCAGGCCCATCTTGTTCATGTCGTCGGCACAAGTCGAGCGCATGCGGTCGGCAACCATCTCCGGCTGTTTCACGATTTCTTCCACCGTCAACTGTCCGATGATGCCGCGCAGGTGGCCTTCCATCACCAGCCGGATCAGAGCCTCACGCTCGGGCGCCGGTTTGGTCAGAAACTGCTCGGACGCGGTCAGGATGGATTCCGGGTCGGACTTGACCTTGATTTGCGCCACCGCTTCGACGGTCACAGCCACGCCCTGCTTGGTGTAGAGGTCCTGCTGCGGCGCGACGTCGAACGACATCAGTTCGAGGGAGAGCTCGCGGCAGTTCTCCACCATGGGGAAGATGACGGTGCCGTGTCCTTTGACGACGCGGGTGCCGCGGAATCCGTACACGACCAGCGCCTCGTGCGGGCCAGCCTTGCGATACAGTTTGGCGAACAAGCCCATCAGGAGAACAACGGCCCCAACCGCTGTCCATGCGATGATGAGCGCTTCGGTAGGAATGTGGAACCCCATAGGCCTCCTTCCAGCCATTGGTCCTTGGCATTAGCGCTAACCCGGCCCATTTCCTGGCTGCGTCCCTGCCAATTGCTAGTTTCTTTCCTCTGCCAATTCATCCCACCTGCGCACATAAGCGATGCCGTGCTCATAGCGGGTGACGATAATCTCGATTCCTTTGGTCAATGCCTCGCCGTTCTCACTGCGCGCCCCGCAGGTATGGCGGGTTCCTGCTTGGGAAAAAATGATCTCGCCGGTACCGCCTTCGCGAATGGGGCTAACGATTCGGCCCAGGGCGCCGACGCGCTCGAAATCGGCAGGATCGAGTTGGCGATCGTGCTTCAGCAGGAGCTTCACCACGAACCAGAAGATCAGTGCCCCTCCCATCAAGCCGATGACGATAGCGACCAGCATGATGACGGTTACCGTCAGCGCCGAATAGCGGGTCAGCAGGTAGCCCGACCCTCCAAACCAGGCCAGAAATGCGGTGATGGTCGCGAAGTTGAAGAACGGCATGTCCGGCGATTGCTCACCATGGGGCACCGCGACATGTCCACCGCCGGCATGCGGCAGGTGCGCGTGCGGGAGATGGACGTGAACATGCGGAAGGTGGAACGCACCGCCCACGAACGACAGCACGCTCAGGGTCACGCCGACTAGAAAACATGCCAGATAGAAGATGGTCCAGCTCATAAAGACCCTCCCGCCAAGCGCCGCTTACGGGACGCCTGTTGCGCGGTGTCGGACAGCGCCGGCTTCAACACCTCGGCCAACCTCTCCACCAGCTCCGGCGTCTCCACAATTGCCCCCAGCAGCACGATGCACCGGCGCGTGTCGCGGTGCTTGGCCACTGCCAGCAAGGCACTGCTTAGCTCCGGATCATGGGCGAACTGCTCGGCTCCGGCGATCAGCCAGAGATCGAGCCTGTCCTCGGTGGCGCGCAGCTCGCTGGTCAGCTCGGTATGAAAGCCCTCGGGATCGTCCACCAGGTATCCGGGATGCACCTTGAAGAACCGCGCCAGCATCATGCGCGACGCGTTGGTGAGATGGGGACGCGCTCCGTTTTCGATTTGCGAGAGGTAGGACTGGCTCAGACCCCGGCCCAACTCTTCCTTGAGGGCGTTGACCAGCTCCTGTTGGGTCATTTCGCGCTTCATGCCGCGGAGCGTGCCTTCGACCAGGCGGAGGTAGCGAAGTTTTTCACCCAGCCTCATATTGCAATTAGCAATTATATTATCGCTAATTGCAATGTCAAGCCTTTTCTGTTTGCCGCGAGCTCCAGGGTGGCGAACCCGGCAGCATCGGGTCTTCAGGCTGCGCCTGGGAACCAAACCTCGCTGTGGGCACGCCCGCCATCAGGGCGGCCACGGTCAGCGGCGGAAGGTCCCCAGGTACTCGGCTTGGGCGAGGATGTGCCCCTGCATGGCGCCATCCAGTTGCTGGCGGCTGGCGCCGGGGGGAAGCGTCAGTTTTCCATCGAGGGCGTAAAGCCGGAAAAAGTACCGGTGTGCTTTGCCCGGGGGCGGACAGGGACCGTTGTAGCCGGTCTTGCCGAAATCGTTTCGTCCTTGGGTTGCACCGTTGTCGAGGCGATCACTCTTGGCAAGGTTCTCCGGGAGTTGGTGCGTGGACGCCGGGATGTTCCAGATGACCCAGTGGACCCAGGTGCCGGCCGGTGCGTCGGGGTCGTCGACGATCAGCGCGAAACCGCCGGTTGGCGGGGGATGGCCGCTCCATTCGAGCGCGGGAGAGATGTCGGCGCCTTGGCAGCTGTAGGCCTTGGGTATGGTTGCGCCGGAGGAGAACGACGGGCTGCTCACCGTGAAGGACATGGAAGCACGACCCCCTTTCTGTGAACTGGGTTGCTGCATCCCCCCGAACAGCGCGGCCCGCAGCGAGGGCACCCCGGCGGCGGCGAGCAGGATGACTGCGAGGCTGGCGATCCGCATGGCCCATTGTAGGACGATCGTCTCGAGTTGCAAATTTTCCAGTTCCAGAGCCTCCCTAGGCAGGTCAGGTTGGTAGGGTTGCCTTGTGGCTCAGGACAGTCGCCGCTTGTCGATGAAAGACTCAAGAGCTTCCGCAGTCTTGGGCCAGTCGTCGCGAAGCAGGCGAGAGAGGGCGCGGTCGGCAAGCAGCCTACCGCCGGTCTGGCAGTGGGGGCAGTAATTCGCCTCGTTGCCGGCGTAGCGAATTCTCTGGATCACACTGCCGCAACGCAGGCACCTCTGCTTGTACTTTCCGTGAACTGCCATGCCGCCGTGGAAGGCAGTTACCTTTTCGGGAAACCTGTCGCCGGCTTCCGCCCGCAATCGATCAACCCATTGCCGCAAGGTTGTACGGACGGCAGCATAGAGCTGATCCACCTGCTCACGGGTCATCTTTTGCGTGAGCTGCATGGGCGAGAGCCGTGCTTCGAAGAGAATCTCGTCGGAGTAGGCGTTGCCGATGCCGCTGAAAATGTGGGGATCTGTGAGCGCGCGCTTCAGAGTGTGATTCTCCGATCGCAGGGCAGCGGCGAATTGATCGAGATTGGCGTCGAGAACTTCGAGGCCTCCGGGATCGAGAGAGCGCAGCTTGTCCTCTCCCTCGATCACGTGCAGAGAAGCGCGTTTCCGGGAGCCAGCCTCGGTCCACAGCAGGGTGGCATCGGCAAAATCGAAGGCTGCCAGGCCACGCGGTCTTGCCAGCTTGCTGCCAAGTGGGCGCCAGTGAAGCCGCCCGGCGATCATCAGGTGCAGGACAAGCCAGAGATCGTCTTCCAGCCCGATAGCGATGCGTTTGCCAACCCGGCGGAGTTCGGTAACCTGTTTGTTCTCTGCTGAGTGGACCGGGGGCATGGCCGTGCGCAGCAATCCCGGACTGGCGATGCGGATGCGCTGCAGCTTCTGGCCCAGGATGCGTTTTTGCAGCGCGTCGATATAAACCACAATGTCGGGAAGCTCGGGCACGGGAGTTCGAGACATGAGATTAGTACAGGGCTTTGAAATCCGCAAAAGTCGGGGAACCAAGGCCGCTTCGATCGCAACCGCCTGCCTGAGGGATGCCCGCTTCGGCAGAGCAGACCACGGCGAACATGGCGAGGAGTGTGGTTCTTCGCCTCCCTCCAGGCGGGAAGCCTGGCTGATGCCGGTGCAGGATCCCGCTGGCTAGGTGACGCCGGAGCCAAGCAAGCTGTACAACAGCACCCCCAACACAATGAGGGTGAGCGCAACAAAGAGGTAATCGCGTTCCAGAGCGAAGGCCACGGCAGAGAACACCACGCGGGCGATGGGAGTGGCGATCAGAAGGAGCAGTCCGAACTGGATGATGCTCTTGCCGTGAAGATGGGCAGCGCCCTGCACGATGGCGGGCAGTGTGCGCAGGCGGGCGGCTTCTCCGCGGAATACGTGGAAGTCGGCGGGCTGAAGAGCGCGCTGCCACAAGTAGATTCCCGCCCCCAGCACGACCACCGTGGCCGCTGTGATCATGCCGGCGCGCAGCAGGTTGCCGATGAAGACCTCGATGCGATGGTCGTCGAAGGTGCCGCTCATAGTTTTCCCGAAAAACCGCCGTAGATCATTTCCACTCCAAGCGCGACGATGACTGCGCTGAAAACATAGCGCAGGACTTTGGTGCGAGCCCTCACCAGCAGGCGTGCTCCCAGGAGCGACCCGGCGAGCACGCCCAGCATTACGGGCATGGCGATGCCGGGATCGATGTAGCCCCGGCTGAGATAAATTCCAGCGCTGGCGGCGGCGGTCACTCCGATCATGAAGTTGCTGGTGGTGGTGGAAACCTTGAAGGGGATCTCCATGGCTTGGTCCATGGCAAGTACCTTGACCGCTCCCGAACCGATGCCAAGAAGGCCGGAAAGAGCGCCGGCCCCGAACATAAGGCCAAATCCGAGAGGGATGCGGTGCACCGTGTAGTGTCGAACCCCGTCCGCTGCGGGGTAGCTGCCGTTGAGTCGC
>Ga0306924_10002899_pt1 | contig 16338 bp, 11 predicted proteins | sample sta12Can44000111_FD_203756 | JGI IMG/M metagenome (GOLD analysis project Ga0306924, IMG submission 203756) | Lab enrichment of tropical soil microbial communities from Luquillo Experimental Forest, Puerto Rico - statanox.12C.anox.44.000.111 (v2)... | ecosystem: Environmental > Terrestrial >... | reverse complement strand
AGAGCCGCCCGTTCGTCGGGTGGTAGTTGCCGGTGCCGACGTGCGCGTAGGGCGTGCCACCGCGCAGGACCCAGTAGAGCTTGGCGTGGGCCTTCTTGCGCGGCAACCGGAGGACGCGCACGCCCGAGTTGCGGAATCGGAGCGCCCACTCCATGTTGGTGAGCTCGTCGAAGCGCGCCCGGCCCTCGAGCAGCACCGCCACGTCCTTGCCGGCGCGCGCGGCCTCGATGAGCGACGCGGCGAGGATGTTGTCCTCTCCCACGCGGTAGAGCGTCGCTCGGATCGCGGTGACGGCGGGATCGGTCGCCGCCGTGCTCGCGAAGGACTCGACCGCTTCATAGCTCTGGTACGGATGGAAGAGGACGACATCGCCGTGGTCGATGCACTTGAACGGCGCCAGCATGAACCGGCGCGCTCGATGTAGCGCCACTGGCGCAAACTTGGCCTGCGGGGGTCCGTCGTCGACGATCTTCGTGACGAACCTCAGATCGAGCGGCGGGGGAACTTGCATCACCTCCTTGTCCCGGAGCCCGAGGGCGAGGCGGATGGTTTCCCGCCAGAAGGGAGGAAACCCTCGCTCGATCTCGAGGTGGCTGACGCGCCCATCGAGGCGGCTCTCGAGCGCGGCCGGCAGGTCGGACCAGTCGAGGGTGATCCGGTTGATGCCCGCCATGCGGATCACGCGGAGCTCGTGAAATCGCGTGCACTTGCTGCTGAGGAAGAGGTCCGGGCGCAGGCGCAGCAACTCCCCCAGGCGAACATACATGCCAGGCCGCCCCGGGATCGCGAGCACGCGAGGGACGCCGTCAGGCACGCGTATCAGGGAGGTGGGGGCCGCGGAGCCGCTGGCGAAGTAGAGCGCCTGGCTGCGCATGTCGCGGACGGCCTCGGCGCGGATGACGTCCGTGCGCGGGGCCACCTCCTCCGCGAGGTACGCGCCGAAGTAGCGCTTCTCCTCCAGCGTCAGCTCTGCCGTCGAGAGGATGCGAATTCCCAGCCTGCCGAGGTCGATCAGGAAGGCATCGTACGCGCGCGCGGCCAGCTCGGCCTGCGCGTGCGTCTCGCCCAGCACGGCCGAGTAGGCCTCCGTCCCGCGCCCCTCCAAGAACATCCGGGAGATCCGCGCTGCGAAGAATTCATCGAGGTTGGAGGCCCAGATGCCGAGGAAACGCAGCCTCTCCAGCACGGGGAAGTCGAGTCGCCTGGTCTGATCCAGAACACGACGGTTGAAGCGGAGCCACGCGTGCTCTTGAGTTGTCTTCATCGACCGTCGTCTCGTTCGTCCGCTGATGTAGGCGAGAACCAAGTGCGCATCATGCGGTGCTCGCCCCCCTCCATGAAGTACTCCTCAAGGGGCAGGGATCATCGACGTCGCAAGGGTGCTGGCTCGGGCGCGCGACATCGTCGAGTGCGCCACCCGCTGCGGCAGCTGGTTCCCTTCCCCCCGGCGAGGAGCTGCGCGAGCACCGACCGCTCCTCGGCCCATCGGCGGGACGGGTCCGCGCCGGGCGGTGATCTAGCGTCGTGTCGAGCCGCGCACGCCGCGGACCGTAGCAGCCGCGCTCGTAGCCGGTCGCAGCTCGCCGCGTCGGTGGACCGGACACGTTCTTGCGCGTTTAAACCCGAGGGGGCGCCCCAGCCCCGGAATTCCCATTCCGGCGCGCCGAGGCGCCCCGCCGACTCGCTTTACTTTCGACTCGCCAGTGATACGCCCGTGAACGAGGCGAACGCCGTGAACTTCTCGTCACGACTCGGAGTCCAGAGCGTTACGAGCATCACCTCATGCGAGCGGCGCGCGCGCCCGAGGTGGCGCGCTCCCGCCCAGGCGAGAAGAACTCGTGGGCCTTCATCACGAATGGCGGCGCTGCTCGAACGCACGCCCGCCGGCTTGCTCGTCGAAGCAGGCGCCGCAGCCCAAGAACGCTGGGGCCTTGGGGTGAATGGCCACGAGGACCCGACCATGGCCACCAGAACCACTGTCGCCCTCATCGCCAGCCTCGCGGCGAGCTGCGCCACGACGAGCTCGGGGGCGCTCTATGGGAGCACCGCCTCGTACACTCCCACGCAGACGCGCCTCGTCCAGCGATCGCTGAATGAGCATGGCTACCCCGTCGAGCTCACGGGGGTCTACGACCAGCGAACCCGCGGTGCGGTCACGGGGTTCCAGCGCTCCCTCGGGATCGAGGCGACAGGTGACATGGACCCGGCGACGGCGCGCGCGCTCGGCCTCGAGCCGAGCGACGTGACCCCGACGCGAGACGAGGATTGGGTACAGGACCAGAACCAGTACGATACCTGGCACAGCGGCGGCGGCTAGGTTCGTCCCGGTGGCCTTCGTCGGCCCTGGAGCAGAGGTCTCATCCGGGCGACCTGGCCTTGCGGCGGTGCTCGGTCGGCGATCTCCCCGTCCAGTGCCGGAATGCGCGGGCGAAGCTCTTCTCGTTCCTGAAGCCGGCCGCCCAGGCCACCTGCTTGACCGACCGGTCGCTTCGATACAGCAGGTCGACCGCGAGCTCGCGCCGCGCCTCGTCCTTCAAGGACTGGAGCGAAGATCCCTCCTCGCGGATCTGCCGGTGCAGGGTCCGGACCGAGACGTGGAGCTCTCGAGCCAGGTCCGCGGCGCCGCGGAGGCGCTCGGCGCGGTTTCGCAGCAGCTGCTGGACCTGCCGCACCAGCAGCCGGTCGCGCCGGTACTGGAGCACGGTCAGCGGCAACGCGCGCTGAAGCATGAGCTGAAGGGCGCGCTCGTCGCGCTGCAGGGGCAACGCGAGGTACTGCGCGTCGAAGCTGAGGCCGGCCTGCGCCGCGCCGAACGCGATCGGCCCCGGGAAGAGCAGCGGGTAGACGTCGGCGTGCGGCGGCGACTCGAACGGGAAGGCGGCCTTCAGCAACGGGATGCGCGAGTCCACGACCCAGCAGGCGTACCCGTGCACGTATCTCAGGAGCGAGACGAGGCAGAACTCGCGCAGGTCCCCGAAGCGGCGATGCTCGGCGATCGAGAGGGTGGCGACCGATCCCGACTGCGTCAGCTGGAGCACGACGTCGTCCGTCAGCAGCCGGTGGTGTCGGCACCAGCGCTTGAGCGCGACGCCGAGTGTGGGAGAGGTGATCGAGGCGCGGCAGAGCATCCCGTAGCTGCCCCAGGGGAGCTTGCGCGAGAACCAGCCGAGCGCCTCGTCGTCGAGCTGCTGCATGGCCGCCCCGGAGACGACCTCCATCTGTCGGGCGGTGATCCGGCCGTCAGGACTCGCGAGCTGTGCGGGGGTGATCTGAGCCGCCCGCAGCGCCTGGCCTGGATCGACGCCGTAGCGCTCGAACCCCCGCACGATGGCGCGGACGAAGGCGATCGGCGTCGCGGCCGGTGCGTGGGGACGCGGGCGGTGGTTCGTCCTGGTGGCCACAGCCACCGATTCTTTTCCGAAGGTGGCAGGATTTGCAACCCATCTGGCATGGGATGCGCCTCCTGTCGCCGCATGCTTACCGGAAGCGCGATCCCCTCGCCCCAGGACGATCGAATGAACCGCTCCTACTCTCAGGGACTCTCCAGCACGCCCTTGCTCGGTGAGACCATCGGCGAGAACCTTCGCCGTACCGCGCTGCGCTTCCCCGAGGTCGAGGCGCTCGTGGTGCGGTCGCAGCGGGTCCGCCTCAGTTACCGGGAGCTCGAGGCCCAGGTGCGCGTCGTCGCTCGCGGCCTGATGGCCCGTGGGATCGCCAAGGGGGATCGCGTCGGCATCTGGGCTCCGAACCGCGTCGAGTGGGTGCTGCTGCAGTACGCCACCGCGACGATCGGGGCCATCCTCGTCAACGTCAACCCGGCCTACAAGACCGCCGAGCTGGAGCACGCCCTCCGCCAGTCCGAGGTGAGCGTGCTGATCTCCGCGCGTGCTTTCCGCGCCTCCGACTTCGCCGGAATGATCGAGGAGGTGCGCGGTCGGTGCCCGGCGCTCCGCGAGGTGATCATCCTCGAGATCGGCTGGCAGCAGCTCCTCGACGACGGCGGCTCCGTCTCCGACGCGCGGCTGCAGGAGCGCGAAGCGACGCTGGAGCCCGATGACCCCATCAACATCCAGTACACCTCTGGCACCACCGGCTTCCCCAAGGGCGCAACGCTCACCCACCACAACATCCTGAACAACGGCTTCTTCGTGGGCGAGGGACAGCGTCTCTCGGCCGCGGACCGCGTCTGCATCCCGGTGCCCTTCTACCACTGCTTCGGGATGGTCCTCGGGAACCTCGCGTGCACCACCCACGGTGCGACGATGGTCATCCCGGGAGAGTCCTTCGACCCGCTCGCCGTGCTGGAAGCGGTGACGGCCGAGAGGTGCACCGCGCTGTACGGCGTGCCGATGATGTTCATCGCGATACTGGATCATCCGCGCTTCGGAGAGTTCTCGTTCCCCACGCTGCGCACGGGGATCATGGCCGGCTCTCCCTGTCCGGTCGAGGTGATGAAGAAGGTCCAGACGCTCCTGCACATGCCGGAGGTCACCATCTGCTACGGCATGACCGAGACCTCGCCCGTCTCGACGCAGACCGCGGTGGACGACCCCATCGAGAAGCGCACCGCGACCGTCGGGCGCGTGCATCCGCACCTCGAGGTGAAGATCGCGGATCTCGCCGGGCGGACCGTGCCACGCGGGGCGAAGGGCGAGCTGTGCACCCGCGGTTACTCCGTGATGCTTTCGTACTGGAACGATCCGGACTCCACGCGCAAGGCGATCGACGCCGCCGGCTGGATGCACACCGGTGACCTCGCCACGATGGACGAAGAGGGCTACGTCAACATCGTCGGCCGCATCAAGGACATGATCATCCGCGGGGGAGAGAACGTGTTTCCCCGCGAGATCGAGGAGTTCCTCTACGGGCACCCGGCGGTCAGCGACGTCGCCGTGATCGGCGTGCCCAGCGAGAAGTATGGCGAGGAGGTCATGGCCTGGGTCAGACTCAAGCCCGGCGCCGACTGCGACGGCGCTGCGCTGGGCGCGTTCTGCCGCGGCAAGATCGCCAGCTACAAGATTCCCCGCCACTGGAAGTTCGTCGAGTCGTTTCCCTCAACCGTCACCGGCAAGGTCCAGAAGTTCAAGATGCGGGCGCTGTCGGTGGAGGAGCTCGGCCTACAGAAAGCCGCGCTCACGAAGACCGCGTAGCCGAGGGCCGAGTCCTGCAGGAGCTGTCGTGATAGCCGACGCGGGTGCGCTCTCGCGCCGGCACATTCAGGCGGAGGAGCACCCATGGAGTCGATGAGCCTCAAGACGGGCAGCACCCCTGGCGCGACGGCGCCGCACCGTGGCGCGATCGGACCCAAGCTGCCCCGCGGCGGGGACGCCGTCGTGGCGGCGTTGCGTTACCCCGGCCTCGATCACGAGCTCGGGGAGACGGCCGACTTGCTCCGCGAGACGGTGCGGCAGTTCGCGGCGGAGGAGCTGGCGCCGCGCGCCGCGGACATCGACCGCGAGAACCACTTCCCCATGGACCTCTGGCGGAAGATGGGGTCTCTCGGGCTGCTCGGCGTGACCGTCGACCCTCAATACGGCGGCGCCGGCATGACCTACCTGGAGCACGTGATCGCCCTCGAGGAGCTCAGCCGCGGGTCCGCCGCGGTGGGGCTCGCCTACGGTGCGCACTCGAACCTCTGCGTGAATCAGATCCACCGCAACGGGAGCGCGGCGCAGAAGCAGCGCTACCTCCCGAGGCTCGTCTCCGGCGAGCACGTCGGCGCGCTGGCGATGAGCGAGCCCGGCGCTGGATCGGACGTCGTCGGCATGAAGCTCCGGGCCGACCGGAAGGGCGACCGCTACATCCTGAACGGCAGCAAGATGTGGATCACGAACGGTCCGCACGCCGACGTGATCGTCGTGTACGCCAAGACCGATCCCTCCGCCGGGCCGCGCGGCATCACCGCGTTCATCGTCGAGAAGGAGTTCCCCGGCTATTCGACCGCGCAGAAGCTCGACAAGCTCGGCATGCGCGGCTCGGACACCTGCGAGCTCATCTTCGAGGACTGCCAGGTCCCGGAGGAGAACGTGCTCGGCGGGGTCGGGCGCGGCGTGAACGTCCTCATGAGCGGGCTCGACTACGAGCGGCTGGTGCTGGCCGGCGGCCCGCTCGGCATCATGCAGGCCTGCCTCGACGTCGTCCTCCCGTACGTCCACGAGCGCAAGCAGTTCGGGCAGGCGATCGGCGAGTTCCAGCTCATGCAGGGCAAGCTCGCGGACATGTACACGACGCTCAGCGCCTGCCGGGCTTACGTCTATGCGGTCGCGCGACAGTGCAGCGCGGGCAAGACCGCCCGCAAGGACGCGGCCGGGGCGATCCTCTATGCCTCCGAGCGAGCGACCCGCATGGCGCTGGAGGCGATCCAGTGCCTCGGCGGCAACGGTTACATCAACGACTACCCGACGGGGCGGCTCCTGCGCGACGCCAAGCTGTACGAGATCGGCGCGGGCACGAGCGAGATCCGGCGCATGCTCATCGGCCGGGAGCTCTTCAACGAGACCGCCTGACTTCCACCGTCCGGCGAGGAGCGAATTCTCATGAGCGCGCTCGACAGCAAGGTCAACCCGCACTCCCTGGACTTTCGCAAGAACGCCGAGGCGATGAGCGCGCTCGTGGCCGATCTGCGCGCGAAGGTCGCCGCGGTGGAGCTGGGCGGTGGCGCCCGGGCCTGCGCGAAGCACACCGAGCGGGGGAAGCTCCTACCGCGGGATCGCATCCGCCTGCTGCTCGACGTCGGGGCGCCGTTCCTCGAGCTCTCTCAGCTGGCGGCGCACGGGATGTACGACGGCGAGGTCCCGTCGGCGGGGATCCTCACCGGCATCGGCCGCGTGAGCGGGCGCGAGTGCGTCGTCGTCGCGAACGACGCGACGGTGAAGGGCGGCTCCTACTACCCGCTCACGGTGAAGAAGCACCTGCGCGCCCAGGAGATCGCGCGCGAGAACCGGCTGCCCTGTATCTACCTCGTCGACTCCGGGGGCGCGAACCTGCCGCAGCAGGACGAGGTCTTCCCGGACCGCGAGCACTTCGGCCGGATCTTCTACAACCAGGCCAACCTCTCCGCGGCGGGTATCCCGCAGATCGCGGTGGTGATGGGCTCCTGCACCGCGGGCGGCGCCTACGTCCCGGCCATGTCCGACGAGAGCGTCATCGTCCGCAAGCAGGGGACGATCTTCCTCGGCGGGCCGCCGCTCGTGAAGGCCGCCACCGGCGAGGTGGTCTCGGCCGAGGACCTGGGCGGCGCCGACGTCCACAGCCGGACCTCGGGCGTCACCGACCACTACGCCACCGACGACGCCCACGCCCTGCGCATCACCCGCCGCATCGTCGCGAACCTGAACGCCGTGAAGCGCCCGGAGGTCGCCCTGCGGCCACTTGTCGAGCCTCGCCACGATCCGGCCGAGATCCACGGGGTCATCCCGACCGACGTCCGCAAGCCCTACGACGTCCGGGAGGTGATCGCCCGCGTCGTCGACGGCTCCGAGCTCGACGAGTTCAAGCGCCTCTACGGCACGACGCTCGTATGCGGCTTCGCGCACGTGTGGGGCTATCCCGTCGGGATCGTCGCCAACAACGGGATCCTCTTCTCCGAGTCGGCGCTGAAGGGCGCGCACTTCATCGAGCTGTGCGCGCAGCGCGGCATCCCGCTCGTGTTCTTCCAGAACGTCACCGGGTTCATGGTGGGCTCGAAGTACGAGGCCGGCGGCATCGCCAAGGACGGCGCCAAGATGGTGACGGCGGTCGCGTGCGCCCGCGTGCCGAAGTTCACGTTCATCATCGGCGGGAGCTTCGGCGCCGGGAACTACGGGATGTGCGGCCGGGCCTACTCGCCGCGCTTCCTGTGGATGTGGCCCAACGCCCGCATCTCGGTGATGGGCGGCGAGCAGGCGGCCAGCGTGCTCGCCCAGGTGAAGCGAGACGCGATGGAGGCGCGCGGCGAGACGTGGTCGAAGGACGAGGAGGAGGCGTTCCGGGCCCCGCTCCTCGGGCAGTACGAGACCCAGGGACACCCGTACTACGCGACCGCGCGCCTGTGGGACGACGGGATCATCGACCCCGCGGAGACGCGGATGGTGCTCGCGCTCGGTCTCTCGGCGGCCCTGAACGCCCCGGTCGAGGCGACGACGTTCGGCGTCTTCAGGATGTGACCATGGTGGATCGCTCGCTCTCGGTGGACGTCGACGACCGCGGCCGCGCGACGGTGACGCTCGAGCGGCCCGAGCTCCACAACGCCTTCGACGACGCCCTCGTCGCCGCCCTCACCGCCAAGCTCGAGGCCCTCGGCCGCGACGACCGCGTGCGCGTCGTCCTCCTCGCCGCGCGAGGCAAGAGCTTCTCGGCCGGCGCCGATCTCGGCTGGATGCGCAGGATGGCCTCCTACTCGCGCGAGGAGAACCTACGGGACGCGCAGGCGCTCGCGAGGCTGATGCGCACCCTCGATGAGCTGCCCAAGCCGACCGTCGCCCTGGTGCAAGGCGCCGCCTACGGGGGCGGCGTCGGGCTCGTCGCCTGCTGCGACGTCGCGCTCGCCTCCTCGCGCGCCACCTTCTGCCTCTCCGAGGTGAAGCTCGGCCTGATCCCGGCCGTGATCTCACCGTACGTCGTCGCGGCGATCGGCTCTCGCGCCATGCGCCGGTACGCGCTCACGGCGGAGGCGTTCGACGCGACCGAGGCGCGCCGGATCGGCCTCGTGCACGAGGTGGTCGAGGAGGACGCGCTCTGGCCGGCTGCCGAGCGAATCGCCGGCGCGCTCCTGAGGAACGGGCCACGCGCCGTCGCCGCCGCCAAGGCGCTCGTGGCGCGGGTCGCACGCGCGCCGCTCGACGACGCGCTCGCCGCGGACACCGCGGAGCGGATCGCCTCGATCCGGGCGTCGGACGAGGGGCGCGAGGGCCTCACGGCGTTCCTCGAGAAGCGCTCGCCGGCCTGGGTGAAGGGGGAGGGATAGCCGACATGTTCGACAAGATCCTGGTCGCGAACCGCGGCGAGATCGCGTGCCGCGTCCTGCGGACGGCACGCCGCCTCGGGATCCAGACGGTGGCGGTGTACTCGGACGCCGACGCCGAGGCGAAGCACGTGGCGATGGCGGACGAGGCGTACCGGATCGGCCCGGCCCCGGCGCGCGAGAGCTACCTCGACGCGGACGCGATCCTCGACGCGGCGCGGCGGAGCGGCGCACGCGCGGTGCACCCCGGCTACGGCTTCCTCTCTGAGAACGCTGCGTTCGCCGAGGCGTGCACGAAGGCGGGGGTCGTCTTCATCGGCCCATCCGCGGCGGCGATCCGCGCCATGGGGTCGAAGAGCGCGGCGAAGCGGCTCATGGGGGAGGCCGGAGTGCCGCTCGTGCCGGGCTACCACGGTGAGGACCAGTCGCCGGCCCGGCTCGCGAAGGAGGCGGGGAAGATCGGCTGGCCGGTGCTGGTGAAGCCGACCGCCGGCGGCGGCGGCAAGGGCATGCGCGCGGTGAACGACGCCGCCTCGTTCCTGGACGCGCTCGCCGGGGCTAAGCGGGAGGCGCTCGCGTCCTTCGGGGACGACCGCGTCCTCCTCGAGCGGTACCTGGCGCGCCCGCGCCACATCGAGATCCAGGTGTTCGCCGACGCGGCTGGCCACGCCGTGCACCTGTTCGAGCGCGACTGCTCCATCCAGCGGCGCCACCAGAAGGTGCTGGAGGAGGCGCCGGCACCGGGGCTCCCCCAGGCCCTGCGCGACGAGATGGGCCGGGCGGCGATCGCGGCGGCGAAGGCGATCGGCTATGTCGGCGCGGGCACCGTCGAGTTCCTGCTCGACGAGGACGGCCGTTTCTACTTCATGGAGATGAACACGCGGCTGCAGGTCGAGCACCCGGTGACCGAGCTGATCACCGGCCAGGACCTGGTCGAGTGGCAGCTCCGCGTGGCCGCGGGCGAGCCGCTCCCGCTCGCCCAGGAGGAGCTCGCCATCACCGGCCACGCCATCGAGGCGCGCGTCTACGCGGAGGACCCGTCGCGCGACTTCCTCCCCTCGACCGGCACGCTCACCCACCTGCGCCCGCCGGCGGAGAGCCCCCACGTCCGGATCGACACCGGCGTCCGCGAGGGGGACGCGGTCACCATCCACTACGACCCGATGATCGCCAAGCTGATCGTCTGGGACTCCGACCGCGCCGGGGCGGTGCGGCGGCTCCGCGCCGCGCTCGCGGAGTACCAGGTGGTCGGCGTCACGACGAACCTGCCTTTCCTGGGCGCGGTGGCGGCGCACCCCGCCTACGGCGCCGGGGAGCTGGACACCCGGTTCATCGAGCGTCACCGCGCCGGGTTGCTCGGCGAGGCGGTCCCCGCCAGCGACGCGGTGCTCGCCATCGCCTGCCTGGACGTGCTGCTCCGGCGCGCCTCGGGCGCCGAGGAGGCGGCCCGCGCCTCCCACGACCCGCACTCGCCGTGGCACCGCACCGACGGGTGGCGGCTCAACGTCGACTACCGGCACACCGTCACCTTCGCGGACGCCGGGAGGCTCGTCCGCGTGGTCGCGCACTACCGGCCTCAGGGCCTCCTCCTCGAGCTCCCCGGCGGGCGCGTCGAGGTGCGTGGCGAGCGGAGCGGCACGGATGACCTCGTGGCCGACCTCGGCGGCGCTCGCATCCGCGCCACCGTCGTCCGGAGCGGCGACGAGCTGGTCGTCATGACCCACGGCCGCGGGCACCGGCTCACCCTCCACGATCCCGACGCGGCCGCGGAGCGCGACGTCGCCGGCGGGAGCCTCACCGCACCGATGCCGGGCAAGGTCATCGCGGTGATGGTGGAGCCGGGGGCCACGGTGAAGAAGGGCGATCCGCTCATCATCCTCGAGGCCATGAAGATGGAGCACACCGTCACTTCCCCGCGCGACGGCACGGTGGCCGAGGTCCACTTCGGCACCGGCGCGCTGGTGAGCGAAGGCGCCCAGCTCCTGGCGCTCGCGCCCGAGGGGTCCGCGAGGTGAACCTCCCGCGCCCGGTGAAGGTGCCGGCCGCTCGCCACCGCCGCAATGACCACTTCACGTTCCGTTCTCATCGCCGGCCACGTGACGCTCGATCGCCACGGGACGGGCGTCGTGCCCGGCGGCGCCGTGACCTACTGCGGGCTCGCCTACGCCGGGCTCGGCGCGCGGGTTCGTATCGTGAGCGCGGCCGGCCCCGAGTTCCCGCGGGGCGTCCTCGGGACCGCCGAGGTTTCGTTCGAACCGGCGTCCCGGACCACCACCTTCGAGAACGCCTACGGTGTGGACGGACACCGCTCGCAGCGCGTGCTCGCGGCGGCGCCGCCGCTCGAAGCGGCGCGCATCCCCTCGGCGTGGCGCGAGGCTGATCTGCTGCACCTCGCGCCGATCCTGGGGGAGGTCGACCTCGCAGCGTTCCGCCGCGCCGTGCGGGCGCGGTTCTCCGGCTTGGGCGTGCAGGGCTGGGTGCGTCGCCTCGAGCCGGAGGGGGACGTATCGCAGCCTCGCTGGGATCCGGCGCCGGAGGAGCTCGCCGGCGTCGACGCGGCGGTCCTGGGCGAGGACGACGTTCCGGGGCAGGGTGACCTCGTCGGCCGGCTCGTCCGCCACATCCCGGTCGTCGCGTTCACGCATGGGCCGCGCGGCTGCGAGGTGATCGCGCGCGGCCGAACGTGGAGGGTAGGGATCCATCCTGCGCGCGAGGTCGACCCCACCGGTGCCGGGGACGTCTTCTCGGCAGCCTTCTTCCTCGCGCTCGCGGGCGGGGCGGAGCCGCCGGACGCGGCCCGGCTCGGCGCCGCCGCGGCGTCCATCTGCGTCGAGGGGGTCGGCCCGGCCGCGCTCGCGCGCATCGGAGAGGCGCGGGCGCGTGCGGCCGTCGTGCCGGTCGCGGGCGAGTGACGCTCGGATGGCGGCGCCCAACCGGGAGCCTCGGGAGGCCCGCGCCGGAATTAGACGACTCTACGGTCGGTCGGTGGCGAAGCGGGGCGTTGCCGGTGACCGCTCCCGAGAGGGTTTCACAACGCTCTTCGCCTCCCAGCAGCTTCCCTTTGGCCAAATCAGGAGGCAGGCCACGTGTCCGGACCAGAACGCCCAGCTCCCGGCCAGATCTCGACCCTGCTGCGGGAGCTGGTGCATGCGCCCGAGACCGAGCTCGGTGGGGGGTGGGAGTCGGTGCTGCGGACCGGGGCGGTCATCGGCCGCTTCGAGCTGTTGCGCGAGGTTGCCCGAGGTGGATTCGGCGTCGTCTGGGAGGCGCGCGATCGCGATCTGGGGCGCACCGTTGCGTTCAAGGCTTTGCGCGGTGGAACCCGCCCGACTGTCCTCGAGCAGCGGTACCTGCTGGAGGCCGAAGCAGCCGCGCGGTGCTCACATCCCAACATCGTGACGCTCTTCGACGTGGGGCGAACACAGCACGGTCCGTACCTCGTGCTGGAGCTCCTCCAAGGGCAGACCCTGGCAGCTCGCCTGCGCCGAGGGCCGATGAGCCCGGGCGAGGCGCTGCGCATCGCGGTCGAGGTCGCGAAGGGGCTCGCCCACGCGCACGCGCAAGGCATCGTCCACCGGGACCTGACGCCCCGGAACGTGTTCCTCTGCAACGACGGCCAGGTGAAGGTGCTCGATCTCGGGATGGCCCACGTGTTCGGACGCCCGCTGGTCGAGGGCGGGACGCCGGGATACATGGCGCCGGAGCAGCGCCGGGGGGCACCGGAGGACGAACGGACCGACGTCTACGCGCTGGCAGCGGTCCTGTGCCACATGCTCGGCGGCGAGCTCCGGGAGCGGGTCGAGGAAAACGACGGGCCCGTCCACGCGCTGCCGACAGGGGCGGTGGAACCCGCCCTCGAAGCGCTCATCGGCCGGATGCTCGAGCTCGATCCCGTCGCGCGACCGCGGGACGCGGGCGAGGTCCTGGCCGCGCTCACGGCCCTCCAGCGCTCCCGAACCGACGGAAACGTCGACCGGGATGCGAACGCATTCCGAGGCACGCCGCCTCAGGCGCGGGCGATCCGGGCGAGGCGCCGCCGGTGGCGGCGCGCCTGGCTCCTCGGTGGCGCAGGCGCGCTTCTGGTCGCCGCGTTGGCGGTCTGGCAGCTCCAGCCACGCGTCCGCGCGCCGGAGAACCCGCTTGCGAGCGCCCGCTTCGTCATGTTGACCGACTTCGACGGGATCGAGCAGGCGGCCGCGATCTCTCGCGACGGGAGGTTCGTGGCGTTCCAGTCCGATCGCGACGGGCAGATGGACGTGTGGGTGACCCAGGTTGGCACGGGGCACTTCTCGAACCTGACTCGCGGCAGCGCGCCGGAGATCGTCAACCCATCGCTTCGCACGCTCGGGTTCTCACCCGACGGGACCCTCGTCACGTATTGGGCACGTCGACGTGACGGCGGGAAGTAATCCGAGATCAGCGTCTGGGCGGCGCCGCTGCTCGGCGGACACGCGCGGCCCTACCTCGACGGCATCGCCGAGTACGATTGGACCAACGATGGCGCCCGTCTCGTCTACCACACGCCCGGACCCGGAGACCCGATGTACGTGCGCGATTCCTGGCCAGTCGGAAGCGCGCCAGATCTTTTCGGCACCTCCGGGGCTGCACGGCCACTTCCTCCTCTGGTCCCCCGATCGAGCGTTCATCTACTTCGTCCAGGGTTCACCGCCGGATCACCTGGACATCTGGCGCATCAGGCCAACCGGAGGCACACCAGAGAGGCTCACCCATCACGACTCGGTCGTGACGCACCCAGTGTTCATGAACGCTCGGACGCTGCTTTACCTCGCCACCGACGCGAATGGTGCCGGTCCCTGGATCTATGGCCTCGACGTCGAGGACCGCACGACCCGACGCATCAGCTCAGGGGTCGACAGCTACACCTCCCTGGCGGCGAGCGCCGACGGCCGGCGTATCGTTGCGACGATGGCGAGCCCGAAGGGCACGCTCTGGCGCGTGCCGTGGAACGGCAGGAAGGCCGAGATGTCGGCCGCCCATCGAATCGCCCTGACCACCGGCAACGGATCGCTCCCGAGGCTGGGCCCGGATTACCTGCTCTACGTGTCTTCCAAAGGCGCCAGTGACAGCCTCTGGAAGCTACAAGGCGGCACGGCCACGGAACTGTGGAGCGCACCGGAGACACGCATCATCGGAGCGCCCGCCGTCCGGCGGGACGGACGGCGTATCGCATTCTCGGTCGACCAGAGAGGACAGACGACCCTGTACGTCGTGAACCCGGACGGCACGGACGCTCGGGTCGTGACGAGCGCGCTGAAGTTGCGAGGTGCTCCAGCCTGGACGCCGGACGGGGTGGCGATCACCGTGGCCAGCGTCGTGGACGACCTCCCACGCCTGTTCAAGGTTCCCCTCGACGGGCGCTTTCCAACGCCCTTCGTGGCCGAGCACCCGTCGATCCGGTGTGGTCGCCCCACGGCGACATCGTCGCGTTCTCGGGTGCCGACGTCGGCACGATGTTCCCGGTCAGGGCGGTGCGGGCCGACGCCAGCGCCTATCGCACGGCCTCCCTCAGGCTCACACGCGGCGCACGACATCTGTCGTTCATGCCGGACGGGCGGTCCCTCGTGATGCTGCAAGGAGAGATTGGCCACAAGAATCTCTGGGTCGTCGATCTGGACACCGGCTTCGAGCGTCAGGTGAGCGACTTCGCTCCAGACTTCGACGTGAAGGACTTCGACGTCTCTCCGGACGGTCGCGAGATCGTGCTGCAGCAAGTCCAGGAGCATTCGGACATCGTGCTGATCGAGTTGCCTCGGCCCTGACGAACGCAGCGGGCCGGCGAGCGCCGTCGTGCAGGCCGCACTCGGGACGATTCGGTTCACTTGTCTAGACAGCCTTGGCGCGCTAGCTTCCGGGCATGGTCCTCATCCCCGGCCGTCTCACGCTCGCCCAGCTCCGCCGCATCGCCCGCTCCAAGGAGCCCCTCACGCTCGATTCCGCGGCCGCCGGGGCCATCGACGCCGGGGCCGCCGCGATCGCCGCCATCGTGGCGCGGGGCGAGCCCGCCTACGGCGTGAACACCGGTTTCGGCCGGCTCGCGAGCACCCACATCCCCAGGGACCAGCTCGAGATGCTCCAGCGGAACCTGGTGCTTTCGCACGCGGTCGGCGTGGGGAAGCCGCTCGCGGCGCCGGTCGTGCGGCTCATCCTCGCGCTCAAGGTGGCGAGCCTCGCCCGTGGCCACTCCGGCGCGCGACGCAGCGTCATCGACGCGCTCCTGGCGCTCCACAACGCCGACGTGCTGCCGGTGATCCCCGAGAAGGGCTCGGTGGGGGCCTCGGGCGACCTGGCGCCGCTCGCGCACCTGGCGGCGGTGCTGATCGGCATTGGCGAGGTGACGGTGGGCGGGGAACGGCTGCCCGCCAGCGAGGGCCTGAGGCGCGCTGGCGTTCCGCCGGTCACGCTCGCGGCGAAGGAGGGGCTCGCGCTGCTCAACGGCACCCAGGTCTCCACCGCCCTCGCCCTCCTTCACCTCTTCGACATCGAGGACCTCTTCCGCACCGCGCTCGTCTCCGGCGCGCTCTCCGTGGACGCCGCCGCCGGCTCGGTGAAGCCCTTCGACGACCGCATCCACCGGCTCCGCGGCCACCCTGGGCAGGTGGAAGCGGCCGCCGCGTACCGGGCGCTCCTCGAGGGCTCGGAGATCAACGTGAGCCATCGCGACTGCGGCAAGGTGCAGGACCCGTACAGCCTGCGCTGCCAGCCGCAGGTCATGGGTGCCTGCCTCGACCAGCTCCGACACGCCGCCGCCGTGCTGGAGCGGGAGGCCAACGCCGTCTCCGACAACCCGATCCTCTTCCCCGACACGCTCGAGGTGCTCTCCGGTGGCAACTTCCACGCCGAGCCGGTCGCCTTCGCCGCCGACGGTGCCGCGCTGGCGGTGGCGGAGATCGGGGCGCTCGCGGAGCGGCGCATCGCGCTCCTCATCGACGCCACGCTCTCGGGGCTGCCGCCCTTCCTGGTGAAGGACGGCGGGGTCAACTCCGGGTTCATGATCGCCCACGTCACCGCGGCGGCGCTCGCCTCGGAGAACAAGATGCTCGCCCACCCGGCCTCGGTCGACTCGCTCCCCACGTCGGCCAACCAGGAGGACCACGTCTCCATGGCCACGTTCGCGGCCCGGAAGCTCGGCGACCTCGCCGACAACACCGCCGGCATCCTCGCGATCGAGATCCTGGCCGCGGCGCAGGGCGTGGACCTGCGCGAGCACCCCACGAGCCCCGCGTTGCGCAAGGTGATGGCGCTCGTCCGCGCTCACGTCCCGCAATACGACCTCGACCGCTACTTCGCGCCCGACATCGCGGTCATCAAGGAGCTCGTCCGGCAGGGCGCCTTCGCGGCGCTCTCGCCGCTCTCCTTCGCCTCCGAGGCGCCCTGAT
>Ga0306924_10002897_pt1 | contig 16348 bp, 12 predicted proteins | sample sta12Can44000111_FD_203756 | JGI IMG/M metagenome (GOLD analysis project Ga0306924, IMG submission 203756) | Lab enrichment of tropical soil microbial communities from Luquillo Experimental Forest, Puerto Rico - statanox.12C.anox.44.000.111 (v2)... | ecosystem: Environmental > Terrestrial >... | reverse complement strand
CGGTGAGCAGGAATGGGCCCAGGTGATTGGTCGCGAACGTGAGCTCGAAGCCGTCGACCGAGGTGCGGTGGCGGGTGCTCACCATGCCGGCGTTATTGACGAGGAGCGCGAGCGGCGGGTAATCGCGGCGGACGGCAGCAGCGGCCGCGCGCACGGAATCGAGCGAGGCGAGATCGCAGCCGACCACCTCCACCCTGGCGCGAGGAGCGGCCCGCATGATCTCATCACGCACCGCACTTGCGGCCCTCACGTCCCGGCACAGCATGACGACCGTTTTTCCGGCGCGCGCGAGCTCACGGCTCGTCACGCGGCCGATGCCGTGGGTAGTGCCGGTGATGAGGGCGAGTTCGCTCACGAATCCCGCCGCGCCAGGCTCAGTAGCGGTTGACCCATGCGGATCACGCTCCCCTGGCCCAGCCCGGAAGCAAGCACCATGCCCGGGGGTGCGAAGGCGATGATGGTGGAGCCGTGCTGGAACCAGCCCATCTCTTCGCCTTTGCGCAGGGTGGCGTCACAAGGAATGGTGTTGGGTCCGCGGTACTTCAGATGCAACAGCACTTCCGCACAGTGCAGGCGGATGCTCGCCACCAGGATGGCCGCGACCGGCACCAGCGTGATGAGGTGATCCGATGCGCTCAGCCGGCAGCGGATGATGGCGCGTTCGTTCTTGCAAAAGAGACTCTCTACACGTCGGAGCGCAATCGGATTGACGTTCCAGGTATCACCGGAGACGTAGGTCACCCGCTCCACGCGGCAGTCATACGGCGCATGGAAACGGTGATACATGCCCGAGGTGAGGCGCAGCGTGACGAAGGAGCCGTTGAGATAGTGACTTACCAGGTCTTCATCGCCCAGAAGATCCAACAGGGTGTAGGGGAAGCCCTTGGCCTGAAGCACCGACCCTTCCTGCACCTGACCCATCTCGCCCACAATGCCATCGCACGGACTCACCACGATGTCCGGATCGGGATCGATGCGGCGTGCCCCCTCCTTCAATTGCCGGGTAAAGAACTCCTGGAGACTGCGAAAGCGGGTTTTTCGGGCGTCGCTCAGATCCAGCTCGGTGAAGAGGCCCCAGATCGCAATAGAGATCCGACAGAGCCAGGGCTGCTCGAGGCGGCTCAGCCATCCCATGAACAAGGTGAGCCAGCGACGGGGCAAGCGGTTCGTTAGAAGGAAATTCAGCCGCTCGTGCGCAGTGATCCGGCTGATAGCCGAACGGACTGTCATCGCATTGTCACAAGACTGAAATAGTTTGCCGCCGAGGCGATCGGCCTGCGGCTCGCGGAGCCCGAGTTCTGAAAATCATGCTGTTGTGGTACATCGCCGGCGCCTTGGCTCTGCTGCTCGCACTGCGGAGCCTGTGGCTGCGGCTGCTGCTCTCGCGCGCCAAGCACCCCTCGCTCGGCGGACACGCACGTATCGCGCGGCTCGTGGCGCGGCTGGTGCGCTACTACGAGTACGACGAGACGCGGTTCTTCAACGCGGACGATGCGCCGGAGGAAGTGGCGGCGGTGCGGCGTGCGGGATTCACGCGGCTTTCGCAGCTCTACGCGGAGCGCTTCGCGCAGGGTGCCGCGCTCACCCGCGAGGTGGCGCGCTCGGTGTCGGACCTGCAGTTCACGATGCGCTATCGGGTGCCCTTTCAGTTCAGCCGCATGGTGCGGCAGTACCTGCCGGGCGGCACGTTTCTCGAGTCCTCGTCCGGGGTCACCGTGGCCGATGTCGACGGCAACCGCCTCTACGACGTGAGCGGCTCCTACGGAGTGAACCTCTTCGGCTACGACTTCTACAAGGAGTGCATCGAGCGCGGTGCCGAAAAGGTACGCGCGCTCGGACCGGTGCTCGGTGCCTACCATCCGCTGGTGGCCGACAATGTCCGCCGCCTGCGCGAGCTCTCGGGACTCGACGAGGTGTCTTTCCACATGTCGGGTACCGAGGCCGTCATGCAGGCGGTGCGACTTGCGCGTTATCACACGCGCCGCCGCTACCTGGTGCGCTTCTGCGGCGCGTATCACGGCTGGTGGGGCGACGTGCAACCGGGCGTGGGCAACCCGCTGCCCCCCGAGGCCACCTACACGCTGAGGGACATGGATGCGGCATCGCTGCGGGTGCTGCGCACGCGACGGGATATCGCCTGCGTGCTGGTGAATCCCGTGCAGGCGATGCACCCCAATGCGAGCGCGCCGGCCGATTCTGGCCTGATCGATAGCGCACGGAGTGCCCATTTCGACCGCGCGGCCTACGCGGCGTGGCTCAAGGAGCTGCGCACGGTGTGCACCGAGCGGCGGATCGTACTCATTTTCGATGAAGTGTTTGTAGGCTTTCGTCTCGCCCGCGGGGGCGCGCAGGAGTACTTCGGTGTGCGCGCCGACCTGGTGACCTACGGCAAGAGTCTCGGCGGGGGACTGCCCGTCGGAGTCATCTGCGGACGGCGCGATCTCATGAAACGCTACGATCAAGAGCACCCGGCGGATGTGTGCCTGGCGCGCGGCACGTTCAATGCGCACCCCTATGTGATGGGCGCCATGCACGAGTTCCTCACGCGCCTGGAAAGCGCGCCGATCCATGCTCTCTACCGCGACCTCGATGCAGTGTGGGAGCGCCGCGCAGCTACGCTCAACGCGCGACTGCAGGCGGCGGAGCTCCCGGTTCAAGTGGCGAATCTCTCGTCCATCTGGACGCTCAACTACCTCAAACCTTCGCGTTACAACTGGATGTTCCAGTACTACCTGCGTGCGCACGGCCTGTCCCTCAGCTGGATTGGCACTGCGCGGCTCATTTTCAGCCTCAACTACAGCGACGCCGACTTCGCCGAGGTCGCGGATCGGATAGTTGCAGCCGCCGAAGCGATGCAGCGCGAAGGCTGGTGGTGGCAGAACCCGGCGCTCACCGACAAGGCGATCCGTCGACGCGTCCTACGCGAGCTGCTTCAGGCCTGGTGGAGCACATCGTCCATCGGATCGACCAGTTCCCCGCGCAGCAAGTGCAGCGGTGCCCGACAGTAGAGTTTGACGTCGTGGAATGGGTCGGTGAGGATCTTCGTGAACCACACCGCGCCCGTTAACACGCTCTGTTGCAGGCACAGCTGCAGCGTGCGGAACAGCAACGCGCCCAGGCCGAGGGCCAGCCAGACCTGACAGACATGTCGTATGAAGTCGGCATGACCGTGCGGCGGGTGAAAGATACCGAACAGCGTCGGGTCGAGCCACAGGACCAGGGGTGACGCGCCCCAGATCGACAGCAGAACTACCTTGCGCCTGAGGTTGTAGCCAACCTTGATGTCCTCCTTGTGCGCGTGCGTGGCCTGGTTCACCTGGTCATAGTCCTTGGACTCAAAGACGAAATGACCCAGTTGACGCGTCACCATTGCCACCAGCCAGCCGATAAGTGCGGCGGCGACAGGGTTGGTGAAAATAAAGACGTAAGCCGTCAGGAAGCTGAGCGCACTCACCAGGTGCAGGGTCTGGTTGATGCGGCTGTGATGGTAGTACCGGTGGTCATCCCAGCGTTGTTTCTTGAGTTCGGCAAGAAATGCGTGCATTCGCTCCTCCACTCGATGTAACAGCGCGCCCTGCGCTCGCATGAACGAAATATAGGAATAGTGTTAAGAACACATGACAACCAGCTGTGTGGGCAGCTGTTTTTTTAAGTTAAGTTCACGCTACTGTCACGATCCTCATTGAGGATTTCGTGGCGCATGAGAATCATGATCGTGACAGACGCTTGGTTTCCTCAAACCAACGGTGTCGTCAACACCCTCGCGCAGACTGCTGCGTGGCTCGTCAGTTTCGGCCACGAGGTGAAGGTCACCGCGCCGCGCGACTTCCGCACCGTACCCTGCCCGAGCTATCCCGAAATCCGCATGGCCGTGAGGCCGCTGCCGGCTCTGGCGCGCAAGTTGGAAGTTTTCCGGCCACAGGCACTACATATTGCGACAGAGGGTCCGCTGGGGTTGGCCGCGCGGCGCTATTGTGTGCGGCACGGTTGGCGCTTCACGACCTCCTATCACACGCAGTTCCCGCAGTACCTCAAGTCCCGCTGGCCCATACCGCTCTGGCTCTCCTACGCGGCGCTACGCCGCTTTCACGCGGCCGCGCAACGCTGCATGGTGAGCACGCCGTCGGTTGAGAATGAGCTGTACGAACGTGGATTCCGCAATCTCGTGCGCTGGCGCCGTGGCGTGGATACGGAATTGTTCCGGCCGCGGAGCAAGGAGTTCCTGCAATTGCCGCGGCCAATCGCCGCGTACGTGGGACGCCTGGCAGTCGAGAAGAATGTGGATGCGTTCCTGCAGATGCCGTGGCGCGGCTCGAAGATCGTGATCGGGGACGGACCCGAGCGGACGCGTCTCGAGGCCCGGTACGATCGGGCGGTCTACGCGGGCTTTCGCTACGGCGAGGATCTCGCAACCCACCTCGCCGCGGCCGACGTCCTGGTTTTCCCGAGCCTCACGGATACCTTTGGCCTCGTGAATCTCGAGGCCATGGCCTGCGGCGTACCGGTGGCGGCCTTCCCCATCACGGGCCCGATCGATGTCGTTGAGGATGGCGTGACCGGAGCGCTGGATACCGATCTCGGCAGGGCGGCGGAGCGGGCGCTCCGCGTCGACCCGCGCGCATGCCGCGCCCGCGCCTTGCAGTCGAGTTGGACCGCATGCACGCGCGAGTTCGAGGCCAACCTGACCACCTGCCGTCCGGGTCCGCAGCCGCGCAGTGCGGCTGAGCGCCCCGTCATCGAGCGGGCGGCTTGAGTGATCCGCTGACTACACCCTCTTCCCGCCTGCCCCTGCGAAGACCTAAACGGCAGCCAGCCTTCAATCGGCGCATCGCAGGCGCCCCCGTGGAATCCGACGCGCTGAGGTCGCACGCCGTCGCCTGGTGGCACACCGCGCTCCGTGCCGTCGCTGTGCTGAACCTAGCTCTCTGGTCGCTAGCCGCCCTCGCCGTCACACGCGAGCACGGTCCGACCCCTGGCGAGACTCCCGCCGCCGGCTACCTTCAGCTACTGCTGTCCGCCGGGTACGTCGCAGGGTGCGCATTCCGTTGCTTCCTACCGGTGATCGACATCCCGCGCATCGTTCTGGTCGACTCCCGACTGTCCAGCGTGCTCGTCGGCCGGTCGGTCGCGACCGTCGCTGAATTATGCTTCGCAGCCCAATGGGCCTTCTTACTGCACCGTACCGGGCCGTTGGCTGGCAACTCCTTCGTGCAAGCAGTGTCACTGGCGATAGTGCCGATCATCGTGGTTGCCGAAGGATTCTCCTGGTACGCGGTGCTGAGCACCGGGCAGCGCGCTCATGCGGCGGAGAATTCATTGTGGGGACTATCGGCCGCGCTGGCGGTTGCCAGCATATTTGTGATCGGGCCGCAGCGACTCGCGGGTCTGTATTCTCCAATGATCGCCGGCGGTGCCGCCTATGTCGCGTTTATATTTTTCTACGATGTCCCGATGTACTGGTCACGATGGCTCGTCGACCAAGCCAATGGACACAAATACCTGAGCATCGCCGAGGGTATGCGCGAAATCTGCCGACGTTGGACGGTGTCCTACCGCTGGGAGGACTGGAGGAGCGAGGTTCCGTGGATGTCGCTCTATTTCACCTTTGGGGTGTGGAGCAGTATCTGGCTTGTGGGCGCATTACCGGCTTTGGGCCATAGCAACTGAGGCCTCGCACGCGCGGTCCACACGGGCGGTGCGAAGGCCGAACACTCGGTGAGGAGAGCGCGGAGGCGTGAGCTTGATTTCCAGTGCTCGTCGCGTCAATCATCGAGAACGATTCATTTGTTTGTGTGGGTACCTTTAATGAACCGCCACATCACTGCGGTCACTCGGGTCTATGGGTAATTCGCGGCGCCCTGGGATTCACCTCGTGCGGTCACTCACGCTGGGCGCGGTGCCAGCGCGCACCCCGGGCACCCTCGGCTGGATGGACGCAGCGGATCCAAGTCGCGCGGCCGAGCTCGGGGATACCCCGGGGCCCGTTGGGCTCAATGATCACGGCGATCCGACGAAAAGGTACCGACTGTTGACTGGTAAACAGAGCCAATTGCACGTCCAAAGTCGGATCTGGGCGATGGAACCCCTGATTTTGAGTGAAATCGCGCTCAACGCTCTAAGCAAGCTGAAGTCGCCGCTTTTGACCAGCCATCGTCTGCCAAACAGCGAGCCGCGTACGATCGCCAGCGCGCCGCAGTCCTTGAGTTGGCCTCCTGAGATTCAGGACCAAATAGATAAATTGTGGTCCTCAACCGTCGAGGCCTCGGCCAAGTATGGCCCCCGTGAGTATGGCGCAACGCTAGCCAAAGACGCCCACGACCAGTTGGAGTTAGTTAACCGTCACCTGGGAGGTTCGGCTGGCGTACAGCCAGATAAGCAATTGGTACCTGGGTCTACTCTTGTTGCGACGGTCCATACACACCCGCCAGAAAAATCGGACCTCCCTGGATTTAGCGGAGGTGATATAGCGAGAATGATCAACGACCGGGATTCGATGAAGATCCTCAGGTATCGTGGCGAAGAGTTCGTGATGTTGCGTACCGGCGAAACGAGCTCTGCAATCTTGTCGCAGCAAGAGATGCAGGACAGACAGCTCAAAATCCGTGAAAACTTAGTGAAGGCGGGAAGCTCGGAAAGGGACGCCGCGAGGCAGTCCGCACGACTTCTTGCTCAAGAATATAAACTAGCCTACTACGAGGGTAGCGCCGGAAAGTTAACGAAGGTGTCCCCTTCCCCACCCGTTTCGGTGAAGTCAAGACGCAGATAGGTTGCAAGTCAATCCGGTAGCGCAACCGGCTTTGGTTCGATTTGGTGCTGGCCGCCGCTCAGGCACCGTCACGACACATGAACCTATCCTTGATGAGGCGCGACTGTCGATTGGGGCGCCGTTGGTTGGCTAGAGCGCACAGATGCCCTCAACCTCGATTCGACCAAGTCGGACCCTTCCCTGAAGTCAGTTGAGCGCTACCCGCGCTGCGAGGCGTCCGCTGGATGAATCCGCGGTGCTGGGAGCCTTTGGGTGGCCGGTGACGGGTGTCATCTTTCCGTAATAAGCGACTGCAAGGATGCTCTGAGGACCTAGAGAGTGATGAAGATTCCACCGGGGGTGGGCCCTAAGCATCCGCACGTGGTCGTGATCTTTGGCGCCACGGGCGATCTCTGTCGACGGAAGCTCCTCCCAGGCCTTTTTCGCCTGTCGACCTCTGGTTTTATTCCCGGCTGCAGGATCATCGGCGTGTCGCTCGACGACATGAGTCCACATGGCTTCCGTGAGTTCGGACACCGAGCTCTGGAGGAGTTCTCCGCTCACAAGGTCGCCGAGCAATCCTGGAAGGACTTCGCCGCTAGCCTGGACTACGTTCCGCTCTCGGCAGGCGCAACTGCGCTGAAGGCAGCCGTGGAGAACGCCGAACGCTCTTTCGATGGCACGGAAAGCCGCCGGCTGCACTACCTGAGCGTGCCTCCCGGCGCCGCACTCTCGGCGGTGCGCACGCTCGGAGACGCCGCTCTTGTCGACCGCTCTCGGATCGTAATGGAGAAACCATTTGGCCTGGATCTCCAAAGCGCTGTGTCGTTGAATGCCCACCTGCACGAAGTATTCAACGAGGATCAGATCTTTCGTATCGATCACTTTCTCGGCAAGGAGCCTGCTCAGAACATCCTCGCGTTCCGCTTCGCTAACGGGCTGTTCGAGCCTATCTGGAACCGTAACTTCATCGACCACGTGCAGATCGACGTGCCCGAGACTCTGGGTCTTGGAAAGCGAGTCGCGTTCTACGAGGCGACAGGCGCCTATCGCGATATGGTGGTTACCCACCTCTTCCAGATACTGGCCTTCATGGCGATGGAGCCGCCGACAGCTCTCGAACCAGCTGCCATCAGCGAGGAGAAGAACAAGGTCTTCCGTAGCATGCTCCCCATCCAGCCAACGGATGCCGTGAGAGGCCAGTACATCGGTTATCGTGGCCAGGAGGGCGTCGATCAGCAGTCCGATACCGAGACGTTCATCGCCCTGAAGTGCTCGATCGACAATTGGCGCTGGGCAGGTGTGCCTTTCTACTTGCGTACGGGCAAGCGCCTCGCCGAAGGTCAGCGGATCATTTCAATCGCGTTCAGGGAGCCACCCAGGAGCATGTTTCCCGCTGACTCGGGTGTCGGGGCCCAGGGGCCGGATCACCTGACGTTCGATCTGGCAGACGCATCCAAGATGTCCCTGTCGTTCTACGGCAAGCGGCCTGGGCCAGGTATGCGACTGGACAAGCTCAGCCTCCAGTTCGCGCTGCACGACACTGGCCATATCGGTGATGTGCTCGAGGCGTACGAGCGGCTGATCCTTGATGCCATGCGGGGCGATCGCACCCTGTTTACAACCGCAGAAGGCATCGAGCGGTTGTGGGACGTGTCCACACCGCTGCTCGAGGCCCCGCTACCGGTACGGCCTTACGCCCCGGGGTCCTGGGGGCCAAACGCTATTCACCAGCTCATAGCTCCGCACACCTGGCGGCTGCCGTTCGAACGGGCGTGGCGCGATCCGAACACCGCTGGCGCTTGACCGAGGTCACCCAGCTTCCTGACAGAGGGTCAAATGGATATGCACGGGGATTTCCGCTCCCGCCCTACTGTGGCCCACTCGCAGGGAAGGGGAGGCTTGTCGGGCCTCGCAGAAAGAGCGCTACACACGCGCATCGCGCGCTCGGTCGATGCTATCCGGCGCTCGTTCGTCGACAACCTGTTTTACCTGACCGGTACAACACTCGATACCGCCACGGCTCTCGACTTGTATACCGCACTCGCGCACACGATTCGCGATCGCATGCTGGCGCGCATGACTGCGTCGGAGCAGTTCTACAAGCAGCAACATGCGAAGACGGTCGCCTATCTCTCGGCGGAGTTCTTGCTGGGCCCACACCTCGGGAACAACATCCTGAATCTGCGGCTTTGGGAAAATGTGCGCGAGGCGCTCGCTGGTCTTGATCTCGATCTGGAGGCGATTCTCGAGACCGAGGAGGAACCCGGCCTCGGAAACGGCGGCCTGGGACGCCTGGCGGCGTGCTATCTCGATTCACTTGCGACGCTGCAGATCCCGGCCATCGGCTACGGCATCCGCTACGAGTACGGCATCTTCGAGCAGTCAATTCACGATGGCTGGCAGGTCGAGGTAGCCGACGCGTGGCTGCGGAACGGCAATCCGTGGGAGCTTCCGCGGCAGAAGCGCTACCCCGTGAGGTTCGGCGGCCGGGTCGAGCGCTACCAGGACGAGGAGCGCCACCAGCGCGTTCGTTGGCTCGCGGAGTCCACGATCTACGGCATCGCGTATGACACGCCGATCATGGGCTACGGTGTGCTCAACGTGAACTTGCTGCGCTTGTGGAAATCCGAGGCCCGCGAGTCCTTCGACCTGCAGGCCTTCAATGTGGGCGACTACTACCGCGCCGTAGACGAGATGGTAGTGGCTGAGAACATCAGCAAGGTGCTATATCCCAACGACGAGCCTGAGGCCGGCAAGTCTCTGAGGCTCCGCCAGCAGTATTTCTTCGTGTCCTGTTCGCTCCAGGACATGGTGCGTCTCACGTTGCGGGACAAGGGCTCGCTCGAGTACTTCCCGGAGCGTTTCGTGGTGCAGCTCAACGACACCCATCCCGCGATCGCGATTGCCGAGTTCATGCGCCTACTGGTGGACGAGCATTTGCTGAACTGGAATCAGGCGTGGGCTATCACACAGCGCAGTTTCGCGTATACGAACCACACTCTCCTGCCAGAGGCGCTGGAAACCTGGCCCGTCGATCTCTTGCAGCGCACGCTGCCTCGACACCTGGAGATCATCTACGAGATCAACGCACGCTTCCTGGACGACGTACGGGTGCGCTTCATCGACGATCCGCAGCGGGTCAGCCGCATGTCGCTGATCGATGAAGGCGGCGGCGATGGCGTGCGCCGCGTGCGCATGGCTCACCTCGCATGTGTTGGAAGCATGGCGATCAACGGTGTGGCGAAGATGCACACCGAGCTTCTCAAGCGCACCGTGCTCAATGACTTCCACGACATGTGGCCGCACAAGTTTCGCAACAAAACGAACGGCGTCACCCCGCGGCGCTTCATTGCTCTCGCCAACGCACCGCTCGCGGCCCTGCTCGATGAGACGATAGGCGAGGGTTGGCTGCGAGATCTGGATCAGCTCCAGGCGCTAGAGGCGCACGTTGATGATGCCCGCTTCCGCGAGCGCTGGCACGGCATCAAGCGCCTGGCCAAACAGCGCCTGTCGAACGACATCCACCAGCGCACGGGCGTCGCGCTGGATCCGGACACACTGTTCGATGTACAGGTAAAGCGCATCCACGAGTACAAGCGCCAGCACCTCAACATACTGCACATCGTGAGTCTCTACCATCGGTTGAAGCAGAATCCTGCGCTCGAGATGACGCCGCGCACCTTTATCTTCGGCGGTAAGGCAGCGCCCGGCTATCGGATGGCTAAGTTGATCATCAAGTTAATCAACTCGCTTGCCGATGTGATCAACCGCGATTCGCAGGTCAATCGGGTGCTGCGCGCGGTGTTCGTGCCAGACTTCAACGTCAAGACCGGTCAACACATCTATCCGGCCGCGGACCTGTCCGAGCAGATCTCGACCGCCGGCAAGGAAGCCTCTGGCACCGGCAACATGAAGTTCACGATGAACGGCGCCATTACCATCGGCACGCTCGATGGAGCGAACGTGGAGATTCGTGAGGAAGTCGGAGAGGATAACTTCTTCGTTTTCGGCAACACGGTGCAGGAGGTCGAGCAGATTTGGGCGGCTGGCTACCATCCACGAGAGCTGTACGAGCAGGACGCGGAGCTGCGCGATGCCATCGATCTCATCAACTCCGGGCTCTTTTCTCACGGAGATTGCACTACGTTCCGCCCGCTCACCGAGAATCTCCTCGAGTCCGATCCGTTCCTTGTGTGCGCCGACTTCCGCGACTACGTCGACTGCCAAGGCAGGGTTGCGCTTGCCTACCGAGACACCGCTCGGTGGTCGCGCATGTCGATCCTCAACGTCGCGCGCTGCGGCCGCTTCTCATCCGACCGCGCGGTGCGTGAGTACTGTGAGGACATTTGGAATACCGCGCCGCTGCCCGTCTCGTTCGATAGCACACGGCAGAACGACTAGCGCCTTCTCGCCGATCGAGCGCCGCTGCTGCATGGAAGCCCGAGCAGCTACCGGAGGACCTCGAGCACGAGATTGACGGGCGTTTGCGTTGCGCGCCTCAGGTCCCTGAACCCGGCTTGCTGGACCAAGCCGCGCAGCCTCTGTTCTCCTGCTTGCGCCCCGAGGCCGAGGCCCACCTCCTGGGACAAGGAGTGCGGTGTACAGGCCATGGCCGAGGCCGCGTAGAAGAGCCGGCCGATCGGGTTCAGATTCTCCTCCACCGTGTCCCCTGCGTAAGGCTCGACGAGCATCACTTTGCCGTCGGACTTCAAGGCGTCGCGCGCATGGACCAGGGCGCCCAAGGGGTCCCCGAGATCGTGTAGACAATCCATGAAGCAAACGAGATCAAAGTTCCGTCCTATGTAGTTTTTCGCTGTCGCGACCTCAAACCGCAAATTGTCGATGCCCGCCTCGCGGGCCCGCCGGCCCGCAGTTGTGATCGAATCGGCGTGATAGTCGATGCCAATGAACTCGGAGTTGGGAAAAGCGCGAGCCATGACGATCGTCGATGCACCATGGCCGCAGCCGACGTCAGCCACATGGGCCCCTGCGCGCAACCGCTCGACGACGCCATCAAGCGCCGGCAGCCATTCGGAGACGAGATGGGTCTGATAACCCGTCCTGAAAAACATCTCGGTGCCGCAAAAGAGCCGCTGATGGTGCTCGTGCCAGCCTAGCCCCTTACCCGAGCGAAAAGTCTCGAGGATGCGCTCTTCGTCGAGCCAGAACGCGGCAGCCACCTCGAAGGCGGGGGCCATGTAGACCGGGCTGTCCTCGATGGCAAGGACCATGGCCTGTGCGGCGGGCAGGGTGTAGCTGTGGGTGTCGGGCTCGTAGCGCACGTAGCCCCCCGCGGCCTGATTGTTGAGCCATTCGCGCACGTAGCGCTCGCGAACGCCCGTCGCTTGGGCGAGCTGCTCGGAAGTGCACGCGCCAATCTCCGCCATGGCCTTGTAAAGCCCCAACCGGCGACCGATGTTCACGAGCACGCCCGAGAACGCCGCACCGAGGTCTGCAATCGTCTGCCCGACCGCGGCCTGGATTTCCGCCGGAACGGGTTGTGAGTTGAGTCGTGGCATTTGCTGCGGTTCCTGTTCAGTGCAGTCGGCGACAGGCCGGCCGCTCGGGCGGTATCATGGTTGCCGGTCGCTGCGCCGTCGCGAGATATCGCGCCAAGTCTTTGGGAAATCGCGCCAATGTCCGCCACCCACACTGCAACGCTGCCGGCCGTCCCCACGATCAACCTCGCAAGTGTGATGTACGGCTTGGACGATTATTTGCGCGAACGCGGCGCGGACCCAGAAACAATCCTGGGCCGCGCCGAGCTCACCGCCGCGGATCTCACCGACCCGGAGCGGCGCGTGCCCTTGATTCGCTTCCTCAGACTACTCGAGATCTGTGCAGATGAGCTTGGTGACCCACACTTCGGGCTGAGGTTCGGGACCACGTACCATCCGCGTCACGCGGGCGTTGTCGGCAACCTGGCGCTCGCGTCGCGCACCGTCCGTGGGGCCTTGCAGACAATTGGCCGCTACCTTCCGACGATGGTGGACTCGGCCATCTACCGCCTCGAAGTGGAGGGCGGGATGGCATTCTCGTATTCCTACTACATCGATCCCTTGATGATGACGTATCGACAGAAGAACGATTGGGGCGTGGCGTTCGTCTGCAATGTAATTCGTCTCGGACTTGGGGAGCCCAATTGGGCGCCGGCCGAAGTCGTGCTCCCGCAGCTGGCCGCCGAGAGCGCAGCCGGACGCCGCGAGCGCATGGGCCTGCTGCGCGCTAAGGTCCGGAGCGGTCAACCCTGGGCCGGCATCCGGTTCGACGCCGAACTGCTCGAGCGCCCGATGAAGACGGCTGACGCGGCGATCGAGCGACTCATGCGGCACTACGGCGACCTGCAGCTCGCCGGTCTTGAGACTCAGCGCGACGAGCTCGAGCGCCTGCGGCGCAGCGTCGCGCAGCTGGTCGTTGCGGGCGACAGCAGCGTCGAGCGCCTGGCACAGAGCCTGGGGTGGTCGGTGCGGACGCTGCAAAGGCGCCTCGCTGCCCAAGGCTTGAACTACTCAGACGTGCTCGCCCAGGTGCGAAAGACCCTGGCGCTGAACCTGCTCGAAAACCCAAGTCTCGGCATCTCTCAGATCGCTTACGTCCTGGGATACTCCGAGGTGAGTACCTTCAACCACGCGTTTCGGCGCTGGGTGGGGCAACCACCCCGTGACTACCGCAACTCACGCAAATCTTCCCCGCGGCCGCCCTCCTCTTGGGATTAGGTCTTGTCCAACGGCCTTGGTCAAAAACTCAGCAAGCGTTAGTGTGCCATCCTCGCCGTCGTGGCTGAGAGTGCGCGCGATTACCCGCCACCCCGTGCAACAAAATAGACAATCTTCCCGAAGATCGGTTGATCGGAGTCGACCGCGCGCGGCTCGATAAGACCAGCTTCGCGCATCAAACTCACAATCTGCTCGCGCGCGTTGTCCTGCATGCGCTCGCTCGAATGAAGCCAGCGGGCGAGTGGATTGTGGCTGCGCGGTCCTTCCCGTTCAAAGTCCAGCAGGTGCAGCGACCCGCCCGGCTTGAGAACGCGGCGCACCTCGAGCATCGTCGCAAGCTTCGCGTCGTGCGGTACGTGGTGAAACATCAGGCTTGAAAAGACGCGATCGAAGGAGCCATCGGAATACGGCAGCGCATTTGCAAAGCCTTGATCGAAGCGAATGTAGACTCCCGCACGCTCGGCTTTGCGGCGACCGCGCGCCAGCGCCTTTGGGTCTGGGTCAAGGCCTACGACTTCCGCGCTCGGCACCCAGCCCTTAATCGCGACGGCAAAGGTGCCCGTTCCGCAGCCGACGTCCAACACGCGATGGCACGGCTGCACTGATGCCTGGTCGAACAGCTTCTTGCGCGCTCGGTCTGCGCCAAGCAGCTTTACCATCGGATCGTACAGCGGCAGCAAGAAATCCAGTCCTGCGGCAGGGAGAAAGTCGCGATTGGCGTGCGACATGGCCTAGCTCCGATCGAGTCCCAGTCCGCAGCCTAAACCCCGGATGCAGGTGCAGGGTCAAGTCGCATGATGCCCCGCGGCTTGACTCTGGACCAGAGTCCAGGCTTTAGATTACCCCAGTCTTTACGGGGACCGGGCCATGAAAGCAATGGGTATTGGGACCCTGGCAAAGAGGGCCGGGGTCAGGATCGACACCGTGCGCTACTACGAGCGCTCGGGACTACTTAAGCCGCACGGACGACTCGCCTCCGGGTACCGCGAGTACAGCGAACTCGAGCTCTCGCGGCTGCGCTTTATCCGTCGTGCGCAAGCGCTCGGCTTCAGTCTGCACGAAGTGAGCGATCTGCTCGCACTCTCGGCAAAGCGTGACGTCGGGCGCGTCAGGCGTTCCGCCCAAGAAAAGCTTGCCGATGTGCAAGCGCGGATTGCCGCTCTTGAAAAGGTACGGGACGGTCTGTCCTCACTCATCGCCGCCTGCCCCGGACACGGTCGCGCGGAAGACTGCCCGATCCTCAAGGCTCTCGGAGGGGAAGACTCGTGAGCTCTCAACAATCGCGAGGCGCATCGCCCTGCTGCGCTAGGGCATCTTCGGCAGACGCGTACGGCGTGTCTTCCCCGTCAACCCCGCTTCCTCAGGGCACGAGCTACACGTGCCCGATGCATCCGCAGATTCGCCGCAACGCGCCGGGTTATTGCCCGATCTGCGGCATGGCTCTGGAACCGCTCACCCCGGTGAACGCAGACGCTACCAGTCCCGAGCTACGGGACATGAGTCGACGTTTTTGGATCGGACTGCTGCTGACACTTCCACTGGTGTTATGGGAGATGGCAAGTCACCTTCCCGGATTCAACCTGCAGGACTACCTGTCGCCTTGGATAGCCATCTGGGTTGAGTTTGCGTTAGCGACGCCCGTCGTGCTGTGGGCGGGTTGGCCGTTTTTTGTCCGAGCGTGGGCGTCTATTCGCAGACGCTCACTCAATATGTTCACCCTTATTGCGCTGGGTGTGGGCGCGGCCTATTTGTACAGCCTGGTGGCGACCTTTGCGCCTCAGCTGTTTCCGCCATCACTCCACCAGGCTCAAGGGACGGTACCCGTTTACTACGAAGCGGCGGCCGTCATCACTGTGCTCGTGTTGCTCGGTCAGGTGCTGGAGCTGCGCGCCCGGCAAAAGACGAGCGGTTCCATACGTGCACTCCTGAACCTCGCTCCGAAGACAGCCCACAGGATTACCGCTGAGGGTCGCGACGAAGAAGTGCCCCTGGATGAAGTGCACTTGCGGGATCGCTTGCGAGTTCGCCCAGGCGACAGTGTTCCGGTCGACGGAGAGGTCCTCGAAGGCAAGAGTGCGATCGATGAGTCCATGATCACCGGCGAGTCCATGCCGGTCGAGAAGGGGCCAGGCGCGAAGGTGATCGGTGGGACCCTCAACGGCACGGGCGCCCTGGTCATACGTGCTGAGAAAGTAGGATCGGAGACTATGCTCGCACGCATCGTCCATATGGTAGCGGAGGCACAACGCAGCCGTGCGCCCATACAGCGCCTGGCGGATATCGTGTCCGCATGGTTCGTTCCGGTGGTCATCAGTGTAGCGCTCCTTGCCTTCGGCGCCTGGATGATCTGGGGACCAGCGCCAAAGCTCTCCTACGCGCTCAATGCCGCCGTCTCCGTGCTCATCATCGCCTGTCCGTGCGCGCTCGGACTTGCGACGCCGATGTCCATCATGGTGGGTGTCGGCAAGGGTGCTACCGTGGGGGTGCTCATCAAGAATGCTGAGGCACTCGAGCGATTCGAGAAAGTCGACACGCTGGTTGCGGATAAGACTGGAACCCTGACCGAGGGCAAGCCACGCGTCGTTGCCACCGTGGCGGCGCCTGGCTTCGAAGAGGCGAACGTGTTGTCACTGGCGGCAAGTGTCGAGCGCTCGAGCGAGCATCCGCTCGCGGCCGCGATCGTGGCCTCTGCACGCGAGCGCAGCCTCGTCCAGTCAACCGCGACAGACTTCAACTCCGCGACCGGTAAGGGCGTGAGCGGTCGCGTGGGTGACTTACAGGTGGCCGTCGGAAACGCGAAGCTGTTCGAGGGTCGATCGGCTCCGGCGGAGGAACTCGAGCAGCGCTCTGATGAACTCCGCCGCGAAGGGGCGACGGTGATGTA
>Ga0306924_10002896_pt1 | contig 16349 bp, 12 predicted proteins | sample sta12Can44000111_FD_203756 | JGI IMG/M metagenome (GOLD analysis project Ga0306924, IMG submission 203756) | Lab enrichment of tropical soil microbial communities from Luquillo Experimental Forest, Puerto Rico - statanox.12C.anox.44.000.111 (v2)... | ecosystem: Environmental > Terrestrial >... | reverse complement strand
CCGGATCGGTCCAGGTGATGATCTCGAAGCGGCCATCATCGTGCTCGGCCAGCGCCGTGCAGCTTTCTACCCAGTCGCCGCAGTTCATGTAACGGATGCCCTGCTCGTCGCGGATCGTGGCGTAATGGATATGGCCGCAGATCACCCCATCAGCGTCGTGGCGGCGCGCCTCGGCTACCAGAGCGGTCTCGAACGCGCCGATATAGTTCACGGCGTTCTTGACCTTCAACTTGGCCCATTGCGACAGCGACCAGTAGGGCACACCAAACAGGCGACGAAAGAAATTGACGAACCGATTCATCTGGATCGCGAAATCGTAGGCCTTGTCGCCAAGATGCGCGAGCCAGCGCGCGTTTTGCACGACGAGATCGAAGATATCGCCGTGAATGACGAAGTAACGACGCCCGTCCGCGCCGATGTGAACGGCATTTTCGACCACATCTATGCCGCCGAAATGCGTACCGTAATAGTTCCGCAGGAACTCGTCATGATTGCCGGGAATGTAGACGACCTTCGCGCCCTTGCGCGCCTTGCGCAGTACCTTCTGCACGAAATCGTTGTGCGACTGCGGCCAGTACCAGTTCGATTTCAGCGCCCAGCCGTCAACGATGTCACCTACCAGGAAGATGGTGTCGGCATCATGGCTGCGGAGAAAGTCGAGCAACTTGTCGGCTTGCGAGCCGCGGGCACCGAGATGGACGTCGGAGATAAACAAGGTGCGAAAGCGTCGATCCGGGCTCTCTTCACTTACAGCGTCACTTCCCATGAACGCGCCCCTAACAGATTCGCATGACAAGGGGATGACCGGCCGCGGAACCACTGAGACGACCCCAAGCCGTCCTCGCGCAGCCGTGCGGCGCGAATCAAACCTTCACGCTTGTGGGCGGCGATAGCAGTCCGTTGCGACAATCAGGCGACAAGGATCGGATCAGTAAAACCGATGGAAATGATGGATCGGCCCATGGCCGTGGCCGACACTGAAGCGGTCTGCACCTGCGATCGCAGCACTGACAAAGGTCTTGGCATTACGCACAGCGCTGACCAGGGACTCGCCTTTGGCAAGGTCCGCCGCAATCGCTGCCGAGAGCGAGCAGCCGGTTCCATGGGTGTTTTTGGTTGCAAGGCGCGGCGCCGCCAGCGCCAAACTACTGCTACCATCGATGAGGTAGTCGATGCTCTCGCTGCCCGCCCCGTGCCCACCCTTGATCAGCACCGCCTGGCAGCCGAATGCGAGCAGCCGTCGGCCCTGGGCTTCGATCGCGGCTGCGCTCGAAGCCATCGGCTCCCCAAGAAGCACCGCCGCTTCCGGCAGGTTCGGCGTGACGATAGTCGCAAGCGGAAAAAGGTTGTTGCGCAACGCCTCGACAGCATCGGTCGCAATCAATCGGTCGCCGGAGCTCGCAACCATCACGGGATCGAGCACGATCATCCGAGGCAACCAGCGTTTCAGTGCGGCAGCGATTGCCTCGATGATTGCACGTTGCGCCACCATTCCGATCTTGACGGCCCCAATCGCAAGGTCGCCGAACACCGCATCGATCTGCGCGGTCACAAACTCGGGGGGCACTGCGTGGACGGCAGTCACGCCCGCGGTATTTTGCGCCGTCAGCGCTGTAATGGCCGAAGCACCATAGACACCGAGCGCGGCGAAGGTCTTGAGGTCGGCCTGGATGCCGGCGCCGCCGGAAGAATCCGACCCTGCGATGGTGAGGGCGACGGGCGTGGTCATGATCTGTCCTACCGCGATGGCCTGTGAGCAGCAAGTTTGCTTGCTTAGGAGCCCAAATCTGGCGTATTGGGAAACCAACCTTCCGAAGTTCGTGATCGACGTCGCTGATATCCGGAGACGACCGCGATGGTTCCTTTTTTCGTCCAGATTAAATGCAAGCTCGGCCAGTCCTACGTGGTCGCCAATGCGCTTGCCGAAGCCGAAATTGCCTCCGAGATCTATTCCACCGCTGGTGACTACGACCTGCTTGTCAAATTCTACGTCGACAAGGAAACCGATATCGGCCACTTCATCAACGAGAAGGTGCAGACCATTCCCGGCATCCAGGATACCCACACCATCATCACCTTCAAGGCGTTCGGCACCAGCTAACCGCTCTGCTCCACCTTTTTCGGTCGCGGGGGCCCCTCCACGGCCGGCAGTGACTTCAGATACTCGGCGATCGCCTCGCGGTCCTCCGGCTTCAATTGCGAAGTGTTCTTGATCACGCGCGCCATTGCACCGCCGGCGCTGTCGCCATCGGGTGTAAGTCCGGTCTCGAGGAAATAGACGATGTCCTTCTTGCTCCACTCGCCAAGGCCCTTTCCGGTGATGTTCGGCACCCAGCCCTCACCATCGGGATTGGGCCCGCCGGCGAAGCGCTGGCCGGCGATGATGCCGCCGAGCAAGTTGCGCGGGCTGTGGCACTCCGCGCAATGCCCGAGGCTGTTGACGAGATAGGCGCCGCGATTCCATGACACCGGGCGCGTCGGATCGGGCGTGAAAGCCCTGTCGTCCATGAACAGCAGTTTCCAGATTCCGATATTGCGCCGGATGTTGAAAGGAAACGGCACATCATGATCGCGGACCTTGCCCGGGACCGGCGGCAGCGTCTTCAGGAAAGCAAAGAGGTCGCGGAGGTCGCCGATCTTCGCTTGCACATACGAGGTATAGGGAAAGGCCGGAAAGTAGTGCGTACCGGCCGGCGAGATTCCGCGGGTCACCGCATTGATGAAATCGGCTTCGCTCCATCTTCCGATTGCGTCCGCAGGATCAGGCGAGATGTTCGGCGCGTAGAAGGTGCCAAACGGCGACGGTATGGCCAGGCCGCCTCCCAACCTGAAGCGATCGGGCTGGCCCGGCACCGCATGGCAGGAGGAACATCCGCCGGCATTGAACGCCGTGCGTCCATTGGCGAGATCCGGCTGATAGGCGGCAAGCGATGCCGGCGCAATCACGGCCGGTATCGTCAGCCACCAGAAGATGCCGAAGCCGGCCGCACCGGCTACAGCGAGGCCGAAGAGAATCCGTCTCAGCATTTGCTGTCCGTCATCGAGAGCGCGCCGTGGAGCCGATTTGACATTCACTCCCTATTTTCCGCATTCGCGAACGACAGGGAGAGAAATGTTGGAATCGGACCACTAGTATGGCCGCACTTGCCGTCATAAGCTTGCCGGAAATTCTACGAGACCGACGCGTTGTCGGGAATAAAATCGGAAACGCGCTGTTTTGAGGCTGAATGACATCAGGGAGAGACCTATGAAAAAGACGTTGCTCGCCACGTTCGCACTCGGAGCTGCGGTAGCCCTTGCGGGACCCGCCTTCGCCGACAAGTACAAGGTGACGCTGAGTGGCAAGTCCGAAGTGCCGCCCACGACCAGCGCCGGGACCGGCAGCGCCGACGTGGAATACGATCCGGCCTCCAAAAAGCTGAGCTGGAACGTGACCTATTCCGGACTCACCGGCCCGGCCACGGCGGCGCATTTCCATGGGCCCGGAGAAGCTGACAAGAATGCCGGCGTCGCCGTTCCGATCCCCAACATCGGCAAGAGCCCGGCCGAAGGCAGCGCCACGCTGACTGATGCTCAGGCCGCAGACTTCTTGGCTGGCAAGTACTACATCAACATCCATACGGCAGCGAACCCGGCTGGCGAAATCCGCGGCCAGGTCACGAAGTAACAAGTAACCAATTAAATGACCAAGTGAGGGATCCACTGAGGATCCAGCACGGTTTCGGAGGTGACCAGGCGAGCTTTGCAACAAGCCGCCTGATCGCTGCGTGGTCAGCACCATCAGCCAATTTGAAAATCAGCGCGAATGCATCGCAGTAAACATTGACCGTCCGGTGCAGTGCGGAGGAAATATGAGCGGGCTCCACCCCTCGCCAATTTCGCACATTTACGGTAACCTACGAGTATAGTATTGCCGACCAAACCGGTTTTTTCCTCGTTCTTTTTCCGATGCAATTGCTTTCAGTATGCACCTCCCGGCATTAGCCATTCTCGACGTTCGCGCCGACGGCTCGGCGAAGTTATCTGGCGTTCGGCGGTGGTTGCGCGGGATAGGCGTTCGACAGGTGAGACTGTTCTGCGGCCTCATCATGTTCTCCTACGTCTTTTCCCATTTCTTCAATCACGCGCTTGGCAATCTGTCCTACAGCACGATGGAAGTCTGGCTCACCTATCACGTCTGGTGGTGGCGGATCCCGATCGTCAACTTCACGCTCTACGCCGCGGCCGCGACACATCTGGCGCTGGGGCTTTGGGCCCTCTATCAGCGACGGCATTTTCGCTACACGGCCATCGAGATAACGCAACTGGCCTTTGGCCTGAGCATTCCACTCCTGCTGTCGGGCCATTTCGGCATCGTGCGCCTGCGAACGCTGCTTTACGGAATGGGTCCTCCGAACTATGCGGGGCCGTTGCTGGCCTACTGGGCCCAACGTCCCTACATGATCGCGGTACAGTTCGCGCTGCTTACGGTGGCCTGGATCCACGGTTGCATCGGGCTCTACTTCTGGCTACGGCTGAAACCGTTCTTCAAGTGGGCAGCGCCGTTTCTGCTGGCGATCGCTGTTCTGCTGCCGCCGCTTGCCATGACGGGCACCCACCGCGGCGCTCACGAGGCGATCGAGCTTGCGGCTCAGCCGCAGTGGCGGGCCGAACATGTGAAAACAACCCCGCTCGATCAGCGCGCCACCATCGAGCGAATCACCTGGTTCTACTTTCCGGTCGCGTATGGTGCAGCGATCGTCCTTGTCTTCGTCGCGCGCGGTATTCGCGCACTGATCGAAAGCCGACGCGGCCTGATTACCGTTTCCTATCCCGGTCGGAAGGTTCGCTCCCCTCGCGGGCTCACTATCCTGGAAACCAGTCTGCGGTTCAGGGTTCCCCACGCCAGCATTTGCGGCGGCAAGGCGCGATGTTCGACCTGCCGCGTGCGGGTCATCAGCGATCGCTCGATCTTGCCGCCGGTGTCCGGCCGCGAAGCCTATGTGCTGGCTCGCGTCGGCGCGGGCGCCAATCCAGCGATCCGGCTCGCTTGTCAGCTCCGTCCGAAGGCGGATGTTGCGGTGATTCCCATCTTGCCTGCTGATATCGGGGCCGACTTCGTTCGTAACCGGCGCAGAGTCAACATCGGCGAGGAGCATTACGTCGTCAGCATGTTTATCGACATGCGCGGTTCGACAAAACTGGCGGAGGCACGCCTGCCCTATGACACTGTCTTCCTGGTCAATCGCTTCCTGGAAGCCGCCTCGCGGGCGGTCGTCGACGCGGGCGGGCAACCGAACCAATTCGTTGGCGACGGGATGCTTGCGCTTTTTGGCCTGCGCACCGATCCGATCACCGCCTCGCGACAGGCGATGCGGGCGGCAGCCATGGTTGCCGCCAACGTCGCATACATGAACCACGAATTCGCCAGCGAACTCGAGCAGCCAATCGAGTTCGGCATCGGCATTCATGGCGGCGAGGCGATCGTCGGCGATATCGGATTTCGTGATCACACGGTGTTCACGGCGCTGGGCGATGCGGTGAACGTCGCCGCCCGTCTGCAGGATCTCACCAAGTCGCTCGGCTGCTGCGTCATCGTTTCCGACGAGGTCTTTCGGCATGCCGGCATAGGACAAGGTCGTCTGGCGCCGAGCGAAGCTTCAATCCGCGGCCGCGAAGGGCCGGTCAAGATCTATGCGCTGACGGACCCGAGCCTGCTGACCGGTCTGCTCGACGAACGGGTCAAGCGCCCCGACTTGAAACCTCGAGTGGGGTCTTATGACGCAGCTTGAAGCGCGATGGCTTTGCGGTTGAAATGCCAGCTATTTCAGCTTGAGACGATAGGTCTCGTGACAGCCATTGCAGGCGTCGTTGATCGACGTGAAGGCAACTTTCAAGCCTTCGAGATCCTTGATCTTGCCCTTGAGGTCGGCAATCACCTTCTGGACAGGTGGCACCTTTGAATCGAAATCGGCCTTGTTTTTCCAGATTTTCGGCGACGACCCATATGTCGCGTTGACGACATTTTCCTTCGGATTGGTCTGGAATACCTTGGGGATCGTGGGGACGCTGGCCTCGAGTTCGGTGAGCGCGCCGTCGACGGCCTTCTGGTCGTATGGAATGTCACCCTTGACCATCTTGCCAATGACAACGTACACGCTTTTGCCTTGAGCTCGCATGAGATTGTCCTGCTCGACGGCGAGCTTCTGATCGGCCATCACGGCGCCGGCGCCCGCGAGCAACGCACCCAATACCACCACTGTCCGCTTCATCGACAACTTCTCCTTCGCGCAAACGGCGTGTTCTATCGCCCGCGAAATCGCGGGCTCGCCACACCCGGCCCTACCCCTAGGAACCCCGCCGCTGCGTTTTATTCCCGCGGAAGAAAAGATCAGAGACTGTGGCGCCGCTGATGCTCGCGAATTGCAATCCAGACCCGCTCGGCTGTTGCCGGCATGTCGATGTGGTCGATCTTGTACTCGCGCCACAGTCCTTCGATGATGGCGTTCACCACGGCCGGACACGAGCCGATCGCGCCAGCCTCGCCAGCTCCCTTGACGCCGAGCGGATTCGTCTTGCAGGGGACGTTATGGGTCTCGAAGTGGAATGACGGACCGTCGGTCGCGCGCGGCAGTGCATAGTCCATGTAGGTGCCGGTAACGAGCTGGCCGTCGGAGGGGCTGTAGACCACCTGCTCCATCAGCGCTTGCCCGATCCCTTGCATCACGCCGCCATGCACCTGGCCTGCGAGCAGGAGCGGGTTAAGCGTCACGCCGAAATCGTCGACGATGACGTAATTGACGATCTTGATGATGCCGGTCGCGGGGTCGATCTCGACTTCCGCGACGTGTGTGCCGTTTGGATAGGTGCCATCGGCACTGGTAAAACTCGCGCTGGCGTTCAACCGGGAGGAATCGCTGCCTGCGCGCCTTGCCAGATCAGCAAAGCTGATGGAGCGGTCAGTGCCGGCGACGCGCACCACGCCGTTGCTGATCTCGAGGTCTCCGGCGCTGCTTTCCAGCGCTTCGGCGGCGATCTCCTTGAGCTTGCCGCCCAGCGCACGCGTCGCGCGCTCGACACAGACGCCACCGGACGGAATTGAGGAAGAACCTCCGGTGCCGAGCCCGGCCGCGATTTCGTCGGTATCGCCCTGGTGGATGTGAACGCGCTCGGGTTGAAGCCCGAACTGCTCGGCAACGAGTTGCGCGTAGGCAGTGTGATGGCCCTGCCCGCTCGACTGGGTGCCGATCAGGATGGTGACGTCGCCGTTTGCGTCGAGCCGCACATTGGCGGTCTCATCCGCGCCCATGCTGCCGCAAACTTCAACATAGCTCGCCATTCCGATGCCGCGCACCAGTCCCTGCTTCCTGGCCAGTCTTGCGCGCTTGTGAAACTCCTTCCAGTTCGCAACCTCCATCGCCCGCTTCATATGCGCGGCGAAGTCGCCCGAATCGTAGATTTTGCCGGTCGCGGTCTTGTAAGGCATCGCCTTCGGCGAGATGAAATTCTTGCGCCGGATCGCCTCAGGCGTCATGCCGAGCTTTCGCGCGCAGGCATCGACCAGACGCTCGACGACATAGGCCGCTTCCGGCCGCCCCGCACCGCGATAGGCATCCACCGGCACGGTATGTGTAAACACCGTGCGCACCCGGCAATGGAAGGTCTGGATGTCGTAGAGTCCGGGCAGCATGCCGGCGCCGCCATGGGGAATATAGGGCCCGAAGGTCGAGAGATAGGCGCCCATGTCGCCCATCAGGTCGACGTCCATGCCGAGGAATTTTCCGTCCTCGGCGAGTGCCATCCGCGCAGTCGTGACGTTGTCGCGGCCTTGCGCGTCGCCCATGAAATGCTCGGAGCGCTCGGCGGCCCAGCGAACCGTCTTCTTCAACTTGCGCGCAGCGACCGCGAGCAACGCGTATTCACGATAGGGAAACAGCTTCGTGCCGAAGCCGCCGCCGACATCCGGGCAGATCACGCGCATCTTCTCGACGGGGATCTTCAGGACGTTCTGACACAGGATATTGCGCAACCGATGGCTGCCCTGGCTGCCGACCGTAAGCGTCAGGTGATCGCGCCTTGCATCATATTCGCAGATCGCCGCACGGGTTTCCATGAAGCTTGCGACCACGCGCGGATTGACGATCGAAATTCCAGCGACGGTATGCGCCTTGGCGAATGCCGCATCGGTCGCCTTCTTGTCGCCGATCGGTACGTCGAACAGGATGTTGCCGGGATGGTCCGGCCACACCTGCGGAGCAGACGGCTTGACCGCGTTCGCAACGCCCGCCACAGCGCGTTCAGGTGTCCAATTGACCTCGATCGCCTCGATCGCGTCGCGCGCCTGATCGACGGTATCCGCGACCACCAGGGCGATGGCATCGCCGACGTGGCGCACCTCGCCATTGGCAAGGATCGGATAGGGCGGACCTGTGAAGGGATCCGTTTCCAGATTGAAAAGGCACGGCAGATCGCCGAGATCCCTGACGTCTTCGGCCGTCAGGATAAGGGCGACGCCGGGAAGACCCCGCGCACGGGCAGCGTTGATGGTGAACCGTGCGTGCGCGTGCGGTGAACGCAGTACCAGTGCGTGCAATGCGGCCTGAACCGTATGGTCATCGGTATACCGGCCCTTGCCGCGAAGGAGCGCGTCATCTTCCTTGCGAAGAACGCTTTGACCGACGCCGAATTTGATGGGAGCTGCCATCGTATCTCCGATTTCCCTGTTCGTTTCCCAAAGCCATATTGCAGCGGATCGCGCGGCAGCGCAAACGACTTTAGCCCCTCACCAAAACCCTCAGCCATCGCCGGCCGAACAGCACGAGGATCGCTCCGGAATAGACCACAGCTCCGACGCCGACCAGCAGCAGCAATGCGCTCTCATTGGGAAATGCGGTCAGAGCCGAAAACCGCGGCGCAACAAATCTTTCCGTCAACCAGAGAGCCATGGCGAGAATGACGCCGCTACACAGGAATTTCAGCAATGATTGCATCCACGCGCGATCGGGGATGAGGTATTTCGCCCGCACCGCAAAGCCCAGCACCAGCACCAGATTGATCCAGGCGCCGACGGCGGTCGCGAGCGCGAGGCCGACCTGGGCAAGCGAACCCATCAGCAGGAGCTTCAGCAGTACGTTCACCGCGAGCCCCGTCAGCGAGGCCTTGACCGGAGTTGCGGTATCTTTGCGGGCATAGAAAGCCGAAACAGCGGTGCGGATCAACACGAAGGGAATGAGGCCGATCGCGTAGGCGGCAAGCGTGACACCGGCAGCTGCGGCGTCGGCCTTGGTGAACGCACCGCGCGCGAACATCGCGCGTGTGATGGCATCGGGTACAGTCAGGAAGGCCGCAACAAAGGGTACGGAGAACAGCAGCGTGAAATCGAACGCGCGGCGCTGTGAAGCCATCGCGCCGTCGCGATCGTCCGCCGTCAGTTGTCGCGACATCTCCGGCAATAGCACCGTGCCGACGGCGATCCCGATCACTCCGATCGGAAGCTGATTGAGCCGGTCGGCGTAGTAGAGCGCCGACAATGCGCCCGCGGGCAGAAAGGTCGCGATGATGGTATCGGCAAACATCGCGACCTGCGTGCCCATGGAGCCAAGCGTCGCCGGGCCCAACGCGCGAAAGAAGTCGCGGATGTCCTCATCGAACTTCAGCGGTGCAAAGCGCGGCAGTCCGCCATGGGTGGCCAGGTCGCCGGCGAGCAGGAAATATTGCAGGAATCCCGAAACAAGCACGCCCCAGGCCGCGGCATGACCGGCGGTCGGAAAAAAGGCTGCGACGGCAAGCGTTGCCATCATCGAGATGTTGAGCAGGATGGATGCTGCCGCAGCACTTGCGAAGCGATGCATCACGTTGAGCATGCCGCCGTAGAGCGTTACCAGCGTGATCAGCAACAGGTAGGGAAAGGTGATGCGCGTCAGCTCGATGGCAAGGCGACGCTGCTCGAGGTCGTCGGTAAAGCCCGGCGCAAGCACGCTCATAGCCTGCGGCATGAACAGCCAGGCAACCACAAGCAGCACCACCTGTGACAGGAAGAGCAAGGTGAAGATGCGATCGGCGAACAAACGCGCCGACACCTCGCCGCGCTCGCCGTGAACGTGGGCATAGGCGGGCACGAAGGCAGCGTTGAAGGCGCCCTCCGCGAAAATCGCCCGGAAGTGGTTGGGCAGGCGGAAGGCGACAAAGAACGCGTCGGCCACTGGACCGGCGCCGAGGATCGCCGCCAACATGATGTCGCGCGCAAACCCGGTTAGCCGCGAAAGCAGGGTGTAACCGCCGACGGTGAAGATACGCCCAAGCATGCGCCGCTTCTATCCTATGGAACGGCGCTTCAAAACGGCGAAATCAGGTTGAAATCGCGCCACGCACCGCCGAGATGATTCGCTCCTGGGTCGGTTCATCGAGATAGGCGTGCATCGGCAGACTGATGACCTCCCTGGAAAGCTGCTCGCTGACCGGAAGCCCGCCATCGACAACCGGAAAATCCCGGTAGGCGGTCTGCTGATGCATCGATTTCGGGTAGTAGACCATGGTCGGAATTCCCTGCGCCTTCAGCGCCGCCGCAAAGCGGTCGCGATCCGTGCCCGCCGGCAGGCGGATCGTGTACTGGGCCCACACCGAGGTGCAGCCGGCGGCAAGGCGAGGCACGGTTACGACATTGCCGAGACCACGGGCATAGCGCTCCGCAACCCTGTTCCGCGCAGCAATCTCATCCTCGAAGATTTTCAGTTTCTCGATCAGAATAGCCGCCTGCATGGTATCGAGCCGCGCCGTAAGGCCGAGGCGGACGTTATCGTATTTGTCCGAGCCCTGGCCGTGGACGCGGACGCTGCGCAGGGTTTCGGCAAGGCCGGAATCATCGGTAAAGATTGCCCCGCCGTCGCCGAAGCAACCGAACGGCTTTGCCGGGAAGAAGCTCGTTGCGGTGGCAAGGCCGAAGGTACCGAGGCGTCGGCCCCTGTAGCTTGCGCCAAAGCCCTGGGCTACATCGTCGAGCACAAACAGGCCCTCGCCTTCCACAACCGCGCCGATCGCATCATGGTCTGCGCTCTGCCCGAACAGATCGACCGGAATCACCGCCCTCGGCCTCAAGCCGAGCCTTCTTGCGGTCGCAATGCCCCGCTTGAGCGAAGCTGCGTCGATGTTGAAGGTGGTCGCCTCGACATCGACGAAAACGGGGGTTGCGCCGGCGAGCGCCACGGCCTCGCCGGTCGCGCAAAAGGTAAAGGAGGGGCAAAGCACGGCATCGCCAGAACCGACGTCTTTCGCCATCAGCACCATTAGAAGCGCATCGGTGCCGCTCGAGCAGGACACCACGTGCCTGGCACCGCTGAAGGCGGCAAGTTCCGCCTCGAGCTGGGTCACCTCCGGGCCGTTTACGAACTGGCAATGGTCGAGCACCCGTGAGACGGCCTCGTCGAGAGATCGGCCCAACCGCCTGCGCTGGGCGGCGACGTCGATGAAGGGAATGGGCTGCGAACGCAGTTGCCGGTTCATGGAGTCATGCGGTGATTGAGAGACGGGCATTCGCTTCGGCTAGCCGACCACGCGGCGCGGTCCCTTGCGGGCAGGCGGCGCGGCGGCCCGCTTGGCCGAGGTCTCCAGGCAGCGGGTGGCGATTTCGAGGCTGGCGACGCCTTCATCGCCGGTGACTGCCGGCGCCGTACCTGAACGTACCGCTTCCAGGAATGCGATTAATTCCGCACGAAGTGGTTCGTCGTGCCCTACTGGGAGGTGGCGCATCGAATAGCTGCCATCGGGCTTGAAGCCGAAGCATTCGGTGACCTGGCGGGTCAAAAGATCGCCCATGACGTATTTGCCGCGGGTGGCGACGGTGACGTTGCGGGCTTTGAACGGCGTCAGCCAATTCGTATTGATGTGGGCCAGCACGCCCGAGGCCGTGCGGAATTGCAACAGCGCGATGTCCTCACGCTCGGCCACTGCGCTCGAGAGCTGGGGCTGCACCTCGACAATGTCAGACTCGGTGAACCAGCGGATCAGGTCGATGTCGTGTACCGCGAGATCGATGACCACGCCGACATTCGACATTCTCGGTGGGAACGGGCCGACACGGGTAATCGCGATCGAGAGAATGTCCTCCCCCGAGATCGCCTGTTTGACCGCGGCAACAGCCGGATTGAAACGCTCGACATGACCGACCATCAGCGTGAGCCCGGCACGACGTGCGGCGGCAACAATATCTCGCCCCTCCTCCACCGACGAGGCGATCGGCTTCTCGACTAGAACGTGAATGTTGCGCGCGATGCAGCCAAGTGCGATCTCATGGTGGAGATGGGTCGGGGCGGCAACGGTCACGGCGTCCACCCCCTCCGAAATCAGTTGCTCGAGTTTTTCGAAGGTGTGGCAATTGGCGAGCTCGGTGGCGCGCCTCCGGTGCTCCGGCACGGGATCGACCACCCCGACCAACTCGACCTCCGGTAGGCCCGCCAGCACGCGTGCGTGATTGCTGCCCATCACGCCGGCCCCGATCACCCCGACACGCAAGCCGTGCCTCGGCTCGGCTTTTGCGCCAGACCTGCCCCCCGTAGAACCCATGGATCGACCCCAAAACAGACTTTAAGCGAACACCCCAGTGCACTCCTAGCACGGGGTCACACATGTGGCGAAGTGGCGAGGAGCCATCCCGGACACGATTTGATGCAAAAAATTACATCTCCGAATCAGCAAAAAGCTGTGGAATTTGAACCCGCTACCCCAGTGCCGATATCCACATCTTTTGCATTTGCGGCCCCCTGCATTGAGCTATGCGCGCGGGTTTCGGGTCGAACCCTCAAGATTTCGTGTGGTCTGTCGCGCGTAACACATGTTCGGGGAACGCGAACATGGGCATGACCACCACCGGAGGAACGTCATGCCGTCACGTTTTACCTTTTCGCTCTGCCTGCTCGCCGGACTGCTTCCCGGAGCCGCCGCCGCGGCGGATCGTCTTGTCGTTGTCGAGCTTTTCACGTCGCAAGGGTGCTCATCCTGTCCGCCGGCCAACGAGTATCTGAACGATCTGGCGCGAGACCGCCGCGACGTGCTGCCGTTGGCGTTCCACGTCACCTATTGGGACAGGCTGGGATGGAAGGATCCCTTCTCGATGGCGTCGGCGACCGAGCGGCAGGATCGCTATGGACACCGCTTCGGTGATGGCTCCTACACTCCCGAAATCGTGGTCGATGGCGCCTCGAGCTATGTCGGTTCGTACCGTAGAGAAGTCGCCACCGCGATCGAAGCTGCAAAGTCCCGCAGTGAAACCGCCGCCGCGGTCAGTGTCACCAGGGACGGCGATCGGCTTTCGATCGAGGTCAGCGGCGGCAACGGAAGCGGCAGGTTGCTGCTGATCGGTTTTGATCACAACCGCCAGACCTCAATTCGGCGTGGCGAGAACAGCGGCCGCACGCTGGAGGAGGCCAACGTCGTTCGCTCGATTCGAGCCGTCGGCGATTGGCAGGGAAAACCGTTGCGCATCAGCGAACAGTTTCCCGAGGGCCAGGATGTCGCCGTTATTCTCGAAGCGCCAGGCGGCCGCATAGTCGGCGCGTCGAGACTACAGGGCAGTTGAGCGAAGCAAGGCGCGACGCCGGCGCCAACCAGCGCCGGCGCGCGTTCCCTAGGACGGCGCGACTCCACTAAGGCAGGCCTTGACCTCGCCCACAGGCGAGGCAAGAACGTCACTCGCCCCGCTTCGTGGGCCGCCTTAGGGAGAAAGCACTGTGACTGCGCCCAAACTTAGTCTTGACCCGCCTGGACCGGGCCACTGGGAGCAAGACCCCGTCCACCTCCCGCGCCCAATGACCCGCTATTTCCAGGAGACCCATCCCCCCGCCTTCAAGAAGGGTACCAACGACTTTGCTCGTTTCTACGGGATGCTCATCGACGGTCTCCAAATCGGCTACGTAAAGGGCTTCGGCTACAATCAGGTGCTGCCAGCTCCAGAGGCGGAAATCCCCGAGCGCTTTCGCCGCGCCGAACAAGTTTTCGCCCGGAAGTTATGGCGGGAACAGCTGCGCGACTGGGACGAGAAGTGCAAGCCATCCGCTATATCAATCCATCGGCAGCTGCAGGCCATCGATCCAGACGCTTTGTCCGACACCGAACTGATCGATTATCTGAGGCGCTGCCGCGACCACCACTCGGCGATGATCGCGCAGCACATGCGCTTCACTGCAGGTGCCTTGTTGCCGACCGGGGATTTCCTCGCTCATGTCGGGGATTGGACGGGGCTGTCGCCTGCGGAGCTGGTGGGACTGATGCGCGGGTCAGCGGTCGTCTCCGCGGGCGGCTCCGACGAGATGGAGCGTTTGAAGAAGGCATTCACGGCGGATCCCACCGCTCGCAAGATTCTCGAGTCCGGCGGCGACCCCACCGAGGTCCTCGCCAGCCTGCGATCCCTCGCCGGGGAGGCAGGCGCGGCATTCTCCGGCTATCTCGATCTGGTCGGCAATCGCCTGGTCGATGGCTTCGATATCGCAGAACCATCGGCGCTTGAATTACCGGACGCGCTGATCAGAGCCATCCGCATTTCCGTATTTGGAGCGTCGGAAGCCGAGCCGGACGTCAATGCCCACATCGGTGAAGTGCGCGCTCAGGTTCCCGCGACCCATCAGGATGCGTTCGATGATCTGCTCGGCGAGGCGCGACTCACCTATCGCCTTCGCGACGAGCGTGGTGTTTACAGCGACATCTGGGCTGCGGGCCTGATGCGTCGCGCGGCGCTTGCGGCCGGCCAGCGGGTGGCAAACCGTGGCCGTCTCGCCACCGCCCATCAGATGGTCGACGCCAGCCTTGATGAGATGTGCGCGCTTGTTGCCGGCGCGGGCGGGCCGACAGCGGATGAGCTTGTCGGCAGGGCCGAATACCGCGCCAGCTACACCGCCAAGGACGTGCCGCCCTTCCTCGGCACGCCAAAGCCGCCTCCACCCGATCTTGCCTCTCTACCCCCTGCGGTCGGCCGCCTCATGCGCGCAATCTTCATTGGCCTCGGCCATGTATTTGGCAGCTCTCAGGCGCAGAACGAAGAAAGAGTTCTCTACGGTATTGCGGCAAGCCGGGGCATCTACGAAGGGCCCGCGCGCCGCGTCTCTGGGCCCTCCGAGTTCGGTCGCATCGTCAAGGGCGACGTGCTGGTCACGGAGTCAACGACCGAGGCCTTCAACATCCTCCTGCCGCTGCTCGGCGGAATTGTCACCGACAACGGTGGGCTGCTTTCTCACGCCGCCATCGTGTCGCGTGAATACGGCATCCCGGGAGTCGTCGGGACCCGCGAGGCGACCGAACGTATCACCAACGGCGTCCTTGTTCGTGTGGATGGAGACGCCGGCGAGGTTACGGTGCTGGGGTGAAGAAGGTCGTGCCGCTCGCCAAGGCGCGCGAGGCATCGCTCTACGGGGCGAAGGCCGTGGGGCTTGGCGACGCCGCGCGCGAGGGTCTGCCCGTTCCACCGGGCGTCGCCCTCTCGGGCGATCTGGTTGAGGCCGTCGCTTCGCGGGACGAGAAGGGAATCGAAAAGGTGGCGAAGGCCATCGCTGCGCTGTCGGCGCCATTCGCGGTGCGATCGTCTGCCGTCGACGAAGACAGCGCGGCGGCAAGTTTCGCCGGGCAACATCTCACCGTGCTCAACGTCCATTCGGCGGCCGATGTCCCTGACGCCGTCCGTGAAGTCTGGTGGTCGGCAAACTCGGACTCGGCCATTACCTATCGCCAGCGTGTCGGCCTTTTCACCAGGCCAAGTGTTGGCGTGGTCGTCCAGTCTCTCATCAACCCGGCCGTGGCCGGGGTCATGTTCACCGAGCACCCGGTCACCGGCGCCGATGAGCGCCTGATCGAAGCGAGCTGGGGCCTCGGCGAGGCCGTGGTCGCCGGCCTGGTCGTCCCCGACCAGTTTCGTCTCGATCGCTCCGGGCGCGTGTTGGAACGCAAGGCCGGGCGTAAGCGCATCGCTATTCGCTCGCTCCCGAACGGGGGCACTTTCGAACAGCAAGTGCCGCCCGCGCAGGTGAATCAACTCTGTCTCGGTGACGTCCAACTCACGGCCCTGGGCGAACTCGCACTGCAGTGTGAGAAGGTCTATGGTCCAGCCCGCGACATTGAGTGGGCGCTCCAGGATGAAACGCTCTACTTACTGCAGTGCCGCGCCATCACCACGGGAAAGGCGCGCGGCGAAGCACCACCGCCCGGCCCTCCTCCGCGCAATCCTGTTGCCGCCCTTCAGCGCGTCGAGCTCTTCGCCGGTATGGACCGCAGGCAGTCTGAACAGATCGGCCGCCTGCTCAAGGAACGTCGCTTCGCGAAGGGCGAAACCGTGATCATGGAGGGCACCGGGGGCGCCGCCTTTTTCATTATCGCCTCCGGAGAGGCCACGG
>Ga0306924_10002894_pt1 | contig 16353 bp, 9 predicted proteins | sample sta12Can44000111_FD_203756 | JGI IMG/M metagenome (GOLD analysis project Ga0306924, IMG submission 203756) | Lab enrichment of tropical soil microbial communities from Luquillo Experimental Forest, Puerto Rico - statanox.12C.anox.44.000.111 (v2)... | ecosystem: Environmental > Terrestrial > Soil... | reverse complement strand
ACGTGCGCTGCACGCTCGCTTTCTGCAAGGCGGTTCTGCAATGCTAGTTCAGTTCTTTGCTGTTTCCGGCATCGGCATCCGGACTACTTGCGGGAAGTAAACGTTGGTCTCTGCCTCGAGTTTCTTTGGCTTCATCGAATTGCAGACATACGTGAACAGAAGTTCGCCGGGCTTTTCGAACTCGGGATGCTCCTTCCCGGCGTAGCAGAAGGTGTCTGCATCGTAGTTCGGATCATTCTTCTGCAGGATCGGAATCTTGTAGATGACGTCACCCTCCGTCCATGGTCCCGTCATACTCGGAGCGCTGCGCAGCAGCACCTTGTCGGAAAAAATCTGTGGATCCACTAAAACAGCAAGCCATTTCTTCCACTCGGGGTGGTAGCGTACGGACATCTCCGACGCTCCCTTGGTCATGATCACTTTCGCCTTCGCCGGCTCAATACCGTCGTGCCACTGGTCGTCGCTGCCCAGGTACTGCAAGTTCTTTTTCGGCTCGCCGAGCCCTTTGAGGGGAATTCGTGTGAGAATTTGTGGCCGATTTCCCTGTTCGTACAAAGTGAAAATATAAAGGTTGTCGCCCTCGATGAGTGCGGTCGCCGACGGGTTCGCGTGCACACTCTCCTCGACAAGCGGGGAGTACGAAACCTTCCATTTCTGCGGATCCTTCTTGACCCGGGTCACATGAGCAAGGTCGGTTCCGCAGACCTCAAAGCCCAGCGCGAATGCATCGGAATTCGGCTTATTGCGCACGCAGACGAGCGTGATCCACAGTTCGTGGTTGTACTCGACACCGTCAAGGGCCCAGTAATAGGTGCCATCATTCCGCTGCGGTTTAAAGAAGCTATCGAATTTGCCTTTCGCCGCGCGTTTGATCGCGTATTCGATCTTCCATTTTCCATCCGTACACGTCGAAATTCCGATCGTGTTGTGAACCATGCGCGGATCGTTGCCGTTGACCTGGCGTTTATCGCCGTAGAGCGTGTCTCCGAAAATCCAGACCACGCGGCCATCCTGTAACGGTATGGAATATGCCGCATCGGCGCCCTGCCAAGGAACCTGTGCGGGAAACGACGGGTTGCAGTTGAAGTGCGGCGACTCCGCAACAGCAAGCACCGTAAAGACCGTAAGGAGGAAAACAACCTTCGATAGAGTGCGCACAGAGATGTCCTTCGCAGAATTGTGAAATTCAACGGGCTATGACGCCCTCACATCACAGATTCGCTCGCTCTTAGCCAACCCTCAACCTCGACCTCAGCTGGATCGCCAACGAGAACCCACCCTCACCCGCCGCTCCTGGCCAGACGGGCAAGTGCTTGACTTCCTCAATAAAGAAACTATGTATGTCTTTTTGCCTCACAAACAAGTATAAATTATATACTTTTTGCCATAATTCGATCATGAAACCAACCCTCGCTCTAGATCGCTTCGAAGTTTTCGCCGAGGGGCTCGATCATCCCGAGGGCCTAGCTTTCGATCGAGACGGCAACCTGTGGGCAGGCGGGGAACTCGGTCAGATCTACCGCATCGATCCGAAGAGAAGAGTCAAAGTTGTCGCAACTCTCGGCGGCTTTAATCTTGGGCTTACGTTCTCGAACCGTCAGGATCTCTACGTCTGCAATTTCAAGCTGGGTGCACTGATCAAGATCGACCGCTCAGGAAAAGTAATTCGATCCTGGGAACGAGTCGGTCATTACCGGTTGCGCACTCCGAACTTTGCCGTCTTTGACCGCGAGGGCAATCTCTACTTCAGCGATTCCGGCGGGTGGCACGCCAACGATGGCTTTCTCTTTCTTTTACGACCGAACGGGAAGATCGATCAACTCCTGTCCGGGCTGGCGTTCCCGAATGGTCTTTCATTAAGCGCCGACGAAACCACCTTATTTATAGTTCAGAGTACAAAGGACAACGTCTTGGCCGTTCCGGTAGGTTCAGGCGAAGTGAACGGGAAACCCCGGGTCTATGCATCCGAACTGCATCATGTTCCGGATGGGGCGGCGCTTGACGCGGAGGGCAACCTCTACGTTACCTGTTATGCCTCGCATAACGTTTATCGTGTGGCGCCGGACGGAAAAGTTAGACTCTTCGCTGCGGACCGCGAAGGAACGATGCTCGCAAGTCCCACGAACATCGCATTTGGCGGTACACACTTTGATGAGATGTACTTTGCGAACCTGAGCCGGTGGCACATTTGCCGCGCAAAGTCTGGAATAAAAGGACAGTCTCTGGCAAATCAGCGGTAGCTCCTCGGAGCGATCATGAAGATTACTGACATTCGCTGGACCCGTGCTTTCATCCCGATTGAGGCACCGTTACGGTATTCGATCGGCTCCCACCCTGGCTTCTCGCGCATCATCATTGAAATCGACACCGATGAAGGCATCACCGGCCTCGGTGAGTGTTATACAGGTGCCAGCCGGGAAGGCCAGCTCGCAGATCTGAAGCCGCAGCTTATTGGCCAGGATCCCATGAACCTCGAGCGCATCCGATGGAAAGTTGCCGCTCCCAGCTCGGTCAAACTCTTCGGATTCGCGCTCGGGTTTGCCGGGATTGAGTTCGCGTTGCTCGACATCCAGGGCAAGGCTCTGAACCGCCCCGTTTGCGATCTGCTCGGCGGACGCATCCGCGACGAAGTCGCTTTCGCTGGCTATCTCTTCTATCGGTACCCCAACGAAAAAGGAACCGGCGAGATTTCCAATGCCGAGCAGATGGTGGCGTTCGCCAAGAGCCTGGTTTCACAGTATGGCTTCAAGACTCTGAAGTACAAGAACGGCGTGCTGCCTCCGGATGAAGAGATCGTCACATTCATCGCCTTGCGCCAGGCTTTCCCCAAGCTTCGGATCCGTCTCGATCCAAATGCGGTCTGGACTGTAACCACCGCAGTGGATGTAGCGCGGCGGCTGCACGACTACAACATGGAGTATCTCGAGGATCCGGTGTGGGGAATGCGCGCCATGCAGCGGGTCAACGCGAAAGTTCCGTGGGTGACGCTGGCTTCGAACATGTCGGTCTTCGCTTTTGAAGATCTGGCGCCAAACATCATGTCTGATCTGCTCGATGTCGTACTCCTCGACCCACATTGGTACGGAGGCATTCACCGGGCAAAGCTGGCTGGACAAATCTGCGAGGCGCTTGGCGTGGATGCGGGCATGCACAGCGGCGCGGAATTCGGAGTCTCTCAGGCAGCGATGCTGCACTTAGCAGCCTGTCTCCCGAACCTCACGCTGGCCGCCGACTCGCATTACCACCACCTGACGGACGACATCCTGGAGGGCGGCAAAATGCAATTTAAGGGTGGAGGAATGAAGGTCCCGACAGGGGCCGGATTGGGAGTCACCCTCGATCGCGACAAGCTTGCCCGCTATCACGAACTATCGAAAAAACAGGAAATGGGTGCGTGGACGGACGACTTGCGGCGACCCGGTTTCGTCATTACGCAACCCAAATGGTAATCAAGGTGATTTGCAGAAGATTTCTCGCGGCAGTTTTCATGCTTTCATCCCTGCTGTTGCCGTCACTTTCGATGGCGGCAGAGCACAGCATCTGGAAAATTGGAACCTTCAACCATTCCTCGAGCGAGTTTCGTGATCGGGACATCGACTACGCCGATCCGAAGAGTGATCCGACATTCGTGATTGGCAAGAGCAAGGGTGAGGACTGGTATCGATTCCAGCCCGGACCGGCGAACGGCATGACGGGCGGCCGCTATCATCCCTTCAGCATAAAGTTCTCGCTGCCCGAGGCTCCGCGGGGAGTTTATTACCTCAGGATCGCGATCCTGTACGAAACTCCGCGACTCTCGTTTCTCAAACTGGAAGTGAACGGTCTGACTGGGCTCTTCTACTTTCATCCGAAACTAGACTTCGCTGCTGGTGACTGGGAGGGCACCTTCGTTCCGCAAACATCGACAGATGAGAAGACCATCGCCATCCCCGCCGAATGGCTCCATCGCGGCGAAAACCGCTTCGTTTTGATCGCCATCGATGACCCAGCCACCCCGCAAAACTCGTTCGGGGCCATCGCTCCCGGCCACACGGGGTTGGTCTATGACGCCCTCGAACTTACAGAAGATCCGGACGCCCGTTACGAACAAGGGTTTGCGGCACAAGTGGAACCGACGATTTTCTATCGCGCCCTGCCGGGCGGCACCGCTGAAATCGTGGATGTGTTCATCAAGGCGGGCAAGCTGGAAAAAACTGGCAGCGTCGAACTGAAAATCGGGGCGACCTCCCTCAAAAAAGAATTCTCCACCGAGAGCAGCTTCGGAGAGGTCCGGCTAAGTTTTGACATACCGGAGTGGACTGGTTCCGCGCCAGCTTCGGTAAGCATGGGTAATTTCCGGGCGCCGTCGACCGTTGAACCTGCCAAGAAATGGACAGTGGCCGTCATTCCTCACGAACACCTCGATGTTGGATTCACCGACTACGCAGCCAAGGTGGCCGAGCTGCATTCACAATCCGTCGATGGAGCGATGGATCTCATTCGCAAGACTCCGGATTTCCGCTGGACCCTGGATGGAAGCTGGGTGGCTAGCGAGTATCTAAAGGGGCGAAGCGCCGAGTCACACGAGCAGTTGTCGCAGTACGTGCGCGACGGAAGCATCGTGATACCTCCCGAGTTTGCCAACCAGCACACAGGAAACGCCTCCTGGGAGGCGCTGGCGCGTTCCCTCTACAACCAAAAGGAATTGAGCGGCGAGTTCGATCTCCCAGCCGCTGATGCAGCACAGATCGTGGACGTGCCTTCCTATACCTGGGCTTATGCGTCCATCCTGCACGATGCGGGGATCAAGTATTTGATCGCTGCCAGCAACAGCTGGCGGGCTCCGGTGATGCTTCTCGGCCGCTGGAATGAGAGGTCCCCGTTTTATTGGAAAGGCCCCGACGGCGGGCGGGTGCTTATGTGGTACTCGCGCGCTTACCTCCAGCTACAAACTCTGTTCGGCACCCCGTGGCGACTGGAATCGATTCGCGATGCGCTCCCCGTGTTTCTGCAGGCCTATACCCGGCCAGACTACACAGCGAGTACGGCGATCGTCTTCGGCACTCAGTTGGAAAACACACCACTCGCCCCGGAACAAAGCGAAATCGTCACAGCAGTCTCACGCGAGTATGTCTGGCCCAAGTTTCAATTCGCGACCGTGCATTCCGCGATGGCCCAGATTGAGCGCGAGTGGCAAGGCGAGGTCCCCGTTTATAGAGGCGACCTTGGTCCTTACTGGGAAGACGGTTATGGCTCCGATGCGGCCGACTCCGCGATCCATCGGGATAATCAGCACCGCCTCGCTACCGCCGAGGTGATGGGAACTGCCGCGTCTTCCCTCGACCCGCACGTAACCCCAGACCGGAGCATGCTTCAGGACGCATGGTGGAACGAATTGGTCTACGACGAGCACACCTGGACGTACGTTGGAGCAACCACTCAGCCCGAACACCATCAGAGCGTCGATCAGATCGCTTTGAAGGCAGCTCGTGCAAAGCGAGCACGGAACGACATTGACGAGTCCATGCAGCGGAGTTGGGCACAACTTGAGGCTTTGGTAAAGTCGAAAGAAGCCTCTGTCGCAGTGTGGAACTCTCTAAATTGGACACGGTCGGGGATCGTGGAAACCGATCTGCCGGAGGGGTCTTCGCTCTTCGACCCTTCGACCGGAGAAGCAGTTGCCATGGATGTGCTTTGGAGAGGCAAGGGAATTCCGTTGCCGGGATTCGGTCCGGTCAACATAAGGGTCCGCTTCCTAGCTAAGGATGTTCCCGCGATTGGGTACAAACTCTTCACAATCAAATCCGCAAGCACTCGAGCAGAACAGAGAGCAGAAACCCAGATCGATGTCCTCGAAAACCAGTTCTACCGGGTCACCATCGATCCAAACACCGGAGCCATCTCCAACATCTTCGACAAAGAACTCGGCCGCGAACTGGTCGACCCCAAGAGCCCTTATAAGTTTGGGTCCTATCTCTACGTCACCGGTGGTGATGAGTATCCGCAAAACTCGCTGTACAGATTTGGGGCAGGGCTGAAGCCGCCGGATTTGGTAGTCCACTCTGCTGAATCTGGATCTTTGATATCGGCGAAGCGGACATCTCTCGGCACGGTTGCCGTACTGCGTGCCCATGCGGTGAACACACCTGCGGTGGACGTGGAGATTCTGCTGCCAAACCATGAAAAACAAATTCTGCTTGCGTATCACGTGAAAAAAGAACGAGTGTTGACGCGGGAATCTGCTTACATCGCGTTTCCTTTCGCAGTAAATGATCCACAATTCGCTTATGGCTCACAAACCGCGTGGGTCAACCCCGCCAAAGACGAACTGCCCGGCGGCAGTCGCGAGTGGTATCTTCCGACCACGTGGACGGTGGTTTACAACCAGGGAGTTATGGCGGCCCTGGTTCCAATCGACGCGCCGCTGGTAAACTTCGGCGACATCATGCGTGGCGCGTGGCCTGCTGATTTCAGCCCGAAGAGCAGCACAATCTTTTCGTGGCTGATGAACAACTACTGGGGGACGAACTTCCCCGCGTGGCAAGGCGGCGACTTCACTTTTCGTTACGCCATCACGAGCGGAGCGCGCTTCGAGCCAACGCTCCTGGACCGCTTTGGCTGGAACGCCCTGACTCCTCTCGAGAAAGATGATGTGACAGCTTCTACAGAAAGAGGCGGTCTCCCAGCCACCCAGGCCAGTCTGCTGGACGTCAGCAATCCGAAGATTAACCTACTCACCTGGAAGGTCGCAGAAGACGGAGACGGAACCATTGTCCGACTGCAGGAAGCCGCCGGCGAGTCGTCCCAGTTCGTGCTCTCGAGCAAATACCTGAAGATTGAGCAGGCTTGGTCGTGCAATCTCCTTGAAGACAATCGAGCGCCTCTCCAGACGTCGTCAGACGGGGTCAGCGTCGCAATTCACCCTTTCCAGGTGATCACAATCCGACTCCGCACCAGTCCACGTCTAAAGAAGGAGGTCCACCCGTGAACCTGGATCTTTCCAGCAAGGTCGCGGTTGTCACCGGCGGGGCCATGGGGATTGGAGGAGCCACATCGAGAAAGCTCGCGGCGGCCGGCGCCTCGGTGACGATTCTGGATCTGAACGGTGAGGCTGGCAATAGGACCGCCACCGAGATCCGAGATGCGGGCGGTCGCTGCACTTCCTACCGCTGCGACGTGAGCCAGAGCCACGAGGTCGAAAGTTCGATAAGCAAGGTGGTCGAACAAGAACATGGGATCGACATCCTGGTAAGCAACGCCGGAATTCAGCACTACGGGGATGTCATCACGACCACTGCGCAGGATTGGGACCGAGTCCTTGCGATCAACCTCAAGGGGTGTTTTCTCGCGGCCAAGTTTTGCGTCCCACACATGCTCGACCGTGGCGGCGCGATCGTGGTGCTCGGATCCGTACAGAGCTTCACGGCCATCAAGAATTCCGTTGCTTATGTCACATCGAAACACGCCCTGTTGGGGCTGACGCGGGCCATGGCGCTCGATTACGCAGCGAAAGGAATCCGTGTGAACTGCGTTTGCCCGGGTACGGTCGACACTCCCATGTTGCAATGGGCGGCGGGCCTGGCACCCAATCCAAAAGAGGTTATCCGGACCTGCGAACGCATGCATGCCCTCGGGCGGATCGGTAAGCCGGAGGAAGTCGCCGACGCCGTCGTCTTTCTCGTTTCTCCAATGTCGTCATTCATTACAGGTTCGGCGCTTGTGGTGGATGGGGGAATGCTGGTCCCGGCTGGCGGAATGGCATTCCAGGAGGGTGGCACGGGAGCGGCAACACACAAATGACAGTCTGCGAAGCCACCCCCATTCTTTCGAGGCAGCGTCGTGGATATCGTCTTAGTAATGGCTTGATCGAACTGACGGTGCTGCTGGGAGGCGGACACATCGCTGACTTTCGCTCTTGCGGCTCACCTTGCAATGTCCTTTTCGAATCCCCTTGGGACACGATTGAACCGTCCGAGTACTCACCGAAAATCCACTCCACAAAGTACGGGCAAGGCCCGGTCGGAAAATTCCTGTCGGGTTTTACAGGGCACGCATTGGTTCTCGGTTATTTCGGAATGCCTAACTCCGAGGAGGCGTCGCGTGGCCTGCCACTGCATGGAGAAGCCGCGTGCGTTGAATGGCAAGTTCGCTCGGCCTCGAGTGACGATAAGGCTGCGTCTGTGTCTCTGCAGGCAGTTCTTCCCGCATATCAGTTACGAGTGGCGAGGACCCTCCACGTGTCGGCAAGGGCTTCTTCAGTCTCTATCGAAGAGCACCTGACGAACCACGGCAAAGCGGAGTTGGACTATCAGTGGGTCGAGCACGTCACGTTTGGCGAGCCGTTCTTCGCCAAGTCAGAAGCACAGCTCTTCCTTGCGGCGAAACGAGGTAGAACCTGGCCAGAGGGATACGAAGGCAAGGAGTTACTCGGCTCCAATTCCGATTTCGATTGGCCGTGGGCGCTATCGTCTACGGGCGAGATGGTGGATCTTTCCCGAGCTTTCTTGCGTAATGGAACCGGGTTTGTGGCTGCGCTGTTGACCGAATCACAGCGACGCCACGCTTTTGCCGCAGTACATAACCAGCGGCTCAACCTGGTCGCGGGGTATGTGTTCGATCGCCACCGGTTTCCGTGGATCGCGCTCTGGGAGGAAAACCGTGCGCGCGAAAATGCTCCCTGGAACGGCACAACCCGCGCCCGCGGCGTCGAGTTTGGGACGAGCCCGATGCCACTTGGCCTGGAGGCAGCCCAACGCCTGAAGACTCTGTTCGACACACCCGTGTTCGCCACTCTCCAGGCGGGTGGCTCAGTTACAACCTCCTACCAGCTCTTTACAACCGCTGTACCCGTTGATTGGAGCGGTATCGCCGACCTGGACACCCTGGAAACGGCTCTTGTCTTGCACGACGCTTGCGGGCAGAGGGTAAGAATACCTGCGAGCCGAAAGCTTAGTTAAGGCAACAAGCCGTGCTCGTGCAGGAACCCGCGCAACCTTCCGTACACCTCCTCCAGTTGAGCATCGGAGAACTGGCCGTGACCGCCGCTCCTTGATGGTGACTAGTTGGTTCGGAACACCAACGGCCGTAAGTGCCTGGTGCAGTCGAACGGAATCTTCGTAAGGCACAACCGCATCCTGATCTCCGTGGACAGAAAACACATGCGGCAATCCCGGGCGGACATAGGTGAGGGGCGAGACCCGCTTGGCGATTGCGGCGGCATACGTTTGACTGCCCACCTACATCACGGCATATTCTTCAAGTTCGGCCTTGAATCAGGTAGTTCACATCGGATATGCCGAACCAGTTGATGATCGCCGCAACGTTGAATTTGCTATCCGCGCGCACATCATCTCCATAGCATTCGTTGTCCAGGCCCGTGCCGTTGGGGAGCATTCCCACGATCAACGAAAGATGCCCGCCTGCGGAGTGGCCGGTCAGTACAATCGCTGCGTGTCGACGTTGTACTCCTTGGCGTTCCTCACCACCCAGTGCAGCACACACACCGGCAATCTTCCACCGCAACAGGCGCCCGCGACGCATACGCCACGCGGTATTCCACGTTAATGACGTTCAACCCGTCTCGAGATAAGGCAATAGTTGCAGTGTGGCGCCGGTGCGGTCTCCGAAGATCCAGACCTCCACCGTGGTAATAAATCAGCGTGGTAGCTGGGCTTTTGGCATCTTTTCTCTGCCACACATCCAGCTTCAGCGCGTAATTGTTCGCAACCCCGTAGGTGAGATCCGGGAAAATGGCGTACTTCTCAGCGATGGTGTAGACCCACGCGTTCGATGCTGGGGTGGACTGACCGGCCACCTGCGACGCAGAGTAACTGAGGAGCGGTGAGGAGCGGAATGCAACGATTCATTCATTCCTCTCGAACTTAGTTCTATGGGTGGGTTCGAACGAAGGCCTTGATCGTGGCGCTGCGCCTTCTTACCGATTCTCCATGGGGCCGAATGACATACTCCCCCACCGACGCCGGAACAATGAACGTTTCGGCGTAATGCACAACCAGCGGAGGAAACGCACCCGTAGGACTCTCGATCACGGCCTCGCGCCCCTCGCAGAGATTCAGAACATTCACCCCTCCGTTCGTCGAGTGAAGAACGGGGCCAGTGAACCAATGTCTGCGGGTCTCAATGAACTCACGCTCGTGGAGTCCAGTCCGCTCTTCCACCCATCCATCTCCCCCAGAAACTTCGCAGATGCGGTTTAGGAGGTTGTCCTTCACCCACGGAGCCGTACGGTCCCATTGCACATTGCGCAGCCCGTGCTCGAGGTGGATTGGGCGAGGCGTCCCATCCAGCCCCAGCCGTCCCCAATCCCACATCTTGAAGGTGAAGATGTAGGGAGTCGCGCTGATCTCGAGGACCATGCTGTTCTTTCCTGAGCAGTGCGGCGTGCCCGCGGGAATAAGAAAGTGATCGTGCTGCTTTGCCGGCCAGCGGTTCACATATTTGTCGGCATCAAAGAGAAGATCACCCTCTTGCGCGCGGTGAAGGTCGTCGATCATCTGCTGGCGATCGATGTTTTCCTTTAACCCCAAATAGACGCAGCCGTCGTCGCCCGCATCGAGCAGGTAATAGCTCTCGTCCTGGGTGTAAGGCATGCCGAACTTTTCCTGGATATATTCGGTCAGCGGATGCACTTGAAACGAAAGATTGCCCCCATCCATGGTATCGAGGAAGTCAAAGCGGATCGGGAACTCGGTGCCGAAGCGCGCGTGAACGGCTTCCCCGAGCAACTCGTGGGGATGCGTGAAGACCAGGTTGATGGATGGAATCTCCACGCGCACATCGCCGAAACCGAGCAGCAGGCTGTTCTCTTCAGGAACACAGTCAAAGCACCATGCGTAGTTCTCCACCTCTCGCGGCAGATCGCAGACTTCTTTCATCCATTGGCCGCCCCAAGGACCTGGATCGAAAAACGGAACTACTCGAAAAGGCCGGGTCGCAGCGCGCCGCAAACCTTCGGCATGCTGTGCTCCTGTGATCATCTTCGGCTGGTCGCGCTGGTTCGTATCGAGCAGGAAGTCGAGTTGAGAAAAGAGGCGATTCTTGTGGCGATCGGCCGCTCGCCAATCTACAAAGAAGGCGCGCTTGTACTTGAGCGCAGGCCGTTCGTCGAGGTTGGTCAGGCCGAGGTTGCCGATCTGGCCTGCACGTTGCCGCTGCTGGATCTCCCACCGCGCCAGGTCGCAGTACACCAGCAGGTCCCATTCATCGGCGAGGAGCGTTGCCCCAGTACCAACTACGAACACCAGGCCGGTAGCCGACTTCAGTTCCCTGCGTTTCTGGCAGAGCTTGCCCTCGTCAAGGAATTCCGAGAGCTCATAGTTGTTCATGAAGCCGAAAACGGGATCGTCGCCCAGATCGCGAGCGGTCAAAGCCATGATCGCGCTTTCGGAAAGGTAGCAATTTTCGACACACAGGATCGCTTGGGGGTGGAGACTGGAGGAAAGGCTGGATTCAATCTCGCTTAAATTGCACCCGGGGTAGCACTCCACGACAACTACGAATCGCCCCGGACGAATCTCCTTTTTTAGCCGAAGAGCAATCTCGTTCCAGCCGACCTCACACCTAGCATCCGAAACCGGGACTACCGGATATTTGTCGTAATTTGAAACATTTGCCTTAGACATTGATCTTCAGATTTCGCTGCCCCAGGTTCGAAGCGTGACGGTTGACAAAAGAGTGGACGCTCATGCGGAATAGTCGCGACTCAATTCTGCGTCACGCCGAGCAAAGGCACTGAAATCCCGGCGACAGCGATTGCTCGCCGCCGCCAGATTGGGGAGCGCTTTCAGCCTAGAAAATCACCTTCACTGCCAACTGGATCTGCCGCGAAGTTCCGGTGCCAATCTGCGTGCCCATGTTGCTGGCGATGGTCTGGCCAGTCCGTCCAAAAGAGGCGTTGGGCGTGCAGCTTGCCGGCACAGCTGGTGTAGTGGCGGTCGCCGGAATAAATGGCGACACCGCGGTACAGATTCCACCGTCCGGATTCGCGAAGTTGGGATGGTTGAAGATATTGAAAAAGTCCGCCCTAAGCTGAACCTTGAGGGCTTCTCGGATGGGAATATTCTTGGCCAGCGAGAAGTCCCACTGGAAGAATCCCGGGCCGCGAAGCGCATTGCGACCGACATTGCCCAGATTTTCTCCCGGCGTCCCGTCATATCCGGGCGGGACCGCGAACGCATCCGGGTTGTAATTGCCGATCGGCCATTTCGCATTGCCCACCGTCGGAGCCTGTCCGGGAACAGAGTTCGGGCGCACTGGAAGCCCAAAGAACCCGCTGATGAGCTGGACGTTGGTGGGGAGACCACTGCGCGTTTGCAGAATATTCGACACCTGCCATCCCGAGAGGAAGCCTTTGGCGATGGCGTTCGTTCCCTGCCAATCCGGAAGGTCGTACACCACGCTGCCGGTAAGATTGTGACGCACGTCCCAATCCCCGCTGGCGCGGTCCACATTCGGGTTAAACGGATTGGAAAAGCCGCCGAAGACATTGACCATGTCGTCAATTTCGTGCGACCAGGTGTAGTTCACTTCATAGTTCAGGCGCCCGACGTTGCGGCGCACTTGAACCTGCAACGCGTTATAGGTTGAGTACAGTGTGTCGGTGTTCAGGTTCTCGTTGGCAAACCCGGTGAACTCGCGTGCCTGCGTAAAGGTATTTGCTGGATTCAAGTTCACAGCAGCGAAGCTCACGCCTGCCTGCATGTGCTGGGCTTTATTGCCGGTGTAGTTGATGCTAAGCACTGTATTTGGCAGGACTTCCCGTTGCACTCCCAACAACCAGTTCGTCGAAACCGGATCTCGTGGATGTTGCGGGAAAATGTTGACGTTCTGCGTCCCGGCCGGAAGTGGCGGATTGGCCATCGGATAGGCGATCGGCACCTGGAACACATTAACACTGTAACTCTGAAAAGCAGCGTTGTTGCTGAGCAAACCAAAGCCGAATTGCATCGGCATATAGAACAGTCCACCGTAGCCATGGATCACAGTTTTTCCATTGCCAAATGGATCCCATGACAAGCCAACGCGCGGAGCGAAGTCTTTTCCCGGTGCGTTATAGAGGGCTTGCGTCTTGGGCAGAATGGTCTGCGATGCGAAGTCGAAGTTCGCCGCCTGATGCGTGCGCTCTTTCCAAGCTGTGTTGTAGTCGTAACGCAGACCTAGGCTCAGCGTGAGCTTGCGGGTGATCTTCCAGTCATCCTGTCCATAGAATCCCCAGTTCGAATTCACGATCCCCGCAGGGCCGGGAAATCCGATCTTCTGGAGCACGAATGGAGCGTCGTTCAGGAAGTCATGGAAGGGGTTTGGGAAGAAGATGTTTGCCCCCCCAAAGAAGAATGTCTGCTGCGGCCTGAGAAATTCATTCAGTTGGTTATATCGGTATTGCAGCCCGAATTTCAGAGTGTGCTGATTGATGGTCTTCGTCACGTTGTCGAAGACCTCGAACACATTGAACGGCGTAATCTGGTTGAAGGTATTCGGCCCAGGTAACGCACCGAGGTCCGTAAAGAAACCTCCGAAGCCCACCAGGGGTGTCGGCGTGTTCGAATTGGTATCGGAATAGAAGCGGTTGATCGACACGCTGAACTGGTTCAGAAGGGTCGGGCTGAAGGTGTGGGTCTCTTCAATCTTTCCGAGTTGTGTCCTCAGCTTTTGCGGGGAAACCTGGCCTTGATTCAATCCGAACGTGTAGTTCGTCAGGGAATCGTTGATGTTGTACCGGCCGAAGATGTGGTCCCGTTCGGACATATTCCAATCCACTTTGACCGATCCCGTATTTTCCGAAAGCCGGTTGGGCAGGACTGCTAAGGTGTAGATGAGTTGCGAACCGCTCGCGGGATCAGCAGGATTATCAAAGCCCGGTACCGCGCAAGAAGCAGGGGCAGGAATCGTGTTGCAGTTCGCCGGCAAGGGGGCAAACTGCGCGAACACCGGATCCATCCTCGGATCGTGGGCCTCGGATCGCAGGTATGCGCTGGGAATTTTGTACAGCGCGTTGAAATTGTTGATGTTCGTCCGATCGCCCTCATAGTTCACGAAGAAGAAGACCTTGTTCTTAAGGAGCGGGCCGCCCAGATTTCCGCCAAACTGGTTCAGTCGCAGCGGCGCCACCTTCCCTGTGTTGAAGTAATCCTTGGCATCGAACGCATCGTTGCGCAGGAACTCAAAAACGGTTCCGTGGAAGTTGTTGGCTCCGGACTTCGTAACGATGTTCATCTGCGGCCCAAGCGAATAGCCCTTATCCGCGCTGTAACCGCTGTTGGTGAAGTCGATCTCCTGGATGCTGTCGAGACTGGAGCGGGTAACGCGCGCTCCCTCCTGGCCTTCCGTCATGAGGAAGCCGTTGATATCGCCGCGGGAAGCATTCTGCCCATCCACCGTGACGTTCAGGCCGGTAAAGACGTTCTCGAGTCCGTTCACGCTGCCCTGGAAAAAACCTGTGGAGTCGATCGATCCAGGAGCGACTTCCAGGAACGCGCTGACGTCGCGGCCATTCACTGGAAGGTTTGCGACCTGTTGCGAGTTCAGGGTCGTGCCGGTCTGCGTGGTTTCGGTTTCCACCGTAGTGGTTGTTCCTGTCACCTCAATCTTCTGCTGCGCGCTGGCGATCGCAAGGGCCAGGTTGACCCGCACGATTGCGCCGACGTTCAGCACGATGGACGGACTCTCCGCTTCGGCAAAACCACTGGCGTTGGCCTTCACCACATAGTTGCCGTACGGCACCGCAGAAATTACGTAGTCTCCGTTGCCATCACTGGTTGTTGATGTGTTAGCGCCGGTTCCAACATTGGTCGCTGTGATCTTGGCCTTGGAGACGGCGGCACCGCTAGGATCCGTAACGGTACCCTTGATCGTGCCCGTGTCGAACTGGGCGAGCAGGGGCAGGGCAAAGAAAAGGAAGATAATCGCCAGGAAACTCCGGCGCAGCCCAGGTGCTGCGCTTAATAGTCCACGAAATCGCGCGCAAGTCATAACGTTTCCTCCCGCCGTCGCGGAATCCTTCAGGGCAATTCCCGCATTTTTGGAAACTCGCACGAATCGTAATTCTTCTATCCTGCAATAGTCAATCGTTATTTTGATTGTTTTATCAGAAATCGTCATTTATTTTGTCGCTTTTTAGCACAAACCGCCGATGGCGCTAGCCCTAGGCGACCAGCCAGTAATGACCGAATCGGCGGTGCGCAACTGATGTTTCAGTGGCTCGCCCGCGGGCAATGGCTAATCGCCGATACGTGCCCAATGCTGGCTTCGGCGCTTTCGTCAAGGGTCCATGATCCAAAACGGCCAGGGGATGTGCTGAAAGTTGTCGGCGATCCGCTTGACGACATCTGCGATTCAGCCCGCTACGGCCTATATTCGTTCATCACGGCCGCGGAGAAGCCAGTTGCGGTCAGGCGTGCGGAGTTGGCAGGCGAGTTCGCGGAACGGCTCGCCGACGGCACGCTTTCTTATGCAGAGCGTAGCGTTGTTATCACAAGTTCGATGGTGAGGCATCTGCAACTCAAAGCCGAGGAGGAAGCCGCAGGCGGACGTCCGATTCGCTTGGGCAGCCGGCGGTGTTCGGCCAGCGCTTAACAAGTGCGGGCTGGAATGGCACGGTTGGCACGCTTTCCGGCGCGGCCTAGCGACGAATCTGCATCGACTTGGGGTGCCGGACGAGACGATCCAACGCATTCTTCGGCACTCCACCGTTGCGGTAACTCAAAACTGCTACATCAAGACGGCGGACGCGGATGCAATCGCGGCGATGCGTTCGCTGGAAAATGCACCTAATATGCACCTCGGGAGCCCGAAGCGACCGCAGGTGATGTTACACAACGTGAAAGGATCCGAACAGCAAGTGCTTATGCCGAGGACAGTTAGAAGAGACTGGCGGAGAAGGGAGGGATTTTAACCCTGCCATTTCTGGTTTTGCCAGCGATACTAGGTAAAAAGCCCATCTTAGCCAAGAAGTACGCGACCGATAGCGCTTGGTCACGGTAGCGGGCAGTAGCGTTCAGTAGCGGTCGGCCGTGCTCGAATCGCCACGTTCTAGTAAAAACAGTAAAACGCAATCGCGGAGCTAAACATCCTCACCTCACATCCATGGGGGCGGGTGGTATTGGCCCACGACGTTGAGTCGCCACCCCGGGGTCACCCCAACCCCCCAGCATCGTTATGCTGACTCGAACCTCTGACCTTTTCCGTGTCAACCTACCACGGTTCCGAAAGATCACAACTAAGACCGTATCGAACGTCCTCTTCACAAGCCTTATACCTGCTTCACAGGTAGAGATCACAGGGTCGAAAATCGCCCTCCTCACGCTGGATTCCCTAAAGGTTCTACTCGGTAGCCAAGGATTCGGAGTTTACGGATCA
>Ga0306924_10002890_pt1 | contig 16366 bp, 10 predicted proteins | sample sta12Can44000111_FD_203756 | JGI IMG/M metagenome (GOLD analysis project Ga0306924, IMG submission 203756) | Lab enrichment of tropical soil microbial communities from Luquillo Experimental Forest, Puerto Rico - statanox.12C.anox.44.000.111 (v2)... | ecosystem: Environmental > Terrestrial >... | reverse complement strand
GATCTCCACCACCTTTCCCGAGGGCGAGCCGCGCAACCGGGCGATGGGGGTCTACTCAGCGATGGCGGGCGGCGGCGGCGCGGTCGGCCTGCTGCTGGGCGGGATACTGACCAGCTACGTGTCGTGGCGGTGGGTGCTGTTCGTCAACGTCCCGATCGGGATCCTCGTGGCGGCCGCGGCGCGCCGCGTGCTGGACGAGTCGCCGCGCCGGCCGGGGCAAAGGGTCCCCGTCGACCTGGCCGGCGCGGTCACCGGCACCGCCGGCATCGCGCTGCTGGTCTACGGCCTGTCCAAGGCGGCCACCGGGCCGGACGGAATATCGCACTGGGGTGACGCGGTGGTGCTGGCGTCGCTGGCCGCGGCCGCGGTCCTGCTGGTCTCGTTCGTGCTGGTCGAGCTGCGCAGCGCCCATCCGCTGCTGCCGATGGGGGTACTCGCCGACCGGAACAGGTCCGGCGCTTACCTGATCATGCTGTGCATCGGCACCGCGATGTTCGGCCTGTTCTTCTTCCTCACCTTGTTCTCCCAGACCGTGCTCGGCTATAGCCCGGTCCGGTCCGGGATCTGCTACCTGCCGTTCACCGCCGGGATCGTGGTCGCGGCAGGGCTGGCGTCGCGGCTGATGTCGCGGGTCGGCCCCCGGCCGCTGATCCTGGCCGGCACCGCCGCGACCGCAAGCGGGATGTTCTGGTTCTCCCGGCTGACCGAGCACGCCACCTACCCCGGCCAGTTGCTCGGCCCGATGCTGGTGACCTCGTCCGGGCTCGGCCTGCTGTTCGTCCCGCTGGCCCTGGTCGCCCTGCACAACGTGGCCGAACAGCACGCCGGTGTCGCCGCCAGCCTGCTCAACACCGGCCAGCAGGTCGGCGGCGCGATCGGGCTGGCCGCGCTGGGCACGATCGCCTGGACCACCGTGACCGGCAACCTCCGCAACGCCACCGCGGCCATCGCGGCCGGCCGCCAGCCGCCCGCATCCCCGGCCGAGCTGACCGTGCACGCCCTGGCCACCGGCTTCTCCCGCGGCTTCCTGGTCGCGGCGGGAATCGCGCTGCTCGCCCTGCTCGTCGCGCTGGCCACCATCCGGGTCCGCCGCCAGGACCTCGCCGGCATCCGCCCCGCGCCGGACCAGGCCGCGGCGGACCAGCCCGCCGACCTGGGGCAGGAGCAGGACCGGGTCGCCCTGGCCGCAGCAGCCATCCCCTGTCGGCACTGCTAGACCCTATCCGGTGGATCTTGATCTGGTAGTTCTTTGGCATGAGGATCGGCCTGCTGTCCGCTCCGTCCAACCTGGGCCTGCGGCCGCCCGCCCCGACCAGCGTGCCCGGCTGCGCCAAGGCCCCCGAAGCGCTACGCGAGGCGGGCCTGCACCGGCGCCTCGCCGAGCTCGGCGCAGACGAGCGCGGTGTCGTGCTACCGGGCAGGTACGCCGACGACGCGATCCCCGGTTCGCTCCGCAACCAGGCCGCCATCATCGAGCACGCGCGGCGTCTGGCCGGGCGCATCGACCTGCTGCGGGCCGGCGGCCTGGCCGCGCTGGTGCTCGGCGGGGACTGCAGCATCCTGGTGGCGGCGGGTCTTTCACTGCGGCGCGCACCGGGCCGGTACGGGCTGGTCCATCTCGACGGGCACACCGACTTCCGGAATCCGGGCAATTCCGACCGGTGCGCGAGCCTGGCCGGGGAGGATCTCGCCGCCGCCGTGGGCCGGCACTGGCCCGCGATCGCCGACATCGACGGACTCGGCCCCTACTTCTCCCCCGCCAACACCGCCCACGCGGGTTGCCGAGATGATGACGAGGAGTTGCCGGAAGCCACGGAAACGCTGGGCGCGGTCCTGCCCGCCTCGCAGATCCGGCGCCTGGGGGTGGAACATGCCGCGCGCACGATCCTCGACGTCACCGACCGGGCCGGCCTGGACGGCTACTGGATCCACCTGGACGTGGACATCCTTGACCCAGGCGTGATGCCGGCCGTGGACAGCCCCGACCCCGGCGGTCTGAGCGCGGCCGAGCTAACCGGTCTGCTCGCCGCCCTCGCCCCGCGTGCGGTCGGCGCGCAGGTGACCGTCTTCGACCCGGACCTCGACCCGGACGGCAGCCATGCCCGCCTGCTCACCGACATCCTGGTCCCAGGCCTCGCCCCGCTCAGCCGCGACCGCCGGTAAGTCCCGCCCGCGCCGGGTCTGTTCACCACAAGCACCTGCTCGTGGCGAGTGGCGGCCGCCCAGAAGGGCGGCAGCGTGAAACTGCCGGTCTTCTTCCCGTCTTTCTTCCTGGTCAGCCGCCGCCGGCGGCGATAGTTTCTGCTCCAATGCGGCAGACAGCGTGCCTTCCCGGCCGGATGCCACCTGCGGGCGGGTGGGTGGCGGTGCTCATAACGCCTGATCATGCCTGGCCGACACGGCGCGGCAGCGCTGGGAACCGCCGTCGGCGGCTGCGTGATTGTGACGGCATTCACAGGGCTGGGAGCCATGACCGGAGCAGCTGATCAATACGCAGCTGATCAATACAAGGACTTGGGCGGTGGGCATGCGAGGTAAGGGGCTGATCTTGGCGACGCTGTGCCTGGCGGCGCTGATCATCAACCTGGACACCACGATCGTGAACGTCGCGCTGCCCGCGCTGGTGCGGCAGACCGGGGCCACCACCACCGACCTGCAGTGGGTGGTGGATGCCTATAACCTGACCTTCGCCGCGCTGCTGCTGGCCGCGGGCAGCCTGTCCGATCGGCTGGGCCGCAAGGGCATGCTGCTGGCGGGCCTGGGCGTATTCGGTGCCGCCAGCCTGGCAGGGTCGTTCGCCGTCACCGTGGGCCAGTTGATCGCGGCTCGCGCGGTGATGGGGCTGGGCGCGGCGATGATGTTCCCGTCCACGCTGTCGCTGCTGACCAACGTGTTCACCGCCCGCCGGGAACGGGCGCTGGCCATCGGCGTGTGGGGGGCGAGCGCCGGAGTGGGGATCGCGCTAGGCCCGATCGCCGGCGGATGGCTGCTGGAACGGTACTGGTGGGGCAGCATCTTCTTGTTCTTCGTCCCGGTGACGGCTGTGGTCGCGGCGATGACCGCCCGGTGGGTACCCACCTCACGGGACCCGCGCACGCCGCCGGTCGACTGGCGGGGGCTGGCCCTATCGGCAGCCGGGATGAGCCTGATCATTTACGGCATCATCGAGGCGCCCGGCTGGGGTTGGACCTCGGCCGCCACCATCGGCGTGCTCGCCGCCGGGGTGCTGGTGCTCGTGGCGCTGGTGGCCGCCGAGCGCCACACCGCCAGCCCGATGATCGACGTGAGCCTGTTCCGCAACCCGCGGTTCACCGCCGCCAGCGCCTCGGTAGCCATCGCGTTCTTCGCCCTGCTGGGGTTCATCTTCTTGATGACCCAGTACTTCCAGGTCGTGCGTCTCTACAGCCCGCTCGCCACCGGGGTGCGGCTGCTGCCGGTCGCCGTCTCGGTGGGTGTGGCGTCGGTGGCCGGGACGAGGCTGGCCGTCCGGATCGGCAACAAGATCATCATCGGTGGCGGGATGCTACTGTTCTGCGGCGCGTTGCTGTGGATCTCCACCGCCTCCCGCTTCACCTCCTATGCCATCATCTCCGCGCAGATGGTAATGCTCGGCATCGGGATGGGGTTCACCCAGGCGCCGGCCACCGAGGCCATCATGGGGGCCGTGCCCAGGCAGAAGGCCGGCATCGCCTCGGCGGTCAACGGCTCCACCCGGCTGTTCGGCGGCACCCTGGGCGTGGCCGTGATCGGCAGCGTCGCTGCGTCCCTGTACACCAGCCGACTTACCGCCCTGCTGCCCCCGGGATTGCCCGGCCGGGTCGTCACAGCCGCCAAAGGGTCGGTCGGCGGCGCCGCGGCCGCCGCCCAGCAGCTCAGCGGTGCGGGACTGGCCGGCCCCGCACACCGCCTGGCCGACGCCGCGGCGGCCGCGTTCATGTACAGCCTGCATGGCGCCTGCCTCGTCGCTGCCGGAGTCGCCGCCGCCGGGGTCCTGCTCGTGGCATTCTGGCTCCCCGCCCGCCCGCGTGCCGAGCAGGCCGACGCCGAGCCAGCCGCGGACGCCGTGCCGCCAGCCGATCACCGGGCAGGTAGGTAATCACCGCTCCAGCAGGAAGGCTGCTCCTGGAACGACGGCCTAACACGGTGGTTGCTCGGCTACAGGGTCTCGACGGGCGGAGGGCACGTCTGATGTACATCTGAAGCGTGGGTGAGACTTGCTGCCGGCCCGAATCATTCTTTACCTGGGGCGAACGATCCGAGGGCGGCCTTACCTGCTGGCTGGTAGACGTGGATAACGACGCCGGTGCTGGTCGTCCTGGTTTCGACGAGCCTGAGGGCGACCGGCGCGTTCCCCTCCGGGAATAGCCGCTTGCCGCTCCCCAGGACGAGAGGTTGAAACCAGAGCCGGTACTCGTCGATGAGGCCGTGCCGGATCAGCGTCTGGGCGAGATTGCCGCTGCCGTGGACCTGGAGTTCCTGGCCAGCCTCGCCTTTCAGCTTTATGACTTCTTTCACAAGGTCGCCCTTGATCAGCGTTGAGTTATTCCACGTCACCTCGTCGAGAGTTTTGGACATGACGTACTTAGGGAGGCTATTCAGCTTCCTGGCGACCTCGTCTTCGTCGGTGACCAGCGGCCAGTACGCGGCCATGATCTCGTACGTGGTTCGCCCGAGCAGAAAGGCGTCGGCGGCTTCGAACCAGTCGGCCACGAACCGGCCCATCGTCTCGTCCGCATAAGGAACCATCCAGCCGCCTTGCTTGAAGCCTCCGCTCAGGTCCTCGGTGGGGCCGCCTGGGCCCTGCATGACCCCATCCAGGGACAGGAATGTCGTCAAGGTCACTTGCACCTTGTTCTCCTAAAATCTCTTGAGACTGGCTCATGGACATTCATGTCACCGCAAGGACCGAATATCAGGAAAATAGCTCAGCGAAGAAGCGCCCAGCCAGGAAGAAGGCCGGAAAAAGGCCGGCAGTTTCAGCCTGCCAGCACTGAGCATTTTATCCTTCGATCTCGCGGGCTTGATGTGCTGTGCCTTGTGCGCGATCACAGGGCCGTCCGGGAAGAGCGGCAACGTTTCTGCATGCTTTCTGCCGGACTTGTGCCTGGTGTCTGATCGCCTGATCGCCTGATCGCCTGTACTGGACTGGTTCAAGCAGATATCAGCCGGTTATGGTGGCCTGGCGGACCGTGTGGTGGCTCCAAGCCCCGGCGGCGTACTGCCGGCGCAGTCGCGTCAGGCGGCGGGCGGCGCTCCAGCGCGGTGGCGATCGCGCTGGTTGATGGCATACGACAGGCGGTAATGCCGAGGACGGAGAGCACCATGGCCAACAAGGTCTTCTGCGACATCTCGATCTCTGCTGACGGCTACGTTGCCGGTCCGGGCCAGACCGCGGAAAAGCCATTCGGCGACGGGCCAGTGGACCGGCTGCACGCCTGGATGTTCGACACGCCCGATGAGAACAAGGCCGAGATCGATCAGGTCGTCGCAGCCGGCGCGTTCGTGATGGGCCGCAACATGTTCGGACCCGGCCGCAGCGAATGGGACCTCAGCTGGAAAGGCTGGTGGGGCGATAACCCGCCGTACCATGCACCTGTGTTCGTGCTCACCCACCACTCGCGCGAGCCGCTGACAATGGAGGGCGGCACGATGTTCACCTTCGTGACCGACGGGATCGAGTCGGCCCTCGATCAGGCCCGCAGGGCCGCGGGAGACCGCGACGTCGCCATCGCAGGCGGAGCCGCGACGGTTAACCAGTACCTCGCCGCCCGCCTCATCGACGAGATCCGCACCCACATCGCACCGGTCACCGTCGGCGCGGGCGAACGCCTCTTCGACGGCGTACCGCCACTGAGCCTCGAGATCATCGCCGTGCGGGGTGCCTCGCTCGCCACCCACATCAGCTACCACGTGCTCCATTGATGCCGGCGAGCACATGGCGGACGCGAGACGCCCCGAGCCGGTCACCGGCCCCCTCGTACATGACCAGGGATCGGCCGAGATGGTGGCGCGCCTCGTCGTGCGCCCCGCGGGCCAGGGTTATCACCCCGAGATTGAGGAGTCCATAGGCTTCCCAGCGCGGGTCGCCGAGCGTCTGCGCGAAGGCCAGCGCCTGCTGGAGATGGCCCGCGGCCCGCTCGTGCTCGCCGAGTTCGCTGTACAGAACACCGATCATGAGATCGGTGTACGCCACGTAGCCGCCGCTATCGACCGAGCGGAAAATGTCCCGGCAACGACTCAGCAGGGCGAGGGCTTCGGCCGGCTGTCCCTGCTGGCGGCGTACCTTGGCGAAAAAGAGCGCGGCCTTCGCCTCGCGGTCGGCGTCGGCGAGCCCCCGGCTGAGCTCGAGGACCCGTTCGAAGCAGGCGGCCGCCTCGGCCGGCAGCCCTTGCCGCCGGTAGGTGCGCGCGAGCCCGGTCAGGCTGTCAGCCTCTCCAGGGACGTCCTCCAGCCCGCGGAAGATGGCATTGCTGCGCGTGAAATGCGCAACGGCCTCCGGCAGGCGGCCCTGACAGCGGCGCAGGTCGCCCAGGCCGCGCAGTAGCGATGCCTCGGCATGCCGGTCGCCGGCCAGCCGGGCGGCGCGAAGAGCAACCTCGTGCGTGTGCTCCCACTCGTCCCAGCACACGTACACCTCGAAGAAGTCTGCGAGCAGGCTCGTGAGCGCCTGGCCAAGCCGTCCCAGACCCTCGCGCCATACCTGCTCCAGGCTTACCGCGAGGCCGGTGTGCTCGGCCGCCAGCCACCTGTATGACCCGGCCAGCCCGTCTACCGGATCTCGCGGGATCGCCGCCGCCGCCCCGTCCCGAAGTTCGGGGGGCCGCAGACGGAGCTGGCGTACCGCCGCGTGCGCCCTGGTGAAGTAGATCTGCAACGTTCGTTCGAGCGCGGCCCGGCGGGTAGCCGGCGTCTCGTCCGTGGCCAGCCGTTCCCTGGCGAACAGCCGGAGCAGGTCATGGCATCGGTAGCGGATCTGCCCGGCGGCATCCTCACCGACGGTGTCCAGCAACTGGGCGTCGGCCAGGCGCTCGGCGATCTCTTCCGCGTCGGGAGCCGGAACATCGAGCAGAGCGGCCAGCATCCACGGCGCAAAGTCGGGCACCTCGAGCAGGCCGAGCAGCCGGAACGCGCGCCGTTCCACCTCGCCCACGCCCCGGTAGCTCAGCGCGAAGCTGGCCCGCACCTCGAGATCACCCACCGCCAGCTCGTCCAGCCGCCGGTGGTGTGCGCCAAGCCGGTCGGCCAGCTGCTGCACCCGCCAGTGCGGCTTGGCGGCAAGCCTGGCGCCCACGATCCGCAGCGCCAGCGGCAGGTACCCGCACAGGGCCGCGAGCTGCGACGCCGCTCCCGACTCGACAGCAACACGGCCGGCACCGACGATCTTGCCGAGCAGTTCGACTGCCTGCTCCGGCGGAAGGACCCCGAGATCGATCACCTCCGCCGGAGTCAGCCCGGCCAGCCGGACCCGGCTGGTGACCAGCACCGCGTTGCCGGCGCCCGCGGGCAGCAGCGGGCGGACCTGCGCCTCGTCGGACGCGTTGTCCAGCACTACCAGCATCCGCCGGTCGGCCAGCAGTGAACGGTACAACCCGGCGCGGGAGTCCGCGTCCGGGGGGAGGCATTGGCCCTCCACCCCCAGCGCGCGCAGGAACCGGCCCAGCACCTCCGCGGGCGCAAGGGCCTGCGCCTCGGCGCCGCGCAGGTTCACGTACAGCTGCCCGTCGGGGAACTTCGGCCGCAGCTGGTGCGCGACGTGCACCGCCAGGGCCGTCTTGCCCACTCCGGCCTTCCCCACCGCGCCGGTGATCACCACCGCGGTGGACCCAGTCGAGCGGCCGGCCATCCGGATCCGCAGCCGTTCAAGCGCGTCCTCGCGGCCGGTGAAATCCTCGATGTCGGGGGGCAATTGGGACAGCGCCACGGGGACCCGGGACGGTCCCTCCTCCCCCGCCCCGCCGGCCATCCCGCGCAAACCAGCGGCAGCCTCCCTGAACGCCGCCCGCTCGGCATCGCTCAGACCCAGCCCGTCGGCCAGCAGCGAAACCGACGCCCAGCGCGGCCGCCCGACCTGACCGTGCTCAAGACTCCTGATCGCCCGCACGCTCATCCCCGACCGGTCGGCCAGCTCTTCTTGTGACAGGCCACGGCCGAACCGGAAACCAGCCAGCAGTTGCCCGAACTCGCCGCCACCGTTAACCTTCCCGTTCACCCCGTCGGACACTGTGTTACTCCTCGTTGCTGGCACAACGCGGTCAGCTTGCGATGACCGCGGCCCCTGTAGTCAGCAGTGCTCCGGCTAGAGCACGGAGCCCACCAGAAGACGGTAACCAAGCTGGCGAGCCGTGGAATCTGTCATGAATAAGCAATTGCGTACCGGAGGCTGGCTTGTGCCATCGCTGGTCAGGGCGCGGATGGCTGCGCCGCCGACGCCTGGTCACTGCTCAGGGCATCTCATGAGGCCGAACGGGTGCCGAGGGTGTCTGGGTCGAGCTGGCTTCTGGAGGTGATGCCGAGTTTGGGGAATGCCTTGTACAGGTGGTAGCCCACGGTCCGCGGGCTGAGGAACAGCTGGGCGGCGATGTCGCGGTTGGACAGCCCCTGGGCGGCGAGCCTGGCGACCTGCAGTTCCTGCGGCGTCAGCCGGGGCGCACTGGCCAGGTCTGTGCGTGGTGCGGTGGCGCCGGCCGCGGCGAGCTCGGCCCGGGCCTGCTCGGCCCAGGATGCGGCGTGGATCCGGTCCAGGGTGTCGATGGCGGCGCGCAGCTGGGTGCGGGCGTCGGATTTGCGACGGGCGCGGCGCAGCCACGCGCCGTACAGCAGCTGGGTGCGGGCCTGCTCGAAGGGCCCGTCATGCAGCTTGAGCGCGGTGAGGTAGTGCCGTTCCGCTTCCTCGCCCGCCTCCAGCAGGGCACGGCACCGTTCGGCCAGCGCCTCCAGGGCGGGCAGGCCGGCTCGCTGGACCCAGTCGGAGAACCTCGCCAGCGGCTCGGCCGCCCGGTCCGGCTGGCCGAGCCGGACCGCGGCCTCGACCAGGTCCGGGGCGCTCAGCAACGCGGATCCGTGATACCGGGCAGGCCTCTGCCAGATCATTTCCAGCTGGACCAGGGCGGTGTCGGGGTGGCCGCGGCCCAGGTCCAGCAGGCCGAGCGCCCAGTGCACCCAGGGTTCGGCCGCAGAGTTGAAGGCGCTCGCAGGCTCGGCGAGTGCCGCATCGGCCAGCTGGCGGCAGCGATCCTGGTCGCCGTCGACGGCGGCCAGGTACGCCATGATCGCGTTCAGGTCGCTGGCCCACTGCGACTGGCCGATGTCTCGCGCAATCCGCAGCGCCTCGGTCGCGCAGGCCAGCGCGTCGCACTGCCGCCCGTCATGAAGCAGGGCCTGCGCCAGGCAGGTCAGCAGGGTGGGGAGCCAGCCGATCCTGCCCAGCGCGCGGGCGTCGGCGACCAGCGTCTCGAGCAGGTCGCGAGCGTCGGGGATCCGGCCGGTGACCAGGGCGGCTATCGCGATCATCGTCAGGTCGTACGGGGTGCCGGCTCGCGAACGCCGCGCCTGGGCCACCAGATCGGGGAGCGGAGGCAGGTCTTCTCCGGGTCGTTCGGCCGCCTGCCTGGCCAGCCGCAGCATCAACTGGACGTACGGTGTGAATGGTTCCCCGAGCGACCCGCCGACCGCCTTCAGCGGGGGGGCCGTGTCGGCCACCAGCGCGCGGTCGCCCGCAAACCAGGCGACGTGCATCGCGTACACCAGCATCCGGGTAGCCCGCGGCGGGTCCAGGCTGGCGATCTGGCCCGCCCCCTCGGTCAGCAGGCGGTGGGCGGCGTGCAGCCGGCCTTGGGCCACGTCGGCGCGGGCGCGCACGCTGGCCAGCCTGGCCTGGACGACCGGGTCGGTGGTCAGGGGTGCCGCTCGCGCGGCCAGGGTCCGCGCGTGGTCCAGGTCGCCGGTCTCCAGGCTGGCCTCGGCGGCCGCGGCAAGCCGGCCAGGCCGGGCCGCCAGGTCCGTGCCGAGCTGCGCCGCCCGCTCGTAAGCGGCCGCCGCGGCCGCGTACCCGCTCCGGGCTCTGGCCTCACCCGCCGTGCGCTCCAATTCGGCCGCGACCTGCTCATCCGGTGCGGTCGCCGCGGCCGCCAGGTGCCACGCCCGCCGGTCGGCATCCGCCGGGCTGCGCAACGCGCCGGCCAGCGCCCGGTGCACGGCCAGCCGCTGGCCCAAGGTCGCGCCGTGATACAGCGCCGCCCGCACCAGCGGATGACGGAACGTCACCGTACGGTCGGCGACGCCGACCAGCCCGGCCTGCTCGGCCCGCCCCAGGGCCGCAGCCCCCACCCTGAGCGCCCCGGCGGCATCCAGCAGCACGCCCAGGTCGCCGCTGTCCTCCGAGGCGGCGGCCAGCAGTATGGTCCGGGTGTCGGCGGGGAGCCGCCGGATCTGACCCTCGAATGCCCGCTGCAGCCGGTCGGTCAGCGCCACGGTCGTGTTCCCCGGCCACCCAGCGGTAGGCAGGGCAGGCGGGGCAGCCAGGTACGCCGCGGGCAGCTCGATCAGGCCAAGCGGATTACCGCTCGCTTCGGCGAGGATGCGCGACCGGGTGAAGGGAGCCAGCCCGCCCGCATGGTCAGCCAGCAGCGTGGCCGCCGAGGCCGCATCCAGCCCTCCCAGCCGCAGAACGCGCAGGCCCGTAGCGGGGAACACCGCGTGATGATCGCGGGCAGCGAAGATGAGGGCGATGCCCTCGGCATCCAGCCGCCGGGCCGCGAAGACCAGCGCGCTCGCCGATGCCCCGTCCAGCCAGTGCGCGTCGTCCACCAGGCACACCAGCGGACGGTCCTCGGCCAGGTCGGCCAGCAGCGACAGCACCGCCACCCCCACCAGAAAACGGTCATACGGCCCGGCACGCCGCAACCCCAGCGCCGCACCCAGCGCGTCCTGCTGCGTCCGCGGCAGCGCCGGAAGACGATCCAGCGCCGACCTGAGCAGCACATGCAGCCCGGCGAACGGCAGCTCCGCCTCCGACTCCGTACCACGGACGCGGATCACCCGCGTCCCCACCCCATCAGGTCCCGCGGCCACACCCGCACGCTGCGCGGCGTAATCCAGCAGCGCCGTCTTGCCAATACCCGGATCCCCGCGAATGACCAGCACACCGCTGCGCCCAGTGGACGCACCAGCCAGCAGGTCATCGATGACGGATTGCTCAACGGCCCGCCCGTACAGCACAGCGACCACCTACCTAGCGGACACGAGCTTGTCAGAGGCGATGCGGCGCACGCCACCACGAGGGATCTCACTGCGCGGCGGGACGCCGGCCAACTGCTCCATATCCTCTTCCCGGCGATTAGCGGTTCGTTCGCCCGTACGTTAAGGCCGGCGGGGCCGAAAGGCATCAGCCGAAAGTTGACTCGGTGGTGGAATCTGCGGCCGCGGCCGGGTGGTACCCGGATGGCGGGGCCGGCCTAACCGCAGCAGCCCCAGCACCCGGGCGCGGGCGACCGCCTGGGTGCGGTTGGCGGCGGCGAGCTTGCCGAGGATGTGGCCGACGTGTTTCTTCACCGTGGCGAGCGTCACGACGAGTTCATCGGCGATCTGCTGGTTGGACCTGCCCGCGGCCAGCAGCCGCAGCACCTCCAGCTCGCGGCCGCTCAGCGATTCGGCCAGCCCCGCCCTCCCGGTGTCGCCGGTGGCGGGCGGGGCGGCACCCGCGGGGGCGGCAGGTGCGAAGGCCCGCATCAGGCGTTCAAGGTAGCGCTGCGGAACCTCCGCGGGGAACACGACCCGTCCGGTCCGCTGGGCCGCGGCCAGCCTGCCCAGCAGTCGGGCCATGGGCGCACCCTCGTCGGCGAACACGCGTACGTAGCCTTCCGGGGCGGCCAGCGCCATCGCCTCGGCCAGGCTGGCCGGGGCGGCGGCCAGGTCTCCGCCGTCCGCGAGCGCGAGCGCCCGCAGCGCCATCACTTCGATCAGGCTGCCGGTTCGCCGCTGGGCGGCCGCCTGGGCGTGCAGCCGGTCGAGAAGCGCGAGCGCCTGGCCGGGAGCGTGCTCGGCGAGCAGCACCCGCGCCAGCGCCAGGTACTCACGCTCCCGCGGGTAAGTCGGCTCGTCGCCGGCCCGCAGCCCACGCTCGCCAGCCCAGCGGGCGGCGGCGGCGACCTCGCCGCGGGCGAGCAGCAGCCGGGCCCGCCACGCTGGCACCGGGTTGAGCAGGGCGACCACCTGCGGGCTCAGCCTGACCCGCTCGGCCTGGCCGATCGCCTCCAGCGCGCCCGCTTCATCCCCTTGCGCCCACCGGATCCGGGCGAGCAGGGCATAGCCGGTGGCCAGCGGCGGGATGAAGGCGAGGTGCCGGCACAGCGCGACGCCCTGGGTCGCGTGCTCGTGCGCGGTCGACAGGTCACCCCGTTCGTACAGCACCTCGGCCAGGCCGACGTGCGCTATGCCCGCGGGCGGCGGCTGCGGGCCGAACTCGCTGGCGACCTCCAGCCCGCACTGGTAGGTGCGCTGCGCCGCGTCCAGGCGGCCTCGGGCTCGCTGGACTTCGCCGAGGTCGTAGCAGACCCGCATGGCCAGATAACCTTCGCCGGCCGCCACCCGCTCGGCGACCACGTCCGCCAGAGCTCGCTCAGCTTCCTCGAGCTCGCCACGGAGCCAGTGCACCGATCCGAGGTTCCAGGCGACCATGGAGCGCAGGATCCAGTCATCCTCGCTCAGGTGCGTCAGGGCCTGCTGGGCGCAGGCTACCGCGCGGGCGGCGTCGCCGCGCAGGCGTGCGAGTTCGGCGCGCAGGTGCGCGATCGACGCGGGCACGTTGGCCAGCACGCTCAGCGGCCGGCCGACCGACGGCTCGTGCGGCTCGTCGCCCGAGGCGGCAAACTCGCGCTCGGCACTGGCCAGCAGCGGCTCGACCGCCTCCAGGCGCCAGCCGGCGATGGCGGTCACGGCCTGGGCCAGGCACAGTCGCGCCCGGGCCCGGATCGACTCGACGGGCAACGCGGAAATCCAGCGGTCGAGTGTCGCACCTTCACTGCGCCGAAGCAGCGTCTCCACGTGCCGCTCTACCAGCCGCGCCGCCCAGCCGGTTTCGCCGGCGGCCGTGGCATGCCGGATGGCGTCGTCGGCCGGTCCGTGCTCTTCGTGCCATGCGGCCGCGGCGCGGTGCAACCCAGGCAGTGCCGCCGGCCGCTCACGCTTCAGACGGGCGCGGAGCAGGTCGGCGAACAGGTGGTGGTAGCGCCACCACCGCCGCACCCCGTCCAGCGGCACCACGAACAGGTTGGCCCGGTCCAGCTCCTCCAGCAGCGCCTGGCTGCCGGGCCGGCCGGTAACCGCGTCGCAAAGCGGGCCGCACAACCGGTCCAGCACCGATGTTTCCAGCAGGAAACGCAGAACCTGCGGGGGCTGGCCCGTCAGCACCTCCTCGGTCAGGTAATCCAGCACGTAGCGGTGGCTGCCGGCGAACGTCGCGATGAACCCCGCCGGATCGGCGTGCCCCCGCAGCGCCAGCGCGGCCAGCTGTACCCCCGCCGCCCACCCCTCCGTCCGCTCCTGAAGTATGGCCACCGAGGCCGCGGGAAGGTCGAGGCCGGTGACCTCCCGCACGAACGCCGCCGTCTCCGCCAGCGTGAAGCGCAGGTCCGCCGCGCGGAGCTCGGCCAGCTGCCCGCGGCCCCGCAGCCGCGCCAGCGGCAACGGAGGGTCGGCCCGGCTGGACAAGACGAGCCGCAGCCCTGGCGGGAGCCGGTCCAGCAGGAACGCGATGCTGTCGTGCACCGGCGGCGCCTGGACCAGATGGTAGTCGTCCAAGATCAGCGCGACCCCGCCCTCGCCGGGCGCGCTCAGCTCGTTGATCACCGCGGTCGCCACCGCCTCCAGTGGCGGCTGCTGCCGGCCGCGCAGCAACGCCGTGACCGGGGCATCTGTCCCTGGTCGCACCCGGTCCAGTGCCGCCGCCACGTACCGCCAGAAACGCGCGGGGTCGCTGTCCGCCGCATCCAGCGACAGCCACGCGGCGGGCGGGCGGCTGCGCCGGGCCCAGTCCCCCAGCACGGTCGTCTTACCGAAGCCAGCCGGCGTACTGACGACGGTCAGCCCGGAGCCGATCCCCTGGGAGAGGCGGGCCAGCAGGCGGGGACGCGGCACGAAACCCGCGCGCGGGACATAGAACTTGGTGGCCACCAGCACATCTCGCCCCGGCGCGGGAACCTCCGGGGGGCTGGTCATGGGTGACTTGGCCATCAGTCCTACACCTCAGCAGCCAGCCCTGCGAGTCGTGTCCAGCAGGCACCTCTCATAGTAGTGAGAGTCAGGGCCTGCCGTCAGCGGGGACAGGTCCGCGTCGGGGCGGATAATTCACAGCGGCCGAGGCGCAGGCGAGCCCAGGAATTCGAGGATCATCGATTGCAGCCAGTCCACGCGGTCCAGCAACCCGACGTGTGAGGTGCCGGGCAGCACGGCGAGCTGTGAGGCGGGGAGCCCGGCTAGGTCGCCGATGACGCCCCCGCCAAGCAGGCGGAACATCCTCATCGTGTGTTCGGGCCGGACGATGTCGGAGTCCCCGATGATCAGCAGCATCGGCGTGGTCATGGCCTGGATGTCCTCGTCCGTCCAGCCCGCGAATGTGCGGTCCAGGTCACGGTTCTTGGCGACGAGGACCGGCCATTTGCCGGGATCCGGCGCCACCCGCACATAGGCCTGGTGCCAGGCCGAACCGGTGAGATCATCCGCGGCAGCTTCCGGTTCCCCGAGCATTTCCGGGTAGAGGCCGTCACGCCGGTAGGAGGTGCCGCCCGCGAAGACAAGGCGCCGCACCATGCCAGGGTGCTGCATCGCCAGCTCCACGGCGACGCCACCGCCCATGCTGTAACCGACAAGATCGACCGTCTCGATGCCGAGTGCTTCCAGGAGTATCGCGGCGTCGGCCGCCATTTGCTGATAAGACAGCGGCCGGTCGACGTCAGCGGTACGACCGTGGCCCTGCAGTTCGACCGCGACGACCTGGCGGGTGGCCGCGAGGGCAGGCAGGAGCTTGGCGAAGCAGCTGTCGATCGTTCCCATGGCGCCGTGAAAGAGGGCCAGCGGGGATCCGTCGCCGTGGATCTCGTAATACATGTCGAGCCCATTCACCGGTACGAAACCACTCGTGACATCCAGCCGGCGGGCGGGCCCGGTACCACCCGGAAACCGGTCACCCGCGTCACTCATGGCCGGGAGCGGCGTGCGAGTAGGTGAGGTACAGGACTCCGTTGCTATAGGCCTCCGATCCGGCGAGCGTGAACTTGGCGGCCGGGGCGGTGTCGGCGAACAGCCGCTGACCACCGCCATGTGTCAGTGGGTAGACGAACAGGTGCAGGTCGTCGACCAGGCCGTCGGCCAGCATCGCCCGGACCAGGGTCCCGCTGCCGCTGACGTAGATGTTGCCGTCGATCTGGTCCTTGAGGTCACGGATCGAGCTCGCGCTGTAGGGGCCAAGGATCGAGGAGTGGCTCCAGTCGGCGGTCTGCAGCGAGGCGGAGACGACGTATTTCGGCGTCTCGTTCATAAATGGCGCGCCGGGGTCTTCTTCGGCGGTCCTGGTGGACCAAGCCGGAGCGAACTCCTGATAGGTGCGGCGTCCCAGCAGGATTGCCTGGCTCGATCCCATGATTTCGCCAATGGCCGCACCCATCGTGGGATCGAACGAATAATCGAACGACCAGGACGGGTCGCCGATGACGCCGTCCAGCGTGATGAACTCATGCACACCGATCTTGCCCATTGTCATCATCTCCTTCGAGGGTCCGGTTCGAGCTGGGCTGCGATTTGCGTGAGGGCCCGGTTCACGTAGACGGGAAGCAGTTCGGCCAGATAGGCGGCAGAGCCGAACGCGTCGCCGGTGAAGGCGATCCCGTCGGCGGCCACGTCCGCAGCGGCCTCGATGACGTCGGCGGTGAGGCGCGAGCCGGCCAGGCGCTCTTCGGCTCTGACCGCCCGGGTCGCGATGGCGCCGACGCCGGTAATGGCGATCCGGCACTGGCCGCATGTTCCGCTGCTGTCGAAGGTGGCAGCGACAGCCACGCCGATCATGGCGTGCCCGGAGGCTGGGTGCATGCGCTTGAGATAGGTGGAGCGGGTCATGGGAGTGGCGGCGGGCACGGTAACGGCGGTCAGCAGTTCACCCGGCCGCAGCGTGGTGGCTTTGCGGCCACAGCCCGCCCCGTCCGCGGTGAAGAAGTCCCGGGCGGGCACCGCTCGTTCGCCGTCGCGGTCGCGCAGGTGGATGGTCGCGTCGGCGGCCAGGACGACGGGTGGCCAGTCGCCGCGCGGGCTGGCTTTGGCCAGCGACCCGCCCAGCGTGGCCCGGTTGCGGATCAGGGGATCGCTGATCACCGCGGCG
>Ga0306924_10002887_pt1 | contig 16370 bp, 15 predicted proteins | sample sta12Can44000111_FD_203756 | JGI IMG/M metagenome (GOLD analysis project Ga0306924, IMG submission 203756) | Lab enrichment of tropical soil microbial communities from Luquillo Experimental Forest, Puerto Rico - statanox.12C.anox.44.000.111 (v2)... | ecosystem: Environmental > Terrestrial >... | reverse complement strand
CGCCGGGCGCCTGCACATTCTCGAGGAGATGAACCGCGTGATTCGCGAGCCACGCGAGAAGATGTCCGAGTGGGCGCCCTCGATCATCACGCTGAAGATCGATCCGGAGAAGATCCGCGACGTCATCGGCAAGGGCGGTGCGGTGATCCGCCAGATCACCGAGGAGACCGGCACCACCATCGACATCGAGAGCGACGGCACGGTGAAGATCGCCTCCGTGTTAGGCACCGCCGGACGCGAGGCGCAGCGGCGCATCGAGCTGATCACGGCTGATGTCGAGGTGGGACGCGTTTACGAGGGCAAGGTGGCGCGCCTGATGGACTTCGGCGCCTTCGTCACCATCCTCCCTGGGCGCGATGGCCTCGTGCACATCTCGCAGATCTCGAACGAGCGGGTCGAGCGTGTCAGCGACAAGCTGCGCGAAGGTGATGTGATCCGCGTGAAGGTGCTCGAGGTGGACCGCCAGGGCCGCATCCGCTTGTCGATGCGGGACGTCGAGGCCGACTGAGGAGCGCGCTGCGCTCCGCGCAGACGCCTCAGCCCTGCGGACCGCGCCCCGCGTCCTGACTGGCGAACAGCTTCAGGCTCTGCTCGAGGTAGCTGCCCATGGCGCTGCGCACCCCCGCGCCGTAGGAGCGGATCACCTGCGAGAGAAAGTCGCGGCTCATCAGCGGCTCGCCGCCGTGCTCCTGCTCGGCGATCACCTGCAGCAGGATCGAGCGCGTGATGTCTTCCTGCGTCTTCTTGTCGACGACCACGAAGTCGATACGCTCGATCACCAGTCGACGAATGTCGGCCAGGGTGATGTAGCGGCTCTCAACCGTGTCGTACAACCGCCTGTTGGGGTACTTCTTTATAGTGCGCGGTTCGCTCATCGCACGTCCCTCACTATGGGCTTGCACCTTCCATAGTGCGTACGCGTTCTCGTTATACATACCTTATTACATCGGACCGACGAACCCAACTCAGACCGTGGTCCTATAGGCATCCGCGCGGACCTGTCGTAGGCCGCAAAGCCGCTCCGGCCGCCAGTTCTCGCACGCCCACTGCACGATGATCGAGGTTGGCTCGGGCTCGAGCGCGGCAGGTGGATCCTGCCCCAGAAGCTTCAGAGCCTCCCACAGCTGCCACCCAGCTGCTGAGGGCACGAGTGCCACAGAGCGCCTTGATTTTGCAAGCTTTTCCCCGCCTGGCTCGATGACCAGAGGCAGGTGTGCATAGCGCGGGATGGGGAGTCCGAGCGCCTGCTGCAGTGCGATCTGCCAGGGTGTGCTGTCGAGGAGGTCGGCCCCGCGCACGATGTCCGTAACACCCTGCAGGGCATCGTCGACGACCACCGCAAGCTGGTAGGCAAAAGCCCCATCCCGGCGGCGGATGATGACATCCCCGCGCTCCCGCAGCCGGAAATCACACCGTCCCTGGAGGCGATCCTCCACCGAGACGATGATGTCCTCGACCCGGAAACGAGTGGCTGTCGGGCCGGGGCGCGTCGGCCCATCGCGGCAGGTACCGGGGTAACCGCTCTCACGATCGTGCTCGCGACGAGAGCAGCTGCACTCGAAAGTCGCGCCGAGCGTCTTCAGTTTCTCGAGGGCGTGTGCGTAATGCGCGCAGCGCTCGCTCTGGTACTCGACCGCACCGTCCCAGTGGAGACCGAAGAGCTCGAGTGTGCGCAGGATCTGCTCGGCGCACCCGGTCACTTCGCGCGCGCGATCGAGATCCTCCATCCGCACGAGCCAGCGCCCACGACGGCTGCGGGCATCCGCGTAGCTACCGAGCGCAGCCACCAGCGATCCGAGATGAAGTGATCCGGTGGGTGAGGGCGCGAACCGCCCTACATACTGGTGAGTTGTTTTCGGCGTGCCCCCGGCCGGGGTCCCCGTCGGGGTCCCCGCAAAATCACGCATCTTGCCGGACGGTTCGATGCTCACCGCGCGCGGCAAGCGTGATTTTGTGGGGTGACTTTACTGCGGTGGCGTCAGCGATAACGATCGTCGCGGTCGCCGTACTGGCGTTCACGACGCTCGCGTCGCTCCTGCGCTTCGATGCTGAGGGTCGCGACCGGCCGCGCTTCCAGGCGCTTGATGCCGATCTCCTCGCCGGTCTCGAGGCAATAGCCGTACGAGCCATCGTCGATGCGCTTGAGCGCGTCGTCGATCTTGCGGATGAGTTTGCGCTCGCGGTCACGGGTGCGCAGCTCGAGGCTGAACTCCTCTTCCTGCGTCGCGCGGTCATTGGGGTCTGGAAAGTTCGCCGCCTCGTCCTTCATGTGGGTGACGGTGCGATCGACCTCCACCATGAGATCGCGCTTCCAGCCGTGGAGGATGTTGCGGAAGTGGTCGAGCTGCTCCTTGCTCATGTACTGCTCGCCGCGCTTGGCGATGTACGGCTTGACGTCGCGCGGACCTGCGAGGAGGCTCCCGGGCTCGAGCCCCTCATTGTCATCGCCCTCGGTGCCTGCCGCCGCACTCTGGGCGCGCACCGGGGTGAGCTGGGGGTTGGGTGCTGGCGGTGTCACCGCGATCGGCGCCGCGGGACGCAGAGGCTTTTTCATCTCCGCGACCGGCTCGCCGGGCGCTTCCGTCGCGTGCACTGCATTCGCTTTGCGCGGCACCGTGGGCGTGCTCTTGCGCGCGTGTCCAACGACTACAACCCTGGCGCGCGCACTGTCGGGTTTGCGACCGAGCGCCTTGCGCGCCGCGGGCCGGCTGGCCGCCTTCTTACCCTTGGGGGACTTAGCGGCAGGTCTCTTGACCGGCATCAATGGCTCCTCAAAAAACGGCACCAGGGCCGTGAAGAACGCGCGATTATACCGGCCGACCCCCGCCTGTACAGGGTTCCCGGCACCGTTCTCGTTCTCCGGTCTCCGGCCGCCCGTAGCCTGCCGCCGCCGGGGGATTGACTAGGGCAGGGCGATGGGGGTTTGCGGCTGCCAGCCCGCTTGTCGGTGCTCCGCGACAACGCTGGTGTAAATCCCGCCACGCACGTTGAAGCGCGCAGTGAGGCGCAGGAATCGTGGTCGCAGTGTCGACTCCAGGTGGCCGGCAATCTCGTTGGTCACCGCCTCGTGAAAGGCGCCGCGGTTGCGGAACGACCAGATGTAGAGCTTGAGCGATTTCAGCTCCACGCACAGCCTGTCGGGCACGTACTCGAGATCGAGCGTAGCGAAGTCCGGCTGTCCGGTGCGCGGACACAGGCAGGTGAACTCCGGAATCTGCATCCGGATGGTGTACTCGCGCGTGAGCTCCGGATTCGCGAAGGTCTCGAGCTGATCGGTGGGCGTGGTCGACATATTCCATTACACTACACCTCCATTCTCGAAAGGCCAGGGGCGCGACGGAAGACACCATCAGATGCGGCTGACCAAGATCAAGCTCGCCGGCTTCAAATCCTTCGTCGATCCGACCCAAATCAACCTCCCCAGCAATCTCACCGGTGTCGTAGGCCCGAACGGCTGCGGCAAGTCGAACGTCATCGACGCGGTGCGCTGGGTCATGGGCGAACTGTCTGCCAAGCACCTGCGTGGCGACAGCATGACCGATGTGGTGTTCAACGGCTCCGCCGCCCGCAAGCCTGTCGGCAGCGCTTCGGTCGAGCTCATCTTCGATAACGCGGACGGCAAGATCGGCGGCGCTTACGCGAGTTACAGCGAGATCTCGCTGCGCCGCCAGGTAGGGCGCGACGGCACTTCGGCGTACCTGATCAACGGCACGCGCTGCCGCCGCAAGGACATCACCAACCTGTTTCTGGGCACCGGTCTCGGCTCGCGCAGCTACGCCATCATCGAGCAGGGCATGATCACCCGAGTCATCGACGCGAAGGCCGATGACATGCGCGCCTTCGTCGAGGAGGCGGCCGGCATCTCCCGCTACAAGGAGCGGCGCAAGGAGACCGAGGTACGCATCGCCGAGACACGCGAGAACCTCGAGCGTCTGCAGGACGTGCGCGATGAGGTCGAAAAGCAGATCCGCCACCTGCAGCGCCAGGCGGCCACGGCGCGCCGCTACCAGGCGCTCAAGGAGCAGGAGCGGCGGCTCGGCGCCGAGGTGCTGGCGCTGCGCCTGCGCGATCTCGACAGCGGTGCCGAGGTCCACGACGCAGTGGTGCGCGAGCGCGAGCTCGCCATGCAGGCGGAGCTCGCCGCACAGCGCGCCGCCGAGGCGGCTATCGAGAAGCAGCGCGCGGTGCACACCGCGCACAGCGACAGCCTGTCCGCAGTGCAGGCACGCTATTACGAAGTGGGTGCGGATATCTCGCGCCTCGAGCAGTCGATCGAGCACACGCGCGAGCTGCGTGAGCGTCAGCGTACGGATCTCGAGCAGACGCAGGCGACCCTCGCCGAGCTCGGTACGCACATCGAGCGCGATGAAGCCGAGCTCGGTGCGGTGCGCAGCGCGCTCGCCCGCCTGGACCCCGAGCGTGCAACCGCACAGCAGGCGGAGGGAGATGCAGCGCGGCAGCTCGAGTCCGCCGAGCAGGCGCTGCAGCAATGGCAGGAACGTTGGGAAGCGCACACCGCGGCACTCGCGGCCGCCGACGGCAGTGCCCAGGTTGAGCGGGCGCGCCTCGAGCAGCTCGAGAGCCAGTTGCGACGGCTGGAGAACCAGGCGGCGCGCCTGGCCGCCGAATGCGCCGGGCTCGGATCGCTCGGAATGGGCGAGCACCTGGCCCAGCTTTCCCGGGAGGAGTCCGCGGCGCGCACCCACAGCGAAGCGGTCAATGCCGCGCTCGGCGAGGCGCAGGGACGCTTCCAGAGCGCGCGTACCACGCAGCTCGCCGCCGAGGACGGCCTCGAGCAGGCCCGCACCGTGCGCGAGGCGGCGCGCGCTGAGCTCACCGCACTCGAGGCTTTGCAGGCGGCAGCGCTTTCGGATCACACCGGACAGGCGCAGGAGTGGCTGCAGGGCACCGGGCTCGCTGGACGCCCGCGCCTCGCGGCAACGCTGGAAGTGGAGCCCGGCTGGGAGCGCGCGGTGGAGACTGCGCTCGGTGACTATCTCGAGGCGGTATGCGTCGAGGAGCTCGATGCGCTCTCATCGGAGCTCGGGACACTTGCTGCCGGCAGCGTCACCCTGGTGGAGGGTGATGCCGTAGCATCGGTCGCCGCCGCCGGCACGCTCGCCAGCTGCGTACGTGGCCCCGCCGCGGTGCTCGGTCCGCTGAGCCACGTACTCACTGCCGCTTCGCTCGCCGAAGCACTGCGCGCACGCGCGGACCTCGCTGCAGGGCAATCGCTCATCACCCGTGAAGGTGAATGGCTCGGCCGCGACTGGCTGCGCATCAGCCGCGGCGCGGATCCGCATGCGGGCGTTTTGGTGCGCGAGCAGCGGCTGAAGGGGCTGCGTTCAGCGGCGGCACTGGCCGCGGAGCGTGTGCGCGAGCGTGAGGAGGCACTCCTCAGCGCGCGCGCAGCATTGCAGCGCGCGGAAGCCGAACGCGAGGCGCTACAGACGGACATACAGCGCGCACGTGAGCAGCATGCCGATCTGACTGCAGCTCTTCAGGCGGCGCGCGCCCGTGCCGAGGAGACGAGTCTGCGCAGTGAGCGGCTGCAGCAGGATGCCGGCGAGGTCGCGCGCGAGCGTGCCGCAACCGCCGCCGCGCATGAAGCGGCAGCCAGCGAGCTCGCACGCGCGCTCGCAGCGCACCAGGCGCTCGAGGCTCTCGAAGCCGACATGACACAGGAGCGCGATGACCGTCGTGCCGCGCTCGGCACAGCGCGCGCACACATGCAGGCGACGCAACTGGCGGCACGCGATCTGCACGTGCAGGTCGAGGCACGCCGCTCCACCGAAACCTCGGTGGCGCAGGCCCTGCACCGCATGCTCGAGCAGCGCGAGCAGCTCACGCGGCGCCGTGCGGAGCTCGAGCAGGAGCTCGCCTCGGGCGATCAGCCGATCATGCGCCTGCAGTCCCGCCTCAACGAAACCCTGAATTTGCGTCTCACGGCGGAAGCGGAGCTCGGGGTGGCCCGTGCCGCACTCGAGGAGGCGGAGAGCGCACTGCGTGCGCTCGATGAGCAGCGGCTCGCCGCCGAGCAGCGCGTGCAGAGCGCGCGTGAGGCGATGGAACAGGCGCGCCTTGCCGCGCAGGAGACTCACGTACGGCGGGCGGCGCTCGCGGAGCAGTTCGCGCAGAGCGGCTGCACGCTGAGCGAGCTGCAGGCGCAGCTTCCCGCGGAGGCGAACGTCAGCTCCTGGGAAGAGAAGCTCACCGGGACGCGGGCCGACATCGAGCGGCTCGGCTCGGTGAATCTCGCCGCCATCGATGAGCTGCGCGATCACAGCCAGCGTAAGGAGTACCTCGACAGCCAGTTCGCGGATCTCTCCTCGGCGCTCGATACGCTCGCGGAAGCCATGCGCCGCATCGACCGCGAAACGCGCACGCGCTTCGAGGACACCTTCGAGCGCATCAACGCCGGACTGCGGGAGAAGTTCCCGCGGCTGTTCGGCGGCGGTCACGCGTACCTGGAGCTCGTGGGCGAGGACAAGCTCACCGCCGGCGTGGCCGTCATGGCACGGCCGCCCGGCAAGAAAAACAGCACCATCCATCTGCTCTCCGGCGGCGAGAAGGCACTCACCGCCGTGGCACTGGTGTTCTCCATCTTCGATCTGAACCCGGCGCCCTTCTGCCTGCTGGATGAGGTCGACGCGCCGCTCGATGAGCACAACGTCGGCCGTTTCTGCGATATCGTGCGTGAGATGTCGAGCCGCGTGCAGTTCGTGTTCATCACCCACAACAAGGGCACCATGGAGCTCGCCTCGCAGCTGATCGGCGTGACCATGAACGAGCCGGGAGTCTCGCGCCTGGTCACCGTGGATGTGGACGAGGCCGTGCGCCTGGCGGCGGTGTGATGCGGACGGGCAGGTCGTGATGTCGGAGCTGCGCTGGGCACTGCTGATCCTCGGCGCCGTATTCATCCTGGCGCTGGTATTCTGGGAGCGGCGGCGGCCGCGCCAGGCGAGCGGGCCGTTCGAGCGGTCGTCGCTGCGGGATAGCGCACTGGAAAGTCCGCCGCGCCAGGTGCGCGAGCCCCCGCTGACCCTCCCTGAGATACGCGCGCGCGAACCGATGGCGGCGCGGGAACTGCCGGTGGTGGCGGCGCGGGATGAGCCGGGCGTGCCGGTACCCGGTGTGCCGGCGGCCGTGGCCGAGCCGGCTGCGCGCTGGGATGCAGACGAGGCCCTGGAGCGTCCTGCCGCCGACGCTGAGGAAGCCGACGCTGAGGAAGCCGCGGAACCGGAGGATCCTGGGGCTTGGAATTCCAACCCTCCCGGTCAGTCGGCACGTGCGCCACCCACACGGCCTTACGTTCCCGAGGAGACGCTCGAGGGGGCCGACGATTGGGAGCCCGCGCTCGCTGCGGCAGGTCGCGAGGCATTGCCGGGGCTGCCGCCCGCAGCGCCAATGGTGGTCGATTGGCCGGCTGAGAACGAGCGGCACATCCTCGCACTGCGCCTCGTGGCGCCGCAGCTTGAGCGCTTTGCCGGCCGCTCGCTCCGACAGGCCCTCGCTGCCGAGGGGTTCCTCCTCGGGCAGTTTGCGATCTTCCACAAGCCCGACGATGAGCATCGCGCGGTGCTCTCGGCGGCCAGCCTGACACGCCCCGGTACCTTCGACATGGAGACGATGGACTCGCAGCACTACGGCGGACTGTCGCTGTTTGCCGTGCTTCCCGGGCCGAAGCCTCCCAGGCAGGCCTTCGATGAGCTGGTGTTCGCTGCACGCAATTTGAATGAGCGGTTGCACGGGGTGCTGCAGGATGAGCAGGGCACACCGCTCACTCCGGCGCGTATCGCGCAGCTGCGCGATCAGCTGCGGGCCGGAGCCGGATCGTGACACCTGCGGCAGCTGCGCGCGCCGCGCAGCTGCGAACGGAGATCGCGCAGCACGACTACCGTTACTACGTGCTCGACGATCCGCTGGTATCCGATGGTGAGTACGACGGGTTGATGCAGGAGCTGCGTGCGCTGGAGGCCGCACACCCGGATCTCATCACCCCGGACTCACCGACGCAGCGCGTCTCGGGCACCCCCAGTGCCGGCTTCGGCGAGGTGGTGCACCAGGTGCCGATGCTCTCGCTCGATAATGCCTTCACGGAGGAAGACGTACGCGGCTTCGACCGGCGGATTCACGAGCGGCTCGGTCGCAGCGGGGACCTCGACTACGTCGCGGAGCCGAAACTCGATGGGCTGGCGGTGAGCGTGATCTATCGCGCAGGCCTGCTCGAGCGCGCCGCAACACGCGGCGATGGCGTGACCGGGGAAGACGTCACCGCGAACGTCCGCACGATCCGGGCGGTCCCGCAGCGGCTACGCGGCGCGGCCCCCGCGCTGTTCGAGGCGCGCGGCGAGGTTTTCATGACCATCGCGGGGTTCGAGCGCATGAACGAGCTCGCGCGGGCGCGCGGCGAGAAGGTATTCGTCAACCCGCGCAATGCCGCGGCAGGGAGCCTGCGGCAGCTCGATGCGCGCATCACCGCGGGCAGGCCGCTGAGTGCCTTTTTCTACGGGGTCGGTGTGCTCGAGGGCATCCCCGTGCCCGCACGGCAGAGCGAGCTGCTCGAGCTGCTGCGGGCAAAGGGGCTGCCGGTGTCGCCCGAGGCACGCACTGTCGAGGGCATCGCGGCTTGCCTCGCCTACTACCGCGAGATCGGCGAACGGCGCAGCTCGCTCCCGTACCAGATCGATGGCGTGGTCTACAAGCTCGACTCGCGCAGCGATCAGGAGCGGCTCGGATTCGTCTCGCGCGCACCGCGCTGGGCGATCGCACACAAGTTCCCGCCCGATGAGGCCTTCACGGTGGTGAAGGATATCGGCTTCCAGGTCGGACGCACCGGGGCGTTGACGCCGGTGGCGCGCCTCGAACCGGTGTTCGTGAGCGGCGTGACCGTGAGCAGTGTGACGCTGCACAACATCGATGAGGTTCACCGCAAGGATGTGCGCGTGGGCGACACGGTGGTGGTGCGCCGCGCCGGCGATGTGATCCCCGAGGTGGTGAGCGTCGTGCGGGACAAGCGCCCCCCAGGCGCGCAGCCCATAGAGCTGCCGGAACGCTGCCCGGTGTGCCAGTCGCAGGTGTTGCGGGCCGAGGGCGAGGCGGTGGCGCGCTGCACCGGGGGCTTCACCTGTCGCGCGCAGCGCCAGGAGGCGTTGCGCCACTTCGCGAGCCGTCGTGCGCTCGACATCGAAGGGCTCGGCGACAAGCTGATCGAGCAGCTGGTCGAGCATGATGTAGTCCGCACGCCGGCCGATCTGTACGCGCTCACTCCGGCGCAGCTCGCACCGCTCGAGCGCATGGGCGAGAAGTCTGCTGCCAACCTCATCACTGCCATCGATCGCAGCCGTCGCACGACGCTGCCGCGGCTGCTTTATGCGCTCGGCATCCGCGAGGTGGGTGAGGCCACCGCTCTTGCGCTCGCCCGGCACTTCGCCACACTCGAGCGGTTGATGGAGGCGGATGAGGCGGCCATCCAGCAGGTTCCAGATGTCGGACCGGTAGTGGCGGCGCATGTCGCTGCGTTCTTCGCCTCGGAAGATCACCGCCGCGTAATCAAGGCCTTACGCGCACAAGGTGTCACCTGGCCTGAGATGCCTGCCCCATCCCGCACGGAGCTCCCGCTCGCAGGTAGGACCTTCGTCATCACCGGAACACTGGAGGCTATGACGCGCGAGCAGGCCGAAGAGGCGCTCGCCGCGCTCGGCGCGAAGGTGGTGGGAAGCGTCTCCAGGAAAACGAGCTTCGTCGTCGCCGGGAGCGAGGCGGGATCGAAACTCGCCCGGGCGCGCGAGCTGAAGGTTGCGGTGCTCGATGAGCCGCAGTTCCTCGCGCTGCTCCGGCGCGGCTGACCAACCACCGCCAGTCCAGGCGGCGGGTCTTGCGACCCGCCGCCAACCACTGCTCTTCAGTTCTTTTTCGGGTTGTTCGCCGGCGGCGGAGTTGGAGTTGGCGGAGGAGGCGTTCCGGTAGCGCCCGGGGCGGCCGGAGGCGCAGCCGGTGCCGGGGCACTCGGGGCCGGCGGGGCGCTGACAGCACCCGGGGCGGGAGCGCCGCCGGTGGTCTTGTCGAGAAACTTCTCGACCTTGGCGTTGCGCAGCAGCTCATCCTGGTACAGGCGGAACTTCTTTGCCTGCACCACCTGTACGAGTCGCTGGCGCACCTGGTCGAACGGCGGCGGCGTCACCTCACGCGTCTCGATCAGCTGGATCACGTGCCAGCCGTACTGTGTCTGCACCGGCTTGTGGGTGTACTCGCCGGGCTTGAGCGCCATCACCGCGCCGGCAAACTCGGGCACCATGCGCGCAGGGGTGAACCAGCCGAGATCGCCGCCATTGTTCTTCGAGGCATCCATCGATTCCGCCTTGGCGAGGGCGTCGAACTTCTCGCCCTTCTCGAGCCGTTCGACGATCTTCTGGGCGAACGGTTCGGTCGCCACCAGGATATGGCGGGCGTGATACTCGGTCTTTGGCATCGCGGCGAGCTGCGTTTCGTACTCGGCACGCAGCTCCTGATCGGTGGGCTGGCGGTCCTTCAGGTAGCGGTCCTGCACCGCTTGCTCGAGCACATTCAGTCGCGCGAGCTCCAGCATGTAGGCCGTATCGCCGTTCTTGTCGAGGCCTTCCTTCACCGCCTGCTCGGCCACCACCTGTGCACGGATGAGATTGTCGAGCGCGAGGCCGCGCTGATCCGCGGTGAGATCGATGGGCGATTTCCCGCCGGTCACGCCCTTGATGTAGAAGTCGTAGAAGTTGCGGGTGATGGGCGCACCATTCACCGTGGCGACCGCCGGTGAGTTGTCACTCGCCAGGCCGGAGGTTTTGGGCTGACAGGCCGCGAGTGCGGCGAGCGCGAGGACGGGGAGAGCGAAACGCGAATGATTCATACGGATTTTCCGTGGTTGTCTTGAGCAGAACCTTGCAAGCGGACTCAGGCCGACTCTTCCGGCGCACGCGCTACGATGTTGAGTGCGTGCACCGCGCCGCCGCTCAGCAGCGGGGCGACCGCCGCGTAGACCAGGCGGTGACGCTCGAGTGGCGAGCGTCCGCGGAAAGCTTCGGCAACGATGTTCACGCGGTAATGACCGCCGCTGCGGCTGCCCGCGTGACCGGCGTGCGCGGCGCTGTCATCGATCAGCTCGAGCGTCGTTGGCGCGAACGCCTGCTCGAGCGCACTGCGCAACTGCGCCATCGCCGGCGCGTTCATTGCGGCGCATCGGAGGCGGGCGCGCGTGCCGGCAGGTCGCCGGCGCTGCGGCCCAACCACAGCACCTGCAGGGCGACGAATACGAAGGTGAGTAGCGCCAGCCCGAAGAGCTTGAAGTACACCCAGGTACGCTCGCTCGCCCCGTAGGCGACCGCGAGGTTGAGCGCGCCAAGGAGAAGATAGAACGCCGCCGACCACAGGTTCACACGCCGCCACTGCTGCGCGCTCACCGCCACGCGGCCCGCGAGTGCCGGCTCGAGGAAACGCTGCGTCAGCGTACGCTCACCGATCCAGGAGCTCGCCACGAAGGCGATGCTCACCAGCCAGAACAACACCGTGGGCTTCCACTGGATAAAAAGACGATTGTGCAGCAGCAGCGTCGCGGAGCCGAGCAGCAACACCAGCAGCGCCGACAGCGCGTGCAGCGGCGGGATGCGCCGCTGCCGCAGCCAGTCGAACCCGAGCAGTGCCAGCATCGCGACCATCAGCACGCCGGTGGCGGCGTACAGTCCGCGCAATGAATAGGTCACGAAGAACGCCACGAGCGGCGCTAACTCGGCAAGAGCCTGCATGAGAGCGCTGGAACCTGAAGACTAACCGTATAAGCGGCAAAGGGCCGCGTATATTGTCATGCGCCGCGCCCGACTGCCACGGGTTTTCACTTGGCCGAGTACCTCGAGTTGCATCCGATCGACCCGCAGCCGCGCCTCATCCGGCGCGCCGCCGAGCTGGTGCGCGGCGGGGGGCTGATCGCCTATCCGACCGATTCGTGCTACGCGCTCGGCTGGCACATGGGAGACAAGCACGCCCTCGAGCGCGTGCGGCGTATCCGCCAGGCGGACCGTCACCACCATTTCACGTTGGTATGTGCCAACCTCGCCGAGGTGGGCCGTTTCGCCCGGCTGGAGACCTGGCAGTTCCGCATGCTGCGTGCCTGTCTGCCGGGCCCCTACACCTTCCTGCTGCGCGCGACGCGCGCGACACCGCGTCGTCTGCAACATGAGCGGCGCCGCACGATCGGTGTACGCATTCCGGATCACCGGGTGCCGCAGCTGCTGCTCGCGGAGCTCGGCGAGCCCCTCATGAGCTCGACGCTGCTGTTGCCCGCGGATGAGCTGCCGCTCACCGCGGGGCGCGAGATCGAGGCGCGGCTCGGGCACGAGATCGATGCGGTGCTCGATGGCGGTGATTGTGGCATCGAGCCGACGACGGTGGTCGATCTGTCGGTGACGCCGCCGCTGATCGTGCGCACCGGCAAGGGCCCGCTCGGTCCGATCACCGGGCGTGCGCTATAATTCGCGCCGTGAGTCATTCTGCCATTGCACGCACGTGAGTTCTCCCGCGCCGGCACGGCGCGTCCTTTCCGGCATGCGTCCCACCGGCCCGCTGCACCTCGGCAACTGGCACGGCGCGCTGCGCAACTGGGTCGAGCTGCAGTATCAATACGAATGTTTTTTCTTTGTCGCCGACTGGCACATGCTCACCACCGGCTACGAGGACACCTCGCGACTGCAGGAGAACGTGCGCGAGGTGCTGATCGACTGGCTGGCGGCGGGGCTCAATCCCGGCGTGGCGACGCTCTTCATCCAGTCGCACGTACCCGAGCACGCGGAGCTCCACCTGCTGCTCTCGATGATCATGCCGCTCGGCTGGCTCGAGCGGGTACCGAGCTACAAGGACCAGCAGGAGCAGCTGAAGGAAAAGGATCTCGCCACCTACGGCTTTCTCGGCTACCCGCTATTGCAGAGCGCCGACATCCTGGTGTACCGCGCTGCCTACGTGCCGGTCGGTGAGGACCAGGTGGCGCACGTCGAGCTGACACGCGAGACCGCGCGGCGCTTCAATCATCTCTACGGCCGCGAGCCCGATTTCGAAGCCAAAGCCGAGCGCGCCGTGAAGGGTCTCGGCGGTCGCAACAGCACCAACTACCGTCAGCTGCGCAAGCGCTTCCAGGAGAGCGGTGATACCGAGGCGCTGCAGCGTGCCCAGGCGCTGGTGCAGAGTAACAACCGTATCACCGTCGCCGACCGCGAGCGGCTGCTCGGTTTTCTCGAGGGTACCGGTGTCACCATCCTGCCGGAGCCGCAGGTGCTGCTCACCGCGACGCCGAAGGTGCCCGGACTCGACGGGCGCAAGATGTCGAAGTCCTACGGCAATACCATCGGGCTGCGCGAGGAGCCGGAGGTCGTGGCGCAGAAGCTGCGCGGCATGGTCACCGATCCCGCGCGCGTGCGGCGCAGCGATCCTGGGGACCCGGAGAAGTGCCCGGTATGGGACCTGCACAAGATCTATTCCGACGAGGCCACGCGCAGCTGGGTGAACGAGGGGTGCCGCACTGCCGGCATCGGCTGTCTCGACTGCAAGCGCCCGCTGATCGAACGCATCGTCGAGGAGGTGAGCGGCATGCGCCGGCGCGCGCAGGAATTCGAGGACAATCCGGAACTGGTGCGCAACATCATCGCCGAAGGTGCCGACAAGGCACGTGAGGCCGCGCGGGCGACACTCGATGATGTGCGCTATGCCATGCACTTGCGGCCCGGCTGAGGTGTGCTGCGCATGAAGCGGCCCGAACTTCGCATCGTTCCGAGCGCCCCGCCGGCGCCCACGGCGCCCGCAACACCGCCCGAGCAGGTAGAGATGCCCTTCGCGGTGGTGAACGGCGAGCCGATCTCGCAGCTGCCGCGGGACCTGTACATCCCGCCGCAGGCGCTGGAAGTGTTTCTCGAGGCGTTCGAGGGGCCGCTCGATCTGCTGCTCTACCTCATCCGCCGGCAGAATCTCAACATCCTCGACATCCCGCTGGCGGAGATCACGCGCCAGTACATGCAGTACATCGAGCTGATGCAGGAGCTGCAGCTGGAGCTCGCGGGCGAGTATCTGGTGATGGCGGCCACGCTCGCGGAGATCAAATCGCGCATGCTGCTGCCGCGGCCGAAGCTCACGGAGGACAGCGAGGAAGACCCGCGCGCGGAGCTGGTGCGGCGGCTGCAGGAATACGAGCGTTACAAACGCGCGGCCGAGGAGATGGATGCTCTGCCACGCCTCGAGCGCGATGTCTGGAACGTCTCCGCGGAGCTGCGCGAGCGGCGCGTGGTGCGCACCCTGCCGCAGATCACGCTGCAGGAGCTGATGATCGCCTTCAAGGAGGTCGTGGCACGCGCGGAAATGTTCGCGCATCATCACGTGCAGCGCGAGCGCCTGTCGGTCGGCGAGCGCATGAGCGATATCCTCGCGGCGCTCGGCAGCGGCGGTTTCGTGCCGTTCATGCAGCTGTTCCGCCCGCATGAAGGCCGCATGGGCGTCACGGTCACCTTCGTTGCCATCCTGGAGCTGATGCGCGAGGGACTGATCGACATCGTGCAGGCCGAGGCCTATGCCCCGCTGCATGTGCGCGCCACCGGTCCTGCGCGGACGCTGCACATCGTCCCTGCCGCCGATGCCCCTGTCGATGAGGATCCTGCATGAACGAGTCGTACGTCCGGAACGTCATCGAAGCCGCGCTGCTCGCCGCCGGTGGGCCGCTGCCACTGGCGGAGCTGATGCGGCTCTTCGATGACAGCGTGCGCCCGAGCGCTCAGGCGGTGCGCGCCGCACTCGAAGCGCTGGCCGCGGAATATGCCGGCCGCGGTATCGAGCTCAAGGAGACCGCGAGCGGTTTCCGCGTCCAGGTACGCGGCGAGCTCGCGGCGGAGATCTCACGGCTGTGGCCGGAGCGGGCGACGCGCTACTCACGGGCGTTGCTCGAGACACTCGCGCTCATCGCCTATCGCCAGCCGATCACGCGCGCGGAGATCGAGGCGGTGCGCGGAGTCGCCGTGAATCCCAACATCATCCGCACCATGGTCGAGCGCAACTGGGTGCGTGTGGTAGGCCACCGGGATGTTCCCGGCCATCCCGAGCTCCTCGGCACCACGCGCGAGTTCCTCGATTACTTCGGCCTGAAGAGCCTCGATGAGCTGCCGCCGCTCGCGGAGCTGAAAGCGCTGGGCGAGTTCAACCTGCAGCTTGCGCTCGCCGAAGACACGAGCGCCGCGCCGCCCGAGGAGCTGCGCGCGATCGGGCCGGGCGCGGCCGAAGAGCCTCCGGAGGACGACGATCCGCTCTCGGCCGAGGGCGGCGGCTCGGCGGAGCTGGTCGCTGTACCGCGCGCCCAGGAAGGTTGAATGCGCCGCACGGGCGGGGGTCGCCGCCCAGGTGATGCGCGCGCCCCCAGGACCGAAGCGACGCAGGCCGGGGAGCGGTTGCAGAAAGTGCTTGCACGTGCCGGTCTCGCATCGCGGCGCGAAGCGGAGGCCTGGATCCGTGCCGGCCGCCTTACCATCAACGGGGCAGTGGCGACACTCGGGGCGCGCGTCGCTGCGGGAGATGACCTGCGCCTCGATGGACGCGCAGTGCGCACGCGCGCACCGCTCGAGGAGCGCGCGTTTCTTTGCCACCGCTCTCCCGGTGAAGCGCTCATCGAGCCTCCCGGCACACAATCAACGCCAGCGGAGCCCGCCCGGGCAGCAATGGCCGAGCGGCTGCCGCGGCGCCTCGGCCGGCGCTTCATCCCGGTAAGTCCCATGCCGCGCGGGGATGGAGGGCTCGAGCTGCTCGCGACCGGCGGCGAGCTCGCCGCGCGCCTGCAGCGCAGCGTGCACGCACTCTCGAGCGAGTTCGGCGTGCGCGTGCTCGGTCCGCTCAGCGAGGCGCAGCTGCAGGGGATCCTTGCTGGCGAGCTCGACAGCGGCGCCCGGCTGCAGGTCGAGCGCTGCGAGCCGGGCGGCGGCGAGGGGGCCAACCGCTGGTACCAGCTGCTGGTCCGCGGCGCGAGCGGTCGCGAGCTGCGCCAGCTTCTCGAGCGTGCAGGTGCGCAGGTGAGCCGCGTGCTGCGCACGCGGCTTGGGCCACTCGCGCTCGAGCGCTCACTCGGGCGGGGGCGCTTCCGCGAGCTTACTCAGGAGGAGTTGCGGGCGCTGCTATCCGCCGGCGACGAACGCACCGGCGGCTGAGCGTCGAACGCACCGCCCGTGACACCGCGGCTGGCGGGACCGAGCAGTGCAATGTAGGCAGCGGTGAGCGCCTCGGGCAACGGCACCTGGGTGAAGTCCTCCGCGGGGTAGGCCTGGCGGCGCATCGCGGTGCGTGCGCGTCCGGGGTTGAGGGTGTTGATGCGCACCTGGCTGATT
>Ga0306924_10002881_pt1 | contig 16381 bp, 14 predicted proteins | sample sta12Can44000111_FD_203756 | JGI IMG/M metagenome (GOLD analysis project Ga0306924, IMG submission 203756) | Lab enrichment of tropical soil microbial communities from Luquillo Experimental Forest, Puerto Rico - statanox.12C.anox.44.000.111 (v2)... | ecosystem: Environmental > Terrestrial >... | reverse complement strand
GAGGGCGGAGGGGAGTACAACGTGGCGCGCGGCCTGAAGCGCTGCTTCGGGATGGACACGGCGGTGGTCACCGCGCTCGTGGACAACCCGGTGGGTCGGCTCATCCAGGATTGCGTCTACCAGGGCGGCGTGGACCAGTCCTACGTGCGCTGGGTCCCGTACGACGGGATCGGGCGAACCGTGCGGAACGGGCTCAACTTCACCGAGCGCGGCTTCGGGATCCGGGGTGCGCACGGCTGCTCCGACCGAGGTCACACCGCGGCGAGCCAGATCCAGCCGGGGGACTTCGACTGGCAGCGGATCTTCGGACACGATGGGACGAGGTGGTTCCACACCGGCGGGATCTTCGCGGCGCTCTCCGGCAGCACCGCCGCGACCGTCGAGGCGGCGATGCGGGCGGCCAAGCAGCATGGCGTCGTCGTGTCCTACGATCTCAACTACCGCGAGTCCCTCTGGAGCGGAATCGGCGGCCAGGCGCGCGCGCGCGAGGTCAACCGCGCGCTGGCCAAGTACGTCGACGTGATGATCGGCAACGAGGAGGACTTCACCGCCGCGCTCGGCTTCGAGGTCGAGCGCCTCGACGAGGGCTTCTCGAACCTGGAGGTGGCCTCGTACCAGAAGATGATCGAGGTCGCGTCGAAGGCTTTCCCGAACTGGTCGGTGGTCGCCACCACGCTGCGGCGCGCCCGGACCGCGAGCCGCAACGACTGGGGCGCGCTCTGCTACGAGGGCGGCCATCTTCACGAGGCGCCCGATCGACCGGACCTCGAGGTCTTCGACCGCGTGGGCGGGGGCGACTCGTTCGCCTCGGGCCTGATCTTCGGCTTCCTCTCCGGCCACGGCGCGCAGTGGGCCGTGGAGTGCGGCGCGGCTCACGGTGCGCTGGCCATGACGACGCCGGGCGACTTCACCATGGTGACGCTGCCCGAGGTGGAGAAGGCGATGAAGGGAAAGGGGATCCGGGTGGAGCGATGAAGACCATGCGGCAGAGCGGGATCCTCGAAAGGATCCTGCGCACCGGCATCGTACCGGTGGTCCGGGCGCCCTCCGCCGAGGAGGCGGTCCGAGTCGTCGACGCGATCCGGTCCGGCGGGATCGACGTCATCGAGCTGACCATGACGGTGCCGGACGCGGTCGAGGTGATCCGCGACGTCGCCGGTCGGCTTGGCGAGGACGTGGTCGTGGGCGCCGGGACGGTGCTCGACGCTGAGACGGCGCGCGCGTGCATGCTCGCGGGCGCCCGCTTCGTGGTGAGCCCCATCTTCGACGCAGCGACCATCGCGTGTTGCCGCACGTACGGCGTCCCCGCCGTGGCGGGCGCGCTCACGCCCACGGAGGTGGTGCGCGCCTGGCAGGCGGGCGCGGCCATGGTGAAGGTGTTTCCGTGCAGCGCGGTCGGTGGAGCGAGCTACATCCGGGCCCTCAAGGCGGTGCTCCCGCAGATCGATCTCGTCCCGACCGGTGGCGTCTCGCTCGACACCGTGGAGGACTTCATCCGCTCCGGCGCCAGCGCGGTGGCGGCAGGGGCCGACCTGGTGGACGTGGCCGCCGTCAGGGCGGGCAATCCCGGGGCGGTCGCGGAGCGGGCACGGCTTTACCTGCAGGCGATCGACCGGGCGAGGTCGCGGCGGCATCCCGAACCCTGAGGAGTCCCATGTTGAAGAGGGTGAGGGTCTCCGCGAGCGGCACCGCGTCGCCAAAGGGACGCTCGAGGTGGTCAAGCATGGCCACTTGCGCCTTCGGTGGCCTGGTGGGCGGGTTGGCTGGGGCCGTCTTCGTCGTCGCTGTGACCCTGGCGCTCAAGGAGACGATGGATTCCGTCTCCAGCCAGGCCACCTGGGTTCTCATCGTGGCGCCGCTGCTCGGGCTGGCGCTCGCGGTGCTGGTGCTACAGGGGGTCGGTCAGACGCTCGCACCGGGAGCGACGCCGCCGCGCGCGGGTCGATGGGCGCTCGCGTGGAGAGCCTTTCCGCCTCGCGCCGTCCGGGCCGACATCACCGGCGACGTCGTGGACACCGCAGGCGAGGAGGAGCGCTTCAACTGGCGCCTGGCGCCGATTCGCGCGGTGGCCATCTTCTGCACCGTTGGCCTTGGCGGGGCCATGGGGACCGAGGCGCCGGCAGCGTACCTCGGCACCGCCGTCGGGGCGTGCCTCGGGGATCGCGGTCGCTGGTGGCGCAAGCTCCTGCGGCCTGCTGCCCTCGCTGGCGGCGCAGCGGGCGTGGCTGCTCTGATGGGGATCGCCCTGGTAGGCACGGCGTACATGCTGGAGCTGGGCCGGCGGCACCGCGCTCCACTCACCGCCGAACGCGTGATCGCAGCGCTCATCGGTGGATTCGTCGGGTGGGGGACCAACATCGCATTCAGGCTCGACCTGATACGCCTGATCGTGCCCAAGGAGCCGCCTGCCAACCTCTCTCAAGGGGTGAAGACCGCGCTGTTCATCGGGGCGATCTCCGGAGCGATCACCTCTCTCGCCGGAGCTTCGATCTATCGAGCAAAGAAGTGGCAGGCCTCGCCGGGCGTCCGGCTCGGGCTGGGCGGGCTGGCCACGGGGGTCACGGCGGTGGTTCTCGCGTTGATGGCTGCCCCGTCGGCCGCCGTCGGCCCGGGCGGCGGAGCCATCCTGTGGGCAGAAGACGTCAATGCCCTGCCACCGATGCTGCTCGCCGTGACGCTCCTGCGGGCGACGGCCACGACCGCTGCGGTGGCGGCGGGCGGATGCGGTGGCGTGTTCGTCCCGTTCCTCGCCATCGGCGACATCGCCGGCCGGGTGTTCGCCCCGGGGCTCGAAGTGGGAAACGACCTTGCCGGTGCGGCCGGCGCGGCGGGTGGCATCGCGGGGGGCTATCGACTGCCGTTCACCGCCATCGCGATGGTGCTCGGGGTCGGCGGTCCGCGCCTCGCGACGCTGACCTGCCTGGTCACGGTGGTCGTCGCATCCCTTGCCGGCGCGGGCGCAGGGGTGGTGGTTGACCGAGTCACGGGGCTTCCGTACCTGTGGAGACGGGCCCGCTCCCACTGAGAGCGAGCCGTGAACACCTATGGCGACTGCGGTGAGCGGGACAGGGGTGGCTCGAGGCTACTGGAACGGCGTCCGGCGGAGCGAACCGATGCTCCATTCCGTGCGCGGGGTCGCCTGGATCGCCGTGTATCTGATCTTCATCCTCGCGCCCCTGTTCGCGCTGCTGGCGGGCTCGCCACCCCTGGCGCGCGACTTCTGGACCGAGTTCTCGGTCGCGATCGGGTACTCCGGCCTGGCGATGATGGGCCTCCAGTTCGGCCTCACCGCGCGCTTCAGGTCCATCACCCAGCCGTGGGGCGAGGACGTCATCTATCACTTTCACCGTCAGCTCTCCCTGATCGCGGTCGCCCTGGTCGTCGCGCACCCGATCATCCTGTTCGTCGTTCGCCCGGAATTGCTCGCGTTGCTCAATTCCATTCAGGCGCCGTGGCGCGCCCGCTTCGCCGCGCTCTCGACCTACTCGTTGATCGCGCTGGTGGCGATGGCCCTGTGGCGCACGAAGCTGAAGCTCAGCTACGAGACGTGGCACCTCACTCACATCGCGCTCGCGGTCGTCGCCGTCACGGCGGGGATCCTGCACATGGTGGGCTGGGCCTATTACCTGGGCGAACCCTGGAAACGGGTGTTGTGGGTCGCCCTGACGATCTTCTGGATCGGGCTCCTGCTGTACGTGCGCATCGTCAGGCCGCTGTTCATCCTCCGCCGGCCGTATCTCCTCTCGGAGGTGCGCCAGGAACGCGGCGACACCTGGACGTTGGCGATGCGTCCGGATGGTCACCCAGGATTCCGCTTCCGCCCTGGTCAGTTCGGCTGGCTGACGGTGTGGGGGAGCCCTTTCAAGATCACCGCGCACCCATTCTCGTTCTCGTCGAGTGCGGCGGTCACCGACGGCCGCGTCGAGATGGCGATCAGGAACCTGGGCGACTTCACGAGCCAGATTCACAAGGTGCCGGTGGGGCGGCGTGTCTACATCGATGGGCCGTATGGTGCGTTCACCATCGGTAACCCGGCGGACATGCACGTGCTGATCGCGGGCGGCGTCGGCATCACGCCGATGATGAGCATGATCCGCACGCTCGCCGACCAGGGCGACACGCGGCCGTTGATCCTGCTCTACGGCAGCAAGGACTGGGAGTCGATCACATTCCGCGAGGAGCTGGAGGCGCTGAGAGCACGGCTCGGCCTGACGATCGTCCATGTGCTCGAGAATCCTCCGGATGGCTGGACGGGCGAGCGGGGGTTCATCACCGCCGAGGTGTTCAAGCGTCATCTGCCGCCGCCCTATGCGGACCATGAGTATTTCATCTGCGGGCCGGACGTGATGACGGACGCGATGGAAGGTGCCCTCGGAGCGCTGCAGGTGCCGATGTCGAAGTACCACTCCGAGCGCTACAGCTTCGTCTAGGGGGACCAGCGATGCGCCGTCTGCTTGCCGACCGACTGGTCGTTGCCACCGGAACGATCGTGATCCTGATGTCGGCTCTGTTCGCGTACTTGCGCGCGGTCCGGTAGGTTCGAGGGCGGGTCTTCGGGGAGGTCGCGCTCGTGTGAGCGACAGCCCGTCATCGGAGGAGCGCCTCGCGAGACGCGTCATCGTCCGCGACACGAAGCCCGTCGCGCCAACGCCCGTACGCGTGTCGACGCTCGAGCTGTTCTTCGACCTGGTCTTCGTGTTCACGATCACGCAGGTCGCGACGGTGGTCGTGCGCTCGCCGGACGGCGTAGGCATCGCTCGCGCGGCGATTCAGCTCAGCGTGATCTACTGGATGTACGACGGGTACGCCTGGATGACCAACGCGGCGGGGCCGGACACGTGGCAGCGCATGGTCCTCCTCCTCGTCGGCATGGCAGGATTCTTCGTGTGCGCGCTCGCCGTGCCGCGCGCCTTCGACGAGGATGCCATCGTTTTCGGCCTCGGCTATCTGCTCGTCACCGTCGTGCACCTGACCGGATTCCTGCTGAGGCCAGGCGCAACCCCGGTCGCGAGCATCTACGGGATCGCGCTGGGGAACCTCATCAGCAGTGGACTCCTGCTCGCCGCGGGCTGGGCTCACGAGGACGCCCGCTGGGCGCTGTGGGGCAGCGCGCTGACGCTCCAGATCGCGACGCCAGTGCTGACTCGACGGATCCAGGGTTTCGAGTTCAACGCCGCGCACTTCGCGGAGAGGCACGGCTGCATGCTGTTGATCGTGTTCGGCGAGTCGCTGGTCAGCGTCGGTCTATCGGCACATGCCCGTCGGGTGGATCTGGGGCTCATGCTCGGTGCGCTGGGCGGCCTGGCCGCGATCTCCGCGATGTGGTGGACCTACTTCGTCGGCGAGGACACGCGAGCTGCGGCGGCCTTCGAGCACTCGCCGCCGCGGAGGCGAGTGATCCAGGTGCTCGCCGGCTATGAGCTCGCGACCGCCGTGATGATCGGTGGCGTGATCGCCGTCGCGGCTGGAACGAGGCTGAGAGTCGACCAGTTGATGTCGCCGACGCCAGCCTTCGAAGCCTGGCTCATCGCGGTGGGCGCAATGCTCTTTCTGTTGGGCTCGGCCGGGTTCCGCCTGGCCTTTGGATCCGGGTCGCCGTGGCCGCGCGCGCTGGGCTCGATCCTGTTCCTGGGCTCCGTTCCCGCAAGCATGTACGTGTCGGCAGCAGCAGGACTGGCGGCGGTCGCGGTCGCGACCGCTGCAACGCTCACCATCGACCACCTCCTCGAGAGGGGCAGGACGCCGGTCGCTTGATGGTTCAGGCCGCCGCGACCGCGCGGCCACCTCAAATGCCGAGGTGGGCGCGAAGGGGACCCGGCTGCTCCGAGCGCGTAGCTCGCGTTCGGCCCGACGGCCGGATCGGAACGCCTCACCCGGCGTCTGCCCCGAGCACGCGCAGCGCCGGACGCTCCACCGTGCCCTGCGGCAGGCGGACCTCCACGCGCGGCCACCTCGGCGTCAGGGTGAGCAGCTCGGGCCCGTTCTTCGTCACGAGCGCGGTGTCCTCCGACTTCACGCGGGTGATCGACGGATTCCAGGCGACCGCCTGGCGTGGACCCAGCGTGAGCGGCTCGTCCGGGGTCGCGAACCGCTCGCGTCCGCCATAGCCGGTGAGTCCTCCCTGATGGTGGAGCTCCCATTCGCCGGGATGACCCTCGGCGGCGTACTGCGCCTGACCCCGCGCCAGCACCGCTCCCAGCGAAATCCCCGGACGACTGGACAGCAACAACGCGGCGTCCACCCGCTGCACGGCGGCGATGCGGGCCGAGAGCTCAGCGTCAGGTTCGCCGGCCGACACCAGGCGGGTGAGCGAGGCGTGCAACCCGTGCCGTCGGCCGGTGAGGGACACCAGCAGGGTGCGCTTCCAGGTGCGCTCCGTCGGCAGCGGGTGCCGGTACGTGGCGATCCGCTCGTCGCCGGCCACCAGCACGACCAAGGGGACGATTCCCCGCTCCGCGCATCCCTGGACGATCCGCGCGGCCACCTCGCGCTCGCGCTGACCGGGGCGGGCCTCCTCACACGCGGTCTCCACCGCCTCCGCCGCGTCCCGCCCGACTCGGCGGTAGCGCTCGACCTCGGGTGGGAGAAGCGTGAATCGGAGCGCCGTGAAGGACGGGTCCGCGCGCGCGAACCCCAGCTGCCCCAGGTCGGACACCACCGGCCCGGATCGTGCGAGGCGCTCCACCAGGCTGCTCGCCCGCGTGGGCTGGTACCAGGGGAAGCTGACGGCTTCCAAAGGCAGCGAGGGCAGCTCCTCCTCGAGGATCCGGTCCACCTCGTTGTTGGCCGCGACCAGGAAGACGCGCTCACGGGTGACCAGCACCGAGGCACAGCCCTCCTGCTGTCCGAGGGAGACGTGGCTGTCTCCTCCGCAGGTGAGCCAGGCGAAGGCACCTTGCTCCTCGACCAGGACGGCCCCGGCGCCGGTCTTCGCCAGCCACCGCCGCACCTCCGACAGCTTGTGCGCCCATTCCTCTGATCGAGTCATGGCCTCACGTGAACGCCGCGCCGGGCGCGGGCATCCACGCTCGCCGCCCGGTCTTCCGTCAATGCACCGCCTCGGTCACCGCGGCCGGGAACGACACCTCACGCCCCCTCCGCTTCGCCTCCAGCACCGCGGCGCTGTTGATCAACCCCACGTGGCTGAACGCCTGGGGGTAGTTGCCGAGCTGACGGCGCAGCGTGGGGTGGTACTCCTCCGCCATCAGCCCCAGCTCGTTCCGCAACGACATCAGCCGCTCGAGGAGAGCCTGCGCGTCGTCGAGCCGCCCGGCCATCGCGTAGTTGTCCACCAGCCAGAAGCTGCAGATCAGGAAGGTGGCCTCGTCGCCGGCCAGCCCGTCGACCCCGGTGTCCGTCAAGTAGCGGAGGACGAACCCATCCCAGGTGAGCCCCTTCTCGATCGCCGCCACGGTGGAGAGCATCCGGGGATCGTCCGCCGGCAGGAATCCCATGTGCGGGATCAGCAGGACGCTCGCGTCGAGGGCGGTGGATCCATAGGACTGCGTGAACGCGCCCACCCGCGGGTTGAACCCGCGGGACAGGATGTCGGCGCGGATCTCTTCCCGCAGCGCGCGCCAGCGGAAGAGACGCTTGCGGAGCTGCGGGGGCGCCCGCTCACCGCACTGCTCGAGGAACTTCACGCCCCGGTCCACCGCAACCCAGGCCATCAGCTTGGAGTGAGTGAACTGGAGGTGGCTCTTGCCTCGAATCTCCCAGATCCCTTCGTCCGGCCGCTGCCAGTTCTCGGCCACGAAGGCGATCAGCGCGTGCATCACATCCCAGGCGATCTCGACGTCCTGCAGCGCGCCGTGCACCCGCGCCTCGTAGAGCGTGTTCAGGGTCTCGCCATAGACGTCGAGCTGGAACTGATCGTAGGCGCCGTTGCCGATCCGCACCGGCCGGGACTCCTCGTAGCCCGGGAGCCAGGGCAGCTCGATCTCGGTGAGGCGGTGCTCGCCCGCGATGCCGTACATGATCTGCGCCTGGGCGGGAGCACCGGCGATGGCGCGCATGAGCCAGTCGCGCCAGGCACGCGCCTCGTCCATGTAGCCCGCGCGCATCAGCGCGTCGAGGGTGAGGGTGGAGTCTCGCAGCCAGCAGAAGCGGTAGTCCCAGTTTCGGATCCCGCCGAGCTCCTCCGGCAGCGAGGTGGTGGCGGCCGCGACGACGCCGCCGGTGGACTCCTGTGTGAGCGCCTTCAGCGTGATCAGCGAACGGACCACCGCGTCGCGGTACGGGCCTTGGTAGCGGCAGCGGGCGGTCCACTTGCGCCAGTAGGTCTCCGTCGCGGACAGCTCCTGATCGGGATCCAGCGGCTGGCCGGCGTGAGTCAGGTGGGAGTCGTAAAAGGCGATGCTGAACGGCAGCCGCTGGCCGGCGCGTACGACAAAGTCCGCCTCGACCCGCGCCTCCTCCAGGTCCGGTTCGATCGCGACCGGACTGTTGAACGCCAGCGCGTCCGGTCCGGAGACGAACCTGGCCTCGCGGCCGGCGCAGCGGATCCAGGGGATCAGCTTCCCGTAGGCGAAGCGCACCTTGAGGTCGCAGTGCATCGGCACCTCGCCCTCCAGGCCCTCGACGATCCGGATCACGTCGTGCTCGACGGCGCCAGGGGGCATGAAGTCGATCACCCGCGCCCGGCCGGTGTCGCAGGTCACCTCCATCTCGAGGATCAGGGTGTCCGGACGGTACCGGTGCCGGATCTGGCGCACCTCCGTCGCCGGCCGGAGGGTCCAGTACCCGTGGTTGTCGTTGCCGAGAAGCCGGGCGAAGCAGGCGTCGGAGTCGATCCGCGGCAGGCAGAGCCAGTCCAGCGACCCGGTGCGGGAGACGAGGGCGACGGTGGTGAGGTCACCGATCAGCCCGTAATGCTCGAGTGGGGAGGCCATGGTTGCGAACCTGGTAGGGAGACGCCGGGTCACCGCTCGGGCGGACGGACCCCAAGAACCACGCGGGCCGGCGCACCGTCCGCTCCGGCCAGCCGCAGGGGGAGGCAGATCAGCTCGTAGCTCCCTGGCTGGACCGAGGAGAGGTCCAGCCCCTCGATGATGCAGATCCCCTGCTCCAGCAGGACGCGGTGGGTCGGCACGCCCTCCTCCATTCCTGCGATCGACAGGTAGTCGATCCCCACCGTACGCACGCGCCGTTCGGCGAGGAGGGCCGCGCCTTCCAGGGAGAGGTAGACGAAGTCGTGGAGGAAGCGGTCCACTTTCCAGCAGCGGGCCGAGTTGGGCGTCTTGAACAGCAGCCGCTCTCCGGGCCGTGGATCCACGGCCCGGAGCTGCGCCGCGTCGATCGATGGGCCGTCCACCTCGACCACCCGGGCCTCCCCGAGCAGGTGATCGAGCGGGAACGCGTCCACCCCCGCGCCGTCGGCCAGGAAGTGAATCGGCGCGTCGACGTGGGTGCCGGTGTGCACGCCGAGGGAGAGGCGCGACACGTTCGCGGGATCGCCTTTCCCCATGTCCATGGTGCGGACGAGCTCGATCGGCGGGTTGTCCGGCCAGTGCACCATCCCCGAGCGCACCGGGACGGAGACGTCGATCCACGTCAGCTTCGTGCTCACGGAGCGTGGCGCGCTCATGACCTGCCCGCATCCGCGAGGTGGACGACCTGCTTGATCCCGCCGCGCGCGGCGATCAGGGCCGGCGCCTCCTCGAGCGGGTGACGCTGGGTGATCAGCGAGCGGACGCCCTCCGGGAAGAGGAACATGCCCTGCTCGAGCTCGCTGAGCGCGGTCTCGTAGGCGCTCCGGCTGGCGTTCACCGTGCCGAACACCACCTGGTTCTTCAGCACGAGATCGCGCATCAACGTACCGGTGTCGACCGGGTGCGGCTTTCCGGGCGCGGGGACCCCGGTGAACACCAGCAGCCCGTTGGGTCCGAGCGCGCCGAGGGCGTCGAAGCCGACGCTGGCGATCCCGACCGCCTCGTAGATCACGTCCATGGAGCCGATCCTCCTCGCGAACTCTCCCAGCGGCACCTCGGCGCCGGAGACGTAGGTCGCTCCGAGGTCGCGGGCGATCCTCGCCCGCACGCCGGTGGCCGGCTCGAGCGAGTAGACGAACGTGTCGAGGTGGCGGACCACCATGCTCATCGCGCCGAGCAGCCCCACGGGACCGGCGCCGAGGACCAGCCCGCGCCCCCGCGGGTGGACCCAGGGCAGCCGCTGCTGGATCGCCGTCCCCTGCTCGGCCGCCTTGGCCGCGATCGACAGCGGCTCGGTGAGGACCGCGACCTCGGCCAGCTTGCGGTGCGCGGGGACCAGGTACTCGTCCTCTTCCACCACGTACTCCTGGAGAAACCCGTGCGCTTCCTTGATTCCCCGCTCGGTGAAGTCTCCGGTGACGCAGAAGTCCTGGCGGTGGGCGCGGCACGGTGCGCAGTGTCGGTGCGGACAGGGCCGCCGGACGGTGGGGACCACCAGGTCGCCCTTGTGGACGACCGTCGCGTCGGGTCCGGTCTCGACCACCTCGCCCAGGGCCTCGTGGCCGAGGATCAGGTGGTCGGAACCGGCTGGAGGGGCGCCGTAGTGGAAGGCGCCGATCTCCCGGTCGGTGCCGCAGATGCCGACGTCGAGGATCCGGAGCAGGACCTGGCTTCCCGTGACCGGCTCGGGATCGGGCCGATCGATGATCCGCACCTGCCTGGCCTTCGGGAACACCGCCAACGCTCGCATCCTGCACCCCCGAGGCGCGGCGCTTGGGCGCCGTCGGCGTCGCGGTCGTTCGCGCAATGAGAAGTGACCATCCGCCCGGACCGTTTCAACCGACCGGACCGACGTGATTGCGCACGCACGCCGCGACGGTGAGGAGCGGTTCGACTCCCCGCCTGACGCTCCGAGCGAGGCGGACTTGTGGAAGCCGCCCATCATGCGCAGCGGAGGAGTCAACGCGCAGGAGATCCGCCGACCGCCGAAAGGAGCAAGGTCGTGGCATCCAGCAACGGGGAGCGGAAGCTCCGCAGCCAGGCGTGGTGGGACAACTCGGATCACCCGGAGAATACCGCGCTGTACCTCGAGCGCTTCCTCAACTACGGCCTGACCAGGCAGGAGCTGCAGTCGGGACGCCCGATCATCGGGATCGCCCAGACCGGGAACGATCTCGTGCCCTGCAACCGGCATCACCTCCAGCTGGCCGAGCGGGTCAGGGAGGGGATCCGCGACGCCGGGGGGATCGCTTTCGAGTTCCCGGTGCATCCCCTCCAGGAGACCGGCAAGCGGCCGACGGCCGCGCTGGATCGCAACCTCGCGTACCTCGGGCTGGTGGAGGTTCTGTACGGGTATCCGCTCGACGGTGTGGTGCTCACCACGGGCTGTGACAAGACGGTGCCCGCCTGTGTGTGTGCAGCCGCCACCGTGAACCTGCCGGCGATCGTCCTCTCCGGCGGGCCCATGCTGAACGGATACTTCGAGGGCAGGCGCGTCGGCTCGGGGCTGGTGATCTGGGAGTCGCGCAGGCTGCTGGCCGCCGGCAAGATCGATTACGCCGAGTTCATGGAGCGCGCGGCGGCCTCCGCGCCCAGCGCCGGCCACTGCAACACGATGGGGACCGCGCTCTCGATGAACGCGGTCGTGGAGGCGCTCGGGATGTCGCTGCCCGGCTGCGCCGCGATCCCGGCGCCGTACCGCGAGCGATCCCAGATGGCGTACGAGACGGGCCGCCGCGCGGTCGAGCTCGTGGAGGAGGATCTCACCCCGAGCAAGATCCTCACCCGGCAGGCCTTCGAGAACGGGATCGTCGTCGCCTCGGCCATCGCCGGATCCAGCAACGTGCCCATCCACGTCAACGCGATGGCGCGGCACGTGGGGGTGCCCTTGACGATGGGCGACTGGCAGCGGGTGGGCCGGGACATCCCGGTGCTCGCGAACGTGGCGCCGGCCGGGGAGTACCTGGGAGAGGACTTTCACCGCGCCGGCGGGGTCCCGGCGGTGATGCGCGAGCTCCTGGACGCGAGGAAGCTCCACGGCGGCGCGCTCACGGTCTCCGGCCGGACCGTCGCTGCGAACCTGGAGCGGGCGCAGGTGACGAACGGCGCAGTGATCCGGCCGTACGAACGCCCCCTGATCGAACGGGGCGGGTTCCTCGTGATGAGCGGCAACCTGTTCGACTCGGCGGTGATGAAGACCACGGTCATCGGCGCCGACTTCCGCAAGCGCTATCTCTCCAACCCGGCCGATCCGGACGCCTTCGTCGGACGCGCGATCGTGTTCGATGGCCCGGAGGACTACCACGCGCGGATCGAGGATCCGTCGCTGGACATCGACGAGAGCTGCATCCTGGTGATCCGCTACACCGGCCCCCTCGGCTACCCCGGCTCCGCCGAGGTGGTGAACATGCAGCCTCCCATCGCGCTGATCCAGCGGGGAATCACCGCGCTGCCCACGATCGGCGACGGGCGACAGAGCGGCACCGCCGACGCGCCCTGCATCCTCAACGCCAGCCCCGAGGCCGCGGCGGGCGGGAACCTGGCCATCCTGCGGACCGGCGACCAGATCCGCGTGGACCTGGCCAAGGCCCGCGTCGACGTGCAGCTCTCGGAGCAGGAGTTCGCTGCGCGCCGGGCCGCGATGCCGCCGCCGCGCCTGGAGAGCCAGACGCCTTGGCAGGAGCTCTACCGGTCCACGGTCGGGCAGCTGGACACCGGCGGCTGCATGGAGCTCGCGATGAAATACCAGGACCTGGTGCACACCCGAGGGCTGCCCAGGGACTCGCATTGACGCCGGCGGAGCGCCGAGGGCTCGAGCTCGCAAATCGGGAGGTGCGCACGATGGATCAGCCCACGATTCTGGTCGCAGATTTCGACTTCGGCGACGTCGACATCGAACGGGCGATCGTCGAGGGGGCCGGCTTCCGGCTCGCCGCCGCTCAGTGCAAGAGCGAGGACGACGTGATCGCGTACGGTCGCGACGCGGACGGCGTCCTCACCCAGTACGCGACGGTAGGCGCGCGAGCGATCGAGGCGTTCACCCGCTGCCGCGTGATCGCGCGGTACGGCACCGGCGTCGACATCGTCGACGTGGACGCCGCGACGCGGAAGGGAATCCAGGTCACCAATGCGCCGAACGACTGGTGCGCTGAGGAGGTCGCCGACCACGCGGTGGCGCTCTGGCTCTCGGCGGCCCGCGGAATCTGCAGGTACGATCGGGCCACCCGCAGCGGAGAATGGAAATGGCAGTCCGCAGCTCCGCTCCATCGCATCCGGGGCCGGGTGCTGGGGCTGCTCGGATTCGGCGCCATCGCCGAGATGATCGCCGAGCGGGCGCAGGGCTTCGGCGTCGAGCGGTGGGCCCATGATCCGTACAAGGACGACGCGGAGCTCGAGGCCAAGGGCGTGCGACCGGTGTCGTTCGATCAGCTCGTCGAGGGCTCGGACTTCCTGATCATCCAGGCGCCCCTGACGAGCTCCACCCGGCACCTGTTCGACCGCGACGTGCTGCAGCGGATGAAGCGGACCGCGCTGCTGATCAACACCGCCCGTGGGCCGATCGTGGAGGACGACGCGCTCGACCAGGCGTTGAGCGAGGGGTGGATCGCGGGCGCTGCGCTCGACGACATCGAGGAGGAGCCTGCGAAGGTGAAGGACTGGCGTCCGACCCATCCGCTCTTCCGGCAGTCGCGCGCGATCATCACCCCGCACGCGGCGTACTACTCGGAGACGTCGATCGCCGCTGTCCGCACGATCGCGGCCACCGAGGCGGTCCGGGTCCTGAGCGGTCTGCCGCCTCGCTCGCCCGTCAATTCCCCGCAGCGCTTCGAAGAGGCGGCTCGTCCGTGAGGCGAGGAGGTGGACGATGATCGATGCGCGCGGGACGGTCGAGCACGCACGGCTGCTGGAGGCGGACGGGTCCGGCGTTCCATGGAGACGGTGGGGACCGTACCTCTCCGAACGGCAATGGGGGACGGTGCGTGAGGACTACAGCCCGAACGGCGATGCCTGGAACTATCTCACGCACGACCAGGCGCGCTCGCGCGCCTACCGCTGGGGAGAGGATGGGCTGGCGGGTTTCTCCGACGACCACCAGCGGCTGTGCTTCTCCCTCGCGCTCTGGAACGGCCGGGACGAGATCCTGAAGGAGCGCCTGTTCGGGCTCGCCAACTCCGAAGGCAACCACGGAGAGGACGTCAAGGAGCTGTATTACTACCTCGACTCCACGCCGACCCACTCGTACATGAAGTGGCTCTACAAGTACCCGCAGTCGACGTTTCCGTACTTCGACCTGGTCCACGTCAACCGGGCGAGGTCGCGGCAGGAGCTCGAGTACGAGCTCGTCGACACGGGCGTGTTCGAGGGCGACCGCTACTTCGACGTGCAGGCCGAGTACGCGAAGGCGACGCCGGAGGACGTCCTGGTCCGGGTGACCGTCACGAACCGTGGAAGCGAGGCGGCCCAGGTCCACGTCCTCCCGACGCTCCTGTTCCGGAACACGTGGAGCTGGGGCGAAGGCGACGAGGCGACCCGACCCAGCCTGGAGCGGGGCGAGGCGCGCCGGGGGATCGCGATCGTCGCGGCCCGGCACCGCGAATTGGGGCCGCGCTGGCTGTACTGCGAGGGGAGTCCCGAGCTCCTCTTCACCGAGAACGAGACCAACGCCGAGCGCATCTTCGGCACCCCCAGCCGCAGCCCCTACGTCAAGGACGCCTTCGATTCCTACGTCGTCCACGGGCGTCCCGCAGCGGTGAACCCGGAGCATCACGGCACCAAGGCGGCGGCGCTGTATCGCTTCGACGTGCCGCCGGCGGGGAGCGCGATCCTGCGGCTCAGGCTATCGGACGTCGCGCCCGGCGCGATGGGCGATCCGTTCGCGGACTTCGACCGGACGGTGGCCGCGCGGCAGGCCGAGGCCGACCAGTTCTACCGCGCCATCACCCCGCCCTCGCTCGGCGCCGACCAGGCCAGCATCCTGCGCCAGGCGTTCGCGGGCATGCTCTGGACCAAGCAGTTCTACAACTTCCACGTCGACCAGTGGCTCGCCGAACACGGCGTCTTCCCGTGGATCGCCCAGGCGCCCGCGATCCGGAACCACGAGTGGTTCCACATGGTGAACGAGGACGTGATCTCGATGCCGGACAAGTGGGAGTACCCCTGGTACGCCGCCTGGGATCTCGCCTTCCACTGCGTCGCGCTCGCCTCGGTCGACCTCACCTTCGCGCAGCGCCAGCTCGAGCTGATGCTGCAGCAGTCGTACCTGCACCCGTCCGGCCAGATCCCCGCGTACGAGTGGAACTTCAGCGACGTCAACCCTCCGGTCCACGCCTGGGCGACCATCTTCAACTACCGCATGCAGGTCGCCCTCCGTGGCGAGGGGGACCTCGTCTTCCTGCGGCGAGCACTTCCTCTGGATCGCAGCCGCCATCAACCGCGAAGGGGACCACGGCATGTGGGACGAGGAGGACGGCTTCTACTACGACGTGCTCCGGCTCCCCGACGGCCGGGCGACCCGCCTGCACGTGCGATCCATCGTCGGGCTCCTCCCCCTGTGCGCCACGACCGTGCTCGAGCCGTGGCAGCGCAAGCACATCCCCCACACCCTCCGTGTCCTGAAAGAGCGCCTCGGGCGCATGCCCCATCTCCTCCGAAGCATCCACCCCGGCGGGCGGGGAGAGCTCGGCTACGATGGGCGCGCGCTCGCCTCCCCCGTGAACGGCGAGCGGCTACGGCGTGTGCTCTCGCGCATGCTGGACGAGGGGGAGTTCCTGAGCCCCTTCGGAATCCGGTCGCTCTCGCGCTTCCACACCGAGCACCCCTACTCGTTCTGGGTGGGCGGACAGGAGTACCGGGTCGGCTATCTGCCCGCGGACTCCGACTCGGGGATGTTCGGCGGCAACTCGAACTGGCGCGGCCCGATCTGGTTCCCGCTGAACATGCTGATCATCCGCGCGCTCCTCCAGTACCACGCCTACTACGGCGACGACTTCCAGGTCGAGTGCCCGACCGGCTCCGGCCGGCGCATGAACCTCTTCGACGTGGCGCGGGAGATCTCCGACCGCCTGCAGCGGATCTTCCTGCTCGACGAGCGCGGGCGCCGCCCGGTCTACGGCGGGGCGGAGAAGCTCCAGGGCGACCCGCGGTTCCGCGACCACGTCCTCTTCTACGAGTACTTCAACGGCGACAACGGCGCGGGCGTCGGCGCGAGCCACCAGACCGGGTGGACGGCGCTGGTGGCGTCCCTGACGCAACTCTTCGCGGAGCTCGACGCGCGGAAGGCGCTGGAGCTCGGAAAGCTCGGGGAGCTGGGGCATCGCCCGCGGCGGGTCGAGGAGGAGGAGCTCCCGCGGGTGGCGGACGCGGGTGGCGTGGCCCTGCACTAGGGAAACGCTCGCGGTGCCGTCACGAGACCTCCACCGATGGTTCGATTCCCAAATCGGTTGCGGTTCCGC
>Ga0306924_10002878_pt1 | contig 16393 bp, 9 predicted proteins | sample sta12Can44000111_FD_203756 | JGI IMG/M metagenome (GOLD analysis project Ga0306924, IMG submission 203756) | Lab enrichment of tropical soil microbial communities from Luquillo Experimental Forest, Puerto Rico - statanox.12C.anox.44.000.111 (v2)... | ecosystem: Environmental > Terrestrial > Soil... | reverse complement strand
GACATCGGGCGGCTATGAACGCCGGCTATATCCTCGCGTTGATGAGCTTTCTGTTCCTGTTTTTCGGCTATCTCGGCGTGCCGGTTCCGTTTGCATTGATGGCCGGCGTCCTGATCGGCGCCTCGTTTACCGAGGTCTCCCACGTCGCGATCATCCAGAAGATGTTCGACGGCATGGACTCGGAAGCGCTGCTGGCGATTCCGTTTTTCCTCCTAGTCGGCGAGCTGATGAGCTCGGCCAACGTGGTCGGGCGCGTGGTTAATCTGTCGCTGGCGCTGGTCGGCCACATTCGCGGCGGCCTGTCGCAGGTCGTGACCGTGTTCAGCATGTTTTTTTCGGAAATGTCGGGCTCGACCACCGCCGACGTCGCCGTCATCAGCCGCGCGCTCGGCCAACCAATGAAGCGCGAAGGCTACGATCCGGCATTCATCGCCGCGATCATCGCCTCGGCGTCAACCATCGCGGCGCTGGTGCCGCCGAGCATTACTGCGGTGGTCTACGGCGCCATCGGCAATGTCTCGATCGCCGGCCTCTTCATGGCCGGCTTCGTGCCCGGCCTGATGATCGGTGTCGGCCTGATGATCTATTGCTACTTCTTCGGTCCCATCGGCATGCGGCGACCGCGCGCGCCGTTTCGCGAGGTCGCCGGCGCGTTCAAGGATGCTGCGCTGCCGCTGATCATCCCGGTCATTCTGCTCGGCGGTATCCTCACCGGCTGGTTCACGCCGACCGAGGCCGGCGTCGTCGCGGTCGCCTATATTCTCATCGTGGTGATCCCGGCGCTCAGCCGCGGCCATATCCGATTTCTTGCCTACGACTTCTGCCTCGCCGGCCTCATCTTCTCTCTGCCCCTGATCACCATCGGCGCCGCCAATGCGTTCGGCTGGCTGTTTGCGTATCTGCGCGGCGCCATCGTGATCGCCGAATGGATCACCAGCATTGCCGGTAACGACCCGCATGCGATCATGCTGTTGATGGTCGCGCTGTTCACGGTGATCGGCGATTTCATCGAGCCGGTGCCGACGATCATCATTTTCATGCCGCTGGTGAATGCGCTGACCGACGCCGGCCATATCAACCCCGTCCATATGGGCGTGGTGCTGATCACGACGCTGGCATTCGGGCTGATCACGCCGCCCTACGGCCTCGTGTTGCTGATGGCGTCGAAATTCGTCGATGTCCGCTTTTCCCGCGCGCTGCGGGCGGCGTGTCCGATCTATCTGGTGTTCTTCGCCACCATCGCGTTCACGATCTATTTTCCGTTGGTGGTGCTGTGGCTGCCGAAACAAGTGCTGCCGACATCGGTCGGCTGCTTCCACAATCCGAGCGGCGCCGGCTATATCTGCCCGCCTTGAGCGAGTGTGCGCGCCTTTAGCGCGGTCTCAGCCTCCAGCATCTTGCTGAGGATGCGCTTATAGCGCACGCAGCCGACGTCGACGGCGAGGATGACCGGATCTAGCGGCTCGGTCGCCTGCTCGATGACCCGCTGCTGCGCCTCGATCACCGGCGCGTCCTGCTCCTCGAAGGCGAAGCGCCGCATCTCGGCGACCTTGGTCTGCAGATCGCGGTTGAGCTTGTCTTCGGGGGTCTTCACGCCCCAGCGCACCGCGGTGAAGAAGTAGCGCGTCGAGCGCTCGTTCTCCGGCGTCAACAGATGGATGGCGTGATAGCCGGTGCCGGTCTCGGGCTTGGCGCCCATGGCGCAGATGCCGGTGAGGAGCCGCAATGTCGACGGCGCCATCCAGCGCATCTTGGTGAACTTGTCGACGCGCGCCGGATGGCCCGGCCAGAACTGCGCGAACATGCCGGGCGGCGCCGAATTGGTGGCGTGACGGCTGACCACGACGTCGTCGCCGTCCTGCTCGGCGGAGATCTCCGATTCAACGGTATCCGCATTGCCCAGAATGCCTTCGTGCAGATACGACGTGTGGCTCAGGTCGAGCAGGTTGTCGATGATGAGCTGATAGTTCGCCCTGATGACGATGGAGTCGCGCTTGGTGGTGTGCAGCTCCGGCACGTTGTCGAGCACGCCGAAGTCCGGCACCTTGCCGGCATCGGCCGGCGCTCCGCCCATCCACAGCCACACCGCCTTGTGCTTCTCGATCACCGGATAGCTTTTGACCCGCGCCCGCGGCGGAATGTTCTTGGTGCCGTGCGGATTGCGCACGCAGGCGCCCGAGCCGTCGAACTCAAGGCCGTGATACGGGCACTGGATGCGGTCGCCCGACACGATCTTGCCCATGCTCAAGGGCGCGAAGCGATGCGCGCAGCGGTTGGCGATGGCGGCGACGTTTCCGTCGACTTTGCGGTAGAGCACGATCGGCTCGTCCATGACGGTGCGCGGCAGGAGCTTGCCGTCGGCAACATCGTCGGACCAGGCGGCGACATACCAGGCATTGCGCAGGTACGGCCCGGTGATCATGTCCTGCTGCGGCTTTGCGCCGTTGCCGTTGCCTCGTGCCGGGTCCGTCATGGCGAAAATTCCTCTGCTTGCGCCGCGGGGCAGGGTGGCTCCGCCGCGGTGGCGTTTTGCTCCGCCGCCGCGTAGGCTCAACGCTACTGGAGAACAGGGGAGGACACCATGGCCGAAGCCGCTGCATCGCTCGCCTCGCGCTTCATCAATACCGACGAGGTGCCGTGGGTCGAGACCAGCCCCGGCAACAAGATGAAGGTGATCTATCACGACCCGGCGAGCGGGATGCTGACCATCCTGTCGAAGCTCGCCCCGGGCTCCGGCATTCCGGCCCACATGCACGAGGATCTGGAGCAGACCTACGTGCTCGAAGGCTCGCTGGTCGACGACGAGGGCGAATGCACCGCCGGCAATTTCGTCATCCGCGCCAAGGGCAGCCGCCATGCGCCGACCGCGCCCAACGGCTGCACCATGCTGGTGTTCTTTCTCAAGCCCACCGAGGGCTTGAAGAAGGCGCTGCTTGAGCGCGGCTAGACGCCGTTCCGGCGTTCCCCCTAGATATTTCGCCCCATGCCCCTTGCCCCGACGCTGCCGGCCCACGGCGCCGCCATTCCCGCCATCGGCTTCGGCACCTCGGGCATGGGCGACGTCCGCGCCGAGCACATCGCAACCGCGCTGAAAGCCGGCTACCGGCACATCGACACCGCGCGCAAATACGGCACCGAGCGCGCGGTCGGCGAAGGCATGCGCGCTTCGGGCGTGCCGCGCGCGGAGATTTTCCTCTGCACGAAGGTGTCTCACGAAAATCTGCATGCGCGCGATTTCGCGCGTTCGGTCAACGAGAGCCTCAAGGCACTCGGTGTCGATTACGTCGATCTCCTCCTGGTGCACTGGCCAGAGAAGAACACGCCGTTGCCCGAGACCATGGCGGCGCTCGCCAAGGCCAGGCGCGACGGGCTCACGCGCCACATCGGCGTCGCCAATTTCAACATTGCCATGCTGGACGCGGCGATCGGGCTCTGCCCGGAGCCGCTCGTGACCTTGCAGGCGGAGTGTCACGCTTACCTCGACCAGGCCAAGGTGATCGCGGCCTGCAGGGCGCGCGGGCTTGTGCTCACCGCCTATTGTCCGCTCGGCCGCGGCCGGCTGCAGGGCGACAAGGTGCTGGCCGATATCGCGCAGCGCCACGGCAAGACTTTCGCCCAGGTGGCGCTGCGCTTTTTGATGCAGCACGGCATGATCGCCGCCATTCCGCGCTCGTCGAACGCGACGCGCATCGCCGAGAACATTGACGTGTTCGATTTCGAGCTGAGCGACGACGAGATGCGCTGCATCGGCGCGCTCAAGCGCCCAGACGGCCGCATCGCCGATCCAAGAGGCCGCGCGCCGGTGTGGGATTAAGGGATCGTCCTCGTAGCACGGAGCGCCCGCTATTTTGCGTCAGGCATTTCGGCCGAGCAGCGCCTTGGCGTCTCTAAGATCGCCCGTGTCGAAGCCTTCGCTGAACCACGAGTAGAGCGGCTGCAAAAGGCTGACGACGTCAGGGCGCCGCCCATCCCGCTCATAGAGACGCGCGAGGCACAGCGCGGCACGCAATTCGAGCGACTTCGCATCGCGGCGGTGCGCCAGCGCCATCGCTTCGTTGTAGAGCTGCACGGCTCCGGCCGCATCGTCCTGCGCCAATCGCAGGTCGCCTCTGGCGCGCAGAACGTCCGGAGCCCAGATCGGCTCGCGCTTTTGCCCGATCGTGCGTTCAGCCGCGGTCAGCGCTCTTTCGACATTACCGGCAGCGAGCTCGACATCGATCAGGGCGATCGAGAAGAGCGGCATCAGCACCGCAGCCGTGCTTGGATAGCCCTCGACCGCGGTGCGCAGTTCGACGAGACCGGATTCACGTTCGCCGGACCAGGCTCGCGCCCAGCCGCGCAATATGGCGCCGATGGCCGCATATTGCGCCAAGCCGCGATCGCGACTGAGGTCGATGAGCCGTTCCGCGGTATCGCGCACGCTCGCGGCCTCGCGGCGCAGCAAATGGGTCACGCCGGTAAACCACAGGGCATGGCCGAGGCTTGGCGGATGCTCGATCGCGTCGGCAAAAGCAATGCTTTGCCGAACGCTTTGCGCCGCCCGTTCGGGGAAGCCGAGCACCCAGAATGCGATCCCATCTTGCCCGGTGCCGCACACGGCTGGATCGTGGCCTCCGTAAAGCAAGGCGTGCCGACCATGCTTTTCACGATCGTAAATCTTCAGTCCCTGCTCCGCGTGCTCCCGCGAGGCGGCAAGATCACCTTCGAACATCAACGTCGCCCAGGCGGCGTGGTGGGCCTGCAGCACCAGGCCGGAATCGTGCAACGGTTCGGCGACGCGGAACAGTTCGTCCACCAGAGTGCGGCGATGGCCCGCCTCCTCGGTCTGGCCTAGCGCCAACCACAGTCCCCACAGTGCTGCGAACAACGAACGGCTATCTTGCAACGTCTCACTCAATTCCCGGGCGCGGTGATAGGCTGCCTGCGCTTCCGGCGCGCCGAAGCCGCGGGTCGCCATCACCGCCGGGCTGAGCGCGAGCTGCAACGCAAGCTCTAGCCGCATGCGTTCGTCGCTGTCCGGCTGTCCGCCCAAGATCTCGACGCCGCGCCGCAGATGGGCGATCGCCTCGATATTGGCTGAACGCGCGGCCGCGCGCCGGCCGGCTTCGAGCATGAACGTCGCCGCGCGCTGGAAGCGCCCGGCCTCGGCCAGGTGATGGGCCAGGATTTCCGGCTCGCGCTCCGCCCGATCCGGCGTGCGAGTCTCGATTGCGGCTGCGATACGTTCATGAAGCGCCTGTCGCGGCCCGCGCAGCAGCGTGCCATAGGCGGTGTCCTGCACTAGCGCGTGCTTGAACTGGTAATCGGCGGTCGGCGGATTGCCGCGCTGAAACACCAGACCCGAGGCGACCAGACGATCGAGCGCGGCGCGCGTATCCGCTTCCGGGCGCGACGCCACCGCGGTGACGATGTCGTACGAGAATTCGCGGCCGACCGCCGCTCCGGTCTGGGCGATCTCGCGCGCCTCCGGCCCGAGCCGGTCGAGGCGCGCCATCAACGAAGCCTGCAGCGTCGCCGGTACTGCGCCGCGGTGCCCGGGGATCGCCGAGAGTGCGTTGCGCGCGCCGCCGGCGCCCGCGACGTCGGCGCTTTCTAGGATCGCTTTCGTTACTTCCTCCAGAAACAGCGGAACGCCGTCGGTGCGCGCGACAATTTCATCGAGGAGATCGGCCGAAAGCTCCGCGGCGTTCCCGGCGAGCTGGCGCACCAGCGCCTCGCCCTGGCGCCGGCCAAGCCGCGGTAAGGTCATCAGGGTCACGTACGCCTGACCGATCCAGGGCGGCTGAAATTCCGGCCGAAACGTCGCCAACAACAGCACCGGCAGGCGCTCGACGCGCGCCACGGTGCGATCGAGCAGTTCGCGCGAGGTCGGATCGATCCAATGGATGTCCTCAAACACCATTAGCAACGGCTGCTGCCGGGCGGCGGCCTCGAGGGCGCGGGTGAGCAAGTCAAACGTCTTCTCCTTCTTGCGCTGCGGCGTCAGGTCCGGCGCCGACTCTGTGTCGTTTCCAGGAAGCGACAGCAGATCGGCAAGGAGCGCAACGTCGTCGTCGGGCATGCCGGTCTTGGCCGCCATGTCGCCGAGCTTTCGCAGCCGCGTCGCCGTGTCGTCGTCGCGTGCAAAGCCGGCGGCGCGCTCCATGTGACCGATGATGGGATAGAACGCGCTGTCCTGATGATGCGGCGAGCAGAAATAGCGCAGCCGGCGGTGCGGTTGCGGGGCGATACGCTCTTCGAACGCTTCGGTCAGTCGCGACTTGCCGATGCCGGGCTCGGCCGAGATCAGGACGGCGCGGCCTTCGCCGGTCTTCGCCTGATCCCAGCGGCGCAGCAACAGCTCGATCTCCTCGTCGCGGCCGATCAGCGGCGTCGACTGCGAGCGCAGCGCTTCGAACCGGCTGCCGACTTCGCTTTCGGACAGGACCTCGAAGGCGTGCGGCGCTCCGGAAAATCCCTTTAGCGCTTGCGGGCCGAGGTCGCGCAGCTCGAATAAGCCGCCGACGTGGCGGCGCGTCGCATCGGCAATGACGATGCCGTCGGGCGCGGCAAGTCCCTGCAAGCGCGCCGCGAGGTTGGGGGTCTCGCCGATGACCGCTTGTTCCTGGGCGGCGCCGGCGCCGATCAGATCGCCGACGACGGCTAATCCGGTGGCGATGCCGAGCCGGACCTGCAGGCGCTGCGGCAGATCGAGGCGCGCCATCGCCGCGACGATGGCGAGACCGGCGCGCACCGCCTGCTCGGCGTCTTCTTCGTGGGCCTGCGGGTAGCCGAAATAGGCGAGGATGCCGTCGCCCATATACTTTGCGACAAAGCCGCCGAAGCGGGTCAAAACCTCGGCGACGCAGGCGTGGTACTTGGCGATGATGTCGCGCAGGTCTTCCGGGTCGAGCCGCGTCGCCAGCTCGGTCGAGCCGACCAGATCGCAGAACATGACGGTGAGCAGGCGACGTTCGGCGCCGGCGGCTTCGGCGGCGCTCGCCGGCGGCGCCTGAGCCGCGGCCGGGCTATCCTGAAACGCCTTGATTGCCGCCAGCAGCTTGCGCCGGTGGCCGATCGAGGCGACGCCCAATCCGATGAGATCGTCGGCCGTGAGTTCGGTCAGGACGTCGCGGTCGATATCGTTGTCGCGAAAGGCTTGTGCGTATTGCTCAAGCCCCAAACCCTTCAGCCAGTCGCCGACGCTTTCCGACATTTGCGTCTTTCACTTCTGCGCGATCGGCCGGGCTATTGCCGCCGCCCGTCGCCCGCGTGACAATGTAGCAAAGTCCCGGAGCCAAGCATGGCCAGTGCGCCAAAATACTTCATGTACTTTCCCGGCAACTACCGCTGGTCGGCGGCATTCGTGAACATGCTGGGCACCGCGGCTTTTGGCGGCGTTGACATCAGCGAGCTACACCACATCGGCCGCCTGCTCGAAGGCAAGACAGGCGACGACGACGAGGCGTGGTTTCACGGCTGCAGCGATGTCGCCAATATCGTGCGCGGCCAGGCCGAGCAATTCCGTGCTGAACGCAATCCGCTGGCCGCGGCCTCCTTCCATCTGCGCGCATGCCACTATTTCCAGATGGGCGAGCGCTTCCGCACGCCGAAGGATACGCTCGCGCTCGAGGCCTACCGTAAGGCGGTCGACAGCTTTCATGAGTTCGCCAAGCTCTCGGGCTCGCGCATCGAGATTGTCGACGTGCCGTTCGAGGGTAACAAGCTGCCCGGCTATTTCGTGCCGGCGCAGAACGCCAAATTGGCGCGCTCGCCGTGCGTCGTCTTCTTCGACGGCCTCGACGTCACCAAGGAGATCCAGTTCCTGCGCGGCGTGCCGGACCTGGTGCGGCGCGGCATTGCGGTGCTGGTGATGGACGGCCCCGGCACCGGCGAAGCGATCCGCTTCCGCGGCATGCCACTACGCCACGACTACGAAAAGGCCGGCAGCGCCTGCCTCGATTATCTGGAAGGGCGCGCCGACGTCGACAGCCGCCGCGTCGGCATCGTCGCCATCAGCCTCGGCGGCTATTACGCGCCGCGCTGCGCGTCGCTCGATCACCGCTTCGCCGCCTGCATCGCCTGGGGCGCGATCTGGGATTATTATGGCACCTGGAAGAAGCGCATTGATGCCGGCTTCAAGGCCTCGATGTCGGTGCCCGGCCATCACATCATGTGGATCCTCGGCGTCGATTCGCTCGACGCCGCGCTGAAAAAGCTCGAGCCGTTCCGGCTCGACGGCGTGGTGCAAAAGATGCGCTGCCCGTTCCTGGTGGTGCACGGCGAGGATGACGAGCAGATTCCGCTCAAAGATGCGCGGTCGCTCTACGACGCGTGCGGCTCCGCCGACAAGACGCTGCGCGTATTCACCGCCAAAGAGGGCGGCGCTCAGCACTGCCAACGCGACTACCTGTCGCTCGGCACCGCGGTGATGTGGAATTGGTTCGAGGAGAAACTCGCCCGCACCTAGGCGCGCTTCTCGTATCCCTTCAGCGCGCCGCGTAAAATTTCGCGCGACGGCTCGCTGCCATCGACCAGGCGAATGGTGCGCCGCTTGATCTTCCAGCCGGCGGCCGAGCGCACGAGCTCCCAGCGGTTGGTGACTACGCGGTGGATGTGATAGCCGCGCGAACTGCCGTGATTGGGCACGTCAATTGACGCACCGGATTTGTGGGGTGCGAGAATCTGAAGGTATGACGTCACCACGGCGCGGTCGCCGTCGAGCTCGATATGCGGCAGCCCGGTGAAATGGGCGAGGCCGCCGGCAATAGCGGCCTGATGGCCCGCGCTTTTCAGGCTCGCGGCGATAGCCTTGTTGCCGCTGGCACCGGACAAATCGGGGCCGCGATCGAACACGCCGTCGTCGGTATAGACCGCTTCGGCGTAATAATCGGCGCCGGTATCGGCGCTCGGCGGGTGTCCGGCGATCAGATTGTAGATCTCCAGCCTGTCCTCGACGGCCCGGATGCGCTGTTCGAGCGTGCGGCTTTGTTCGACCATGACTTCCCTCCGGATGGGGACCTGTTTGGTGGGTGTAACCTGCGATATCATAGCCGCGGTTCATTTTCCCGCTGGACGCTTCTGCAAAATCTGGCATCGTTATGGCGCTGAGGAGGGGGCTCCATGGGTGCTGACGGCGAACTCGATCGCCGTTCTTTTCTTGTTCGCGCCGCCGCTGCCGGCAGCGGCTTGGCGCTCGGTCTCGCGCTGCCCACCGGTCCAGACCGGCTGCGCGCCGCCGCACCTGCGGCGCCGACGGAAATCAACTGCTGGGTAGTCATTGCCCCTGACGATACGGTGACCATCCGCGTCGCCCGTTCCGAGATGGGCCAGGGGATCATGACTGCGGTCGCCATGCTGGTCGCCGAGGAGCTCGAGTGCGACTGGGCCAAGGTCAGCACCGCATTCGTCCGGCCCGCCGAAAATTTGCGCCGCAGCCGGGTCTGGGGCGACATGTCCACCGGCGCCAGCCGTTCGATCGTGTTTTCGCACCTGCCGCTCCGGCATGCCGGAGCGACCGCTCGCGAAATGCTGATCGCGGCGGCGGCGCTCCGCTGGAAGGTGCCGGCTGCCCAATGCACGGTGCGCAACAGCGTCATCACCCATACGCCGACCGGGCGGACGCTGACGTTCGGCGCCGTCGCCGACGAGGCCGCCAGGATCGAGCCGCCGGCCCATGTCGCGCTGAAGGAGCCGCGGGACTGGACGCTTGTCGGCACGCCGCAGCGGCGGCTCGATCTGCGCGACAAGGTCACGGGCGAGCCGGTTTTCGCCATCGACGTGCGGCTGCCGGGCATGCTCTACGCCGCCGTGGCGCACTGCCCGATCTTCCGCGGCGCGCTGAAGTCGGTCGACGACAGCGTGCTCGCGGGCTTCAAGGGCGTGCGCAAGGTGGTGCGCTTGCCCGACGCGGTCGCGGTGGTGGCGGACTCGTGGTGGCAGGCCAAGTGCGCCGTCGATGCGCTCAACATCGAGTGGGACGACCGCGGCTATGGCGCCACCTCGACCGAGACCATCGCCGCGACGGTCCGCGGGGGTTTGTTCTCGACCGAGGCCAATGTGGCCCGCGCCGACGGCGATGTGGATGCGGCGCTCAAGAGCGCGGCGCGGCGCATCGAAGCCGAATACGCGGTGCCGTTCCTCGCCCACGCTACCATGGAGCCGCAGACCTGCACCGTCCACGTTAAACCGGACGGCGTCGAGGTCTGGGCGCCGTCGCAGGACACGATGACGACGCTGGTCACCGCCGCGGTCGCCGCCGGGGTGGCCAACGACAAGGTCACCGTGCATCCCACCATGGCGGGCGGCGGCTTCGGCCGCCGCAACGCGGTGCAGGATTATGTTCGGCTGGGGGTACAGATCGCCAAGGAGATCGACGCGCCGGTCAAGATGCTGTGGAGCCGCGAGGAGGACATCGCCCACGATCTTTACCGGCCCTACGGCATGGCACGCTTGGTCGCGAGCCTCGACGGCGACGGCATGCCGGACGCGCTGACCATCCGGCTCGCCGGTCCCTCGTTCGTGGCGTCGCTCGTTCCCGCTCTCGGTCCGAAGATCGTGGACATGAGCTTTGTCAGCGGGCTTGCCGAGGAAATGCATTACGCGCTGCCGAACTACCGGGTCGACGTCGCGCTGCGCGCGACCCACGTGCCGCTCGGCGCCTGGCGCGGCATCAACTACACGCAGAATGCGTTCTACAAGGAATGCTTCATCGACGAATTGGCCCACGCCGCCGGCGCCGATCCTTATGAGTATCGGCGGCACCTGCTGCGCAATGCGCCGAAGGACCTCGCGGTGCTCGACGCCGCGGCCAAGAAGGCCGATTGGGGTGCGCCGCTGCCGCCGGGCCGCTTCCGCGGCATCGCCGTTAACTATGCATGCGACAGCTATGTGGCTCAGGTCATGGAGGTCTCGGTCGAAGGCGGCCGCGTCCACGTTCATCGCGTCGTCTCGGCGATCGACTGCGGCCATGTGGTCAATCCGCTGTCGGTCGAGATGCAGATGCAGGGCGCCGTCGTCTACGCGCTGACGGCCGCGCTCTACGGCGAGATCACCATCAAGGACGGCGTCGCCGAGCAGTCGAATTTCAACGACTACAAGATGATGCGCATGGCCGAGGCGCCGGAGGTGGTCAGCGTCATCGTGCCGAGCGGCGATTTCTGGGGCGGTGTCGGCGAGCCGCCGGTGCCGCCGGTGGCGCCGGCATTGTGCAACGCCATCTTCGCCGCTACCGGCAAGCGCATCCGCGCGCTGCCGGTGATGAACCACGATCTGCGCGCGATTTAAGATACCGGACCCGCATGGTGAGGAGCGGCGCGCAGCGCCGCGTCTCGAACCATCATGCTCGAGCAGCATCCTTCGAGACGCGCCCTTCAGGCGCTCGTCAGGACGAGGAGGCCGATGTAACGGCTTTTCCCGAAGGCCTTGGCGCACTACCCTTGCGGTCAAGAAAACTCCCGGGAGGCAACCATGACCACCACGACCGTGGCGGGCCCGGCCGGCGAGCTGCTCGATCTGGCCGACATGCGGCGGCGCATCAGGGCAATTTTCATCGGCTCGATCGGTAATCTCGTCGAGTGGTACGACTTCTACGCCTATGCTGCCTTCGCGCTTTATTTCGCCGGCGCGTTCTTTCCCAATTCAAATCCGGTGGTGCAGCAGCTCAACGCCGCGCTGCTTTTCGCGGCGGGATTTCTGGTGCGGCCACTCGGCGGCTGGCTGTTCGGCTATCTGGCCGACCACCACGGCCGGCGCGGCGCCTTGATGCTGTCGGTGTCGCTGATGTGTTTCGGCTCGCTGATGATCGCGCTGACGCCGACCTACGCCTCGATCGGCATTTGGGCGCCGATCCTGCTCGCGGTCGCGCGCATCATTCAGGGACTGAGCCTCGGCGGCGAATACGGCACCAGCGCCACCTATCTCACCGAGATGGCCGATCAGCGCCATCGCGGCTTCTATTCGAGCTTCCAATACGTCACCCTGATCGGCGGCCAGATCTGCGCGCTGCTCGTGCTCCTCGTGCTGCAAAAGGTGTTCCTCACCAACGACGAGATCCGCGCCTGGGGCTGGCGTATTCCGTTCTTCATCGGCGCCTTGCTGGCGCTGATCGCGCTGATCATGCGGCGCACGCTGCACGAGACTCAGGCCTTCGAAGCGGCGCAGCAAGTGGTGCGGCGCACGTCATCGCTGCGCGCGCTCATGCGCTATCCGCGCGAGGTGCTGCTGGTGGTCGGGCTGACTGCGGGCGGCACCGCGGCGTTCTATACATACACCACCTATATGCAGAAATTCCTCAAGCTCTCGGTCGGCCTGACCGACGATCAGACCACTGCGGTAACGCTTTCCGCCCTCGTCTTCGGCATGATACTGCAGCCGATCTACGGCGCGATCTCCGACCGCATCGGCCGCAAATGGCTGCTGATCGCGTTCGGTGTCTGCGGCGTTCTGTTCACGGTGCCGCTCTTGACGACCTTGCAGTCGGTGAAAGGCCCGATGCCGGCGTTCCTGTTGATCGCCGCGGCCTGGATGATTGTGTCGGGCTATACCTCGATCAACGCAGTGGTGAAGGCCGAATTGTTCCCCACCAATATCCGCGCCATCGGCGTCGGCTTGCCTTACGCGCTGACGGTCTCGATTTTCGGTGGCACCACCGACTCGGTCGCGCTCTGGTTCAAGTCGATCGGCCGCGAGACCTGGTTCTACTACTATCTCACCGGCATGATCGGCATTTCGCTCGTGGTTTATCTGTTCATGCGCGACACCAAGGCCGACTCGGCGATGCATCGGCACGAGTAAGACGGAAAAGAGGCGGCCTAATGCTTCGTCTTGATGATCAGCGGCAGCCCGTTAGCCGGCCGCAGCGTCACGCGAAGGAGCGGCCACACGGTGCTGCCCGGCGCCAGCGCGATGGCGAAGTTCTTCATGATGGTGGCGAGGATCAGGGTCGCCTCCTGGAGGGCGAAGGCCGAGCCGATGCAGGTGCGGATACCGGTGCCGAACGGGATATAGGCGTATCGGTCAATCTCATGCCGTGCCTTGCCGAGGAAGCGGGTCGGATCGAATGCGTCGGGCTCATCCCAGTAGAGCAGATGGCGGTGCAGCACGTAGGGCGCGATCACGATCATGGTGCCGCGCTTGACACGCTCGCCGCCTAGCTCGTCGGGACCCATCGCGACGCGGCTGATGGCGGCGATCGGCGGATAGAGCCGCACCGCCTCGTTGATCACGGCGCGGGTTTCGACCAGGCGGTCGGCGAGGCCGGCGACCGGATCGCCGATCTCGCGCGAGGCTTCGGCTTCGACCCGCGCCCGCCATTCCGGCGATTGCGACAACAGGAACAGCGCCCAGGAGATGGTGTTGGCGGTTGTCTCGTGGCCGGCCGAGATAAAGGTGAGGATGTTGGAGCGCACCTCCACTTCGGTCATTTGCTCGCCGGTCTCCGGATCGAGCGCGGCCAGCAGCAGCGTGAGGATATCGTTGGCCTCGTCGCCGGCGCCGGCTTTGAGGCGGCGCAGCCGCATGGCGATGATCTCGTCGATCGCCGCTTCGAAGAACCGCAGGGTCGAGCGCGCGCGCAAATGCGATAGCCGCGGCACCGACGGCGGCAGGCCGATGAGGTCGAGCGGATCGATCCGGCCGATGGTGTTGAAGTAGACGCTCATCGCGCCGCGGAATTCTTCCTTGTCGCGGCCGAGCCCGTCGGAAAAAATCGTGCGCTCGAGAACCTCCAAGGTCACGCGCGACATTTCGGCGGCGGCATCGACCGTGGCGCCGTCCTGGCGGCGCCAGCGTGCCACGAGGGAGTCGGCGGCGGCCTGCATTTCCGGCGCGAAGTCCATGATGGTCTTGCGCGCGAACACCGGCGCGAAGGTGCGGCGCTGCACGCGCCACTGCTCGCCTTCGGCGCTAAGCAGGCCTTCGCCCAGGCCCGACGACAGCACGCGGCGCTGAATGGTGTCTTTTTGATAGTTGTCGGCATTGTCGAGCAGCACGCGGCGGATGGCGGCGGGTTCGTGCACCAGGAGCACGTGCTTGAACGGCAGGCCGCCGACTACGATCGGCTTCTCGAAATGATCGCGCGCCCAGCATTCCAGCGGGTTGCGCTTGAGCGTCGAAAAGAGGCCCAAGAGGCCGAGCGGCTTCGGCTGCGGAACGGGCGCGGGCGGGCGATAGAGCGACGGCAACGGAGCGCCTGCAAGCTCGGCGCTTTGGCGGACTCCATGCATGCGCTCCGCCCACCCCCTGGGGCGCGGTGCGCGCCTTCCCCGGTTGGGCGCGCGACCGAAGAATGCGTTGCCTTTAATCGACTGTGTGGGGGTGACGACATCTTGTCAAGACAAAGGCAGCAGCGCTGCGGAACAATCCAATTAATAGCGCAACGCTGGGATAACTCCGCAGGGACCGAATGGTGCCAATTGCGGCAGCGAGGCGACCGCGCGGCGCTTCAGCGGCGGCCGAACAGCTTGTCGAGCAGCCAGAAATCAAGCCCGCCGCCGTTGCGTGGCCCGCCCCGCTCAGCGGCGGCGCCTGCGCCGGTATCGTCGGTGACCGGCGCCGGCGGTGCCAGCGGCGGCGCGCTGAACCAACCGCCGGAGAGCCCCGGCAATGGCGCCGGTGTCACGCCCTGGTGCGCGGTCTTCATGAAGCGGCTCCAGATTTCCACCGGCACGCCGCCGCCGACGGCGCGTTTGGTCGGCGTATTATCGTCGTTGCCGAGCCAGATTCCGGTCACCAGGTGCGAGGTGTAGCCGATGAACCAGGCGTCGCGGAAATCCTGGCTGGTGCCGGTCTTGCCGGCGGCGAGCCAGCCGGGCAGGTCGGCGCGGCGCGCCGTGCCGCTCGCGAGCGTCTCGTGCATCATAGTGTTCATCATCCCGACGTAGCGGGCGTCGACAATGCGGCCGAGCGTCTGGTTGGCATGGCCGTACAGTGTCTTGCCGTCGGCTGAGCGGATGCGCTCGACCACGTGGGGCACCACGGCGAGCCCGCCATTGGCGAACGTCGCATAGGCCGAGACCAGTTCGCGCACCGAGACTTCCGAGGTTCCGAGCGCGATCGAGGCATTGGGCTCGAGCTTCGACTCGATGCCGAGGCGGTAGGCGGTGCGCACCACGGCGGCGGGCGTCACTTCGAGGGTAAGCCGCACCGACACCGTATTGAGCGAATTGGCCAGCGCCTGGGTAAGCGTCACCGGGCCGAGATATTCGCGCTCGTAATTCTCCGGTCGCCAGCCCTGGACGCTGATCGGCTTGTCGTCGCGCACCGTGTCGGGCGAGAGCCCGTGCTCGAGCGCGGTGAGATAGACGAACGGCTTGAACGCCGAGCCCGGCTGGCGCCTCGCCGCGATGGCGCGGTTGAACTGGCTCTCGGCGTAATTTTTGCCGCCGACCAGCGCGCGCACCGCGCCGTCGGGCGTCATCGCCACCAGGGCCCCTTCGCCGATATTGAGCTTGTCGCCTTTTTGCGCGAGCGCATCGTCGAGCGATTGCTCGGCCGCGGTCTGCAGCGCCAAATCGATCGTGGTCTCGACGGTGATGTCCTGATCGACACGGTCGATCAGATCGTCGACCGCGTCCATCACCCAGTCGGCGACGTAATTGACCGAGCCGCCGCCGGTCGGCTTCACCGCGCGCGCCGGATTGGCGAGCGCGCGCTTGGCGGCGTCGGCGCTGATGATCTTCTGCTCCGCCATGGCCGCGATCACGAGCGCGGCGCGGCGCTGGGCACCATCGGGATTGCGGCTTGGCGCGAGCCGCGACGGCGATTGCACGAGGCCCGCCAACATCGCGGCTTCCGGCAAGGTCAGTTGCCGCGCCGGTTTGACGAAGTAGCGCTGCGCCGCCGCTTCGATGCCGTAGGCGCCGGAGCCGAAATAGACGCGGTTCAGATAAAGCGCGAGGATCTGCTGCTTGGAGAATTTGTGCTCGAGCCAGAGCGCTAGCACCGCCTCCTGCAGCTTGCGCGACACCGTGCGTTCCTGGGTGAGGAACAGATTCTTTGCGAGCTGCTGGGTGATGGTCGAGCCGCCCTGGGCGGCGCCGCGATGCAGCACGTCGCGCACACCGGCGCGCAGGATGCCCCACGGATCGATGCCGTGGTGCGCGAAGAAACGCCGGTCCTCGATGGCGACGAAGGCCTTCGGCGCATAGTCCGGCAGTTCGCGCAAGGAAATTTCCGCGCCGCCCATGTCGCCGCGTGTCGCCAAGGTCGCGCCGCCCAGGCCGAGGATCAGCACCGAGGGCGGCCGCTTCGGAATTTCCAGCGACTGGATTGGCGGCAGGTGGATGCCGACCCAGATCACCACGCCGATGACGGCGATCACCGCCCAGGTCACGGCGACGGCGCCCCAATAGATCAGGCGGCCGAAGCCGGAGCGATGCTTACGGGAGCGCTTACGTTTTTTCGGCCGCGCGAG
>Ga0306924_10002876_pt1 | contig 16401 bp, 14 predicted proteins | sample sta12Can44000111_FD_203756 | JGI IMG/M metagenome (GOLD analysis project Ga0306924, IMG submission 203756) | Lab enrichment of tropical soil microbial communities from Luquillo Experimental Forest, Puerto Rico - statanox.12C.anox.44.000.111 (v2)... | ecosystem: Environmental > Terrestrial >... | reverse complement strand
GTGTTCCGTGAGGGAGAGCGCATCGCCGGGGCAGCCCTTCCCTTCCCCGGCAAGTCCCGTCGATCCGCTGATGTGGACTCAATTCCAGGCGCTATGCGATCTCGGCGGCCGCCTTGCAGGCTCCGCGAGCGAAGCCGCGGCGATCGCCTTTGCGCGCACGCAGTTCGTCGCCGCGCCGGGCGCATTGGTCCGCGAGGAACCGGTGGACTATCCCGGCTGGCGGTGCCACAAAGCGGAGCTGATCAATGCGAAGAGCGGCGCTCCCCTCCCCTGCGCGCCGCTCCTGGGCACGGCATCGACGACGGGGACCGCAGCCCGAGTGTGCGATCTCGGCCCGGGCCATCTTGAGGACTTCGAGCGTCACGCGCAGGAGACCCGCGGCCGGATTGTCATGGTCCGCCACGAATATCCGTTCACGCCTGGGCACGTGCACCGCCGCGTCAAGCTCAAGTGGGCGCAGGAGATGGGCGCGGCCGGATTCCTGATCGCGCATCCGGAAGAAGGCGTCGGCCCGGTCTCGGGGTCGAGCGGGCGCGATGGCGGCTCCGGCATCCCGGCGCTCGGCATCAGCGCCGAAGCGGCAAAAGCACTGCACCGCCGGCCAGACGGCACCTGCTCATCCGCCCGCATGGTCATCGACGGTGAGGATCAAGCCGCAACGACACGCATGCTGATTGCCGACCTGCCGGGCGGCGGCCCGGATTGGGTCGTGCTGAGCGCGCATATCGACGGCCATCCGCTGGGCGAAAGCGCCATCGACAACGCAACCGGCGTCGCGGTCGCGCTCGCGCTGGCGCGCGTCATGGCGCCGCATGTGGCGGCATGTCCGCGCGGGCTGCGCATCTGCCTGTTCGGCGCCGAGGAATGGGGTCTCGTCGGATCGCGCCTCTGGCTTGCGCGCATGGACGAGGCAGCGCGCCGGCGCATGGTCATCAACCTCAACCTCGACTCCGTGGGCGGAGCCTCCGGGCTGACCGCGCTCACGTCCGGTTTTGAGGGTCTCGATGCCTGGGTAAAGGACAGTGCCGCGCGCGCCGGTCTGCCGATCGAAACGCACCTGCCGCTCATGGCCAATTCCGACCACGCGAATTTTGCCGCGCACGGCATTCCGGCCCTCCGGCTGATTGCCGGATTCAACGCGCCCGACAGCAACCTGCGCTACCTGCTGACCGCCGCCGACACCCGCGACAAGGTGCGCGGGGGCGAGCTCGATCAGGCCCTCACGCTCGCAACGGCACTGACGTGGCAGGCGCTGACGGCTTCCGACGCAACGCTGGCGCGCCTGGCGGCACACTGATCCCCTCACCCATTCATTCTGCTCAGTCCTGCCTTCTGCCCAGTCCTGCTTTTTGATCAGTCCTGGGGATCGAGCCGCCGGAATTTCTGCACGCGCTGGCCGGTATTCACCTCGGAAGTGAAGATGTTTCCCTGCCGGTCAACGGCGACGTTATGCAGCGCAGTGAACTGGCCGATCTGACGTCCAGGCCGCCCGAAACGGCCCAGGGTTTCCTTTGTGGCATGGTCGAGAATGCGCACCTCGCCGTTCATGCCGTCGATCATGTAGATGAACTTCTGCTCCCGATCGGGCGAGAAGACGAGATCATAGACGGATCCGGTGCCCCGCGTCGATTTCTCGTAGACGTGCTCGGCCACGAAACTTCCATCCTTGCGGAAGATCTGCATGCGATTGTTGCTGCGGTCACAAACGTAGACCAGACCTTCGCGGTCGATGCGGATGCAATGCACCGGGTTGCCGAGCTGCTGCGACGGCGGCTTCGCCGGATCATAGGGCGGCATCTTTTCATCGCTTGGCTTTTTGCCATAGGCGCCCCAATGCCGCTTGTAGGCGCCGGTCTCGGAATCGAATACCGCCACCCGGTGGTTGGCATAGCCATCGGCCGCGAACACTTCCCTGGCCGCCACATCGACGGCCACGTCGGCGGGCGAGCCGAGCCGCTCGGTGGAGCTGCTGTCATGGCCCTCGCCCTGCCTGCCGATCTGCAGCACGAACTTGCCGTCCATGGTGAACTTTAGGAGCTGCCCGTCCTTCTTGCCGTTGCCGGCGAGCCAGACGAAGTCGTTGTCATCTATAAAGACGCCGTGCTCGCTCTCCGGCCACTGGTAGCCGGGCCCGGCGCCGCCCCAGTGGCGGATGAGATTGCCGGACTGATCGAATACCAGGACAGGCGGCGCGGCGATGCAGCATTTGGCCTCGGGCGGAGACTGCTCGGCCGCCCGTTCGCGTGGCGTCAGGGAGGATGGCCGATGCACCACCCAGATGCGATCAAACCGGTCGGTTGCGATGCCTGACACCTGCCCGAGGATCCAGTTGTTCGGCAACGGCTTGGGCCAGAACGGATCGACCTGGAACGCCGGCACGGGGCTCGCATTCTGGCCGCAGGCAGGACCGCTGACAGGACCGCCGCACATTGCGACCGCGATGACAAATGATGCGATCTTGATTCTCACATTGTCCTCCTGCAGCTGTTTCTCGGCGCAACCGCTCGGTTTGGCCGACCCGATCCGCGGTCACGTTGCAGCCAGCGCGCGGACCTCCTGCGGCGGCGCCTGCACGACCGGCGCGGCGGCCGCGAGGATATCCGCGCCCACCCTGGTTCGCGGCGGGTAGATGCGCTTGTGATTGATGGTCTCTTTGGTCACCTTGGCGGGATGCCGCGTCGACAACACCCGGCGGTCCCATCCGACGGTGTAAAGGGCGCCCCAAGTGCCGAGATCGAGCACGGTCACGTACCAGTCGATCCGGAGCGCAAGCATGGGTAGCTCGAGCAGGTGAGCAGCCACGTTGTGGCCGGCGAAGCGACCCATGGGGCGCGCGAACTGACACGACATGACCGTGGGATGCACGCCGTCGAGCCGGCCGGAAGCGACGTCGCCGGCGGCAAAGACGTTGGTCATGCCGGCGGCCTGCATGAATTGATCGACGCTAAGGCGCCCCAGGGCGTCCCGCGTCCCCGGCAACGTTGCCGTGAGCGGACTTGCGCGCATGCCTGCGCACCACACAACGGTCTGCGCCGGGACGATCTCGCCCGAGGTAAGCGTGATGCCCGTTGCATCGACGGCGCCTACTCTGGCCGAAAGCCGCGTCTCAATGCCGAGCGCGGAGAGCGCCTCGCAAATCACCGGACGCGCCTGATCTCCGATGGTTGCTCCGACGACCGGATTGGGATCGACAAGAATGACGCGGCCATTGCCGCCCGCAAGCGCGCGTGCGAGCTTGACGGGCATCTCGGTTGCAACCTCAATGCCGGTGAAGCCCGCGCCCACGACGACGACCGTTGCGCGACCCTGCGAGGCGGAGCGGTGGCCAAGCGCGGCGATGCGGGCGTTGAGCCGCACGGCCGCCGCATAGGAATCGACGTCAAAGCCGTTGGCAGCGAGGCCCGGAATCTGCGGGCGCGCCAATTCACTGCCCAGCGCCAGCACGAGCCGGTCATAGGCCAGAATCTCCCGGCCGCGGGAGCTGGCTACGGTCACTTGCTGCTTCGCAGGATCGATGGCCTCGACTTCGGCGGTCAGATGGTTGACGCCGATCGGATCGCACAACTCGCGAAGCGGGATGGCGACATCGCTTAGCTCGACCTCGTAATTGCGGACGCGGATATTGTGATAGGGATTACGGTCGACTAGGAGGATCTCGACCTCCCCCGGCAGCGTGCCGCTCTCGTCAAGCTTGCGCGCCGCGCCTATGGCGGCCCACAGACCCGCAAATCCGGCACCGAGCACAAGGATGGGCGCCATGTTCTCTCCTCGCCTGTCAATGAACGATAGCACAGGGCGTCCTGCGCCGTGCGCGAGAAACGGTGAGGGCGCCGGATACTGCCAGATCGCAAGGGAAGAAAAACCTGCAATGAGCTTTCCACGGCGTCGATTTCTGCAACTCGCAGCATGTGCTGCCGCTGCTCCGATCGTCTCGCGCGGCGCGATGGCACAATCCTATCCGGCGCGGCCGGTTCACCTGATCCACGGTTTTGCGGCCGGGGGCAGCGGCGATATTGCCGCGCGCCTGATCGCCCAACTGCTATCCGACCGGCTGGGACAGCAGTTCGTTGTCGAGAACCGCACTGGCGCGGGCGGCAACCTGGCGGTCGAGGCGGTGACACGCGCGCCGCCCGACGGCTACACGCTGCTCCAGCTCAACGTCGCAAATGCGATCAACACCGCCCTCTATGAAAAGCTCAGCTTCAATCTGCTCAACGACATCGTGCCGGTCGCAAGCTTCATGCGCGTGCCCAACGTCATGGAGGTCACTCCATCGCTTCCGGTGAAATCGGTCCCCGAGTTCATCGCTTATGCCAAGGCCAACCCGGGAAAGATTTCCTTTGCGTCTTCGGGCGTGGGCTCCTCGATCCACATGTCGGGCGAATTGTTCCGCGCCATGGCAAAGATCGACATGCTGCACGTGCCTTACCGCGGGATCTCCGCAGGCGGCCTTTCCGACTTGATGACCGGGGTGGTGCACGTGGCCTTCGATAACCTGCCGAGCTCGATCGAGCTCATCCGCGCCGGCAAGCTCCGCGCGCTGGCGGTCACGACAGCGGCGCGCTCGCAGCTCCTCCCGGACGTTCCGACCGTGGGCGATTTCCTGCCCGGCTACGAGGCGAGCGCCTGGTACGGTGTCGGCGCGCCGCGCGGCACGCCGGACGAGATCGTGGAACGGCTCAACCGGGAGCTCAACGTCGCGCTGGCCAATCCGGCTACGCAGGCACACATCGCCGAGCTCGGCGGCACGCCGCTTCCCGGCTCTCCCGCCGAGTTCGGCACCTTCATTGCGAAGGAAGTCGAGAAGTGGGGCAAGGTGGTCGAGCTCTCCGGCGTCAAGATCAAGGCAGAATGAATCAATTAACCATGAGATGGTGACCTACCCGCTGATTGGCCGGATTCGTTTGCGCTCTCACCTATCACGGATTTTTCACACACCTTCCTCAGACTGTCGCCGCTGCGGCCCATCAGCACGAGTGGGCGCCGTCGCGGACCGCTTTCTTCGGAATAAGGGTGCCTCATGAAAGCCCGCCCAACCCTGGCTCACACGGCCTACCAGCTGCTGGCGGAAGGGCGCGTTGCCGATCTCGGCAAGCGCGTTGCAAGTCGCCTGTACGGGCACTGCACGTCGTACGGCCTGCGCCGGGACCTGGAAGTCCCGTTCGCAGCACCGAAGGCCAAGATCCCGATTGCCGTTCGCAAGCTTATTGCAAGCGACATACCCGTCCTGCTGCCGGATCAGTCCGGGCTGGACGCCGCCACCAGCTGGGACATTCGGGTACGGCGCGCTCATCTGGAATCGGAGATTCCGCAATGTTATGTGGCCGTGGATCAGCGCAACGATACGCCGTGCTACTTCCAGTGGCTCATGGGGCCTGCTCACAATGCTGAAATTCAGGCCTTCTTCCAGGAGAGCTTCCCGCTCCTGAGACCGCACGAAGCGTTGCTGGAAGGCGCTTACACGCCGGCTCAATATCGCGGGATGGGGATCATGCCGGCTGCGATGGCAGAGATCGCCGAGCGGGCAGCCGAGATCGGCGCGCGCTACGTCATCACCTTCGTCGACCGGCTCAATATTGCGTCATTGAAGGGGTGCAAGAAGGCGGGTTTCAACCCGTATGTCGAGCGCCACGATGCGCAGCTGTTGTTTCGCAGCAAGCGGAGCTTCACGCTTTTGCCCGAACCCTTCCTGATGCCGCACGAGCGCCGGCAGGGCGCATGACCCGCGGCGCATGACTGATTTCCCACTTTCGATCATTTAATGTGCGGCCATGACGCGTCGGCATTGTGCGGACGCCGGGGGAAACGCCATATTCCCGACCGAAACGTCCGGCCCTTGATCCACCATGCGTCGCCCCACTCGAAAAGTGCTCACCGCGATCCTCGCTCTGTTCGTCTTCCCTCTCGCCATCCATGCGGCGCTCTATGCCAGCAGAGAGCACCCGGCAAGCTATCGCGACGCCGACTGGTCGAGCGTCGGCATGCTGCCGGCGCCCTCGTCGGAGCGCGAAGCGCGGCTGCTGATATTTACCGGCCGCACCGGCCGCTGGAAGGGCATTTTCGCCGTTCACAGCTGGGTGGTCTTCAAACCCGAGAACGCCACCGCGTGGAGCCGCTACGATGTGGTCGGCTGGGGGCAGCCGCTGCGCAGCAACGGCTGGGCACCGGACGGGCGCTGGTTCGGCAATACCCCGCGCGTATTGGTGGACCTGCGCGGAGCGCAGGCCTCAGCGCTGATCCCGAAAGTGCGCGCTGCAATCGATTCCTACAGCTACCGCGATTTCGGCGACTATCGCATCTGGCCCGGACCCAACAGCAACACCTTCACCGCCGCCGTGCTGCGCGCGGTTCCCGAGCTCGGAGCGACGCTGCCGCCCAACGCGCTGGGCAAGGACTTTCGCGACCATCCCTATATCGGTCTCACCGACAGCCGCACCGGAGTTGAAGCGTCCCTGTGGGGGCTTCTGGGCGTCAAGGTGGGCTGGGTCGAAGGCGTCGAGCTCAACTTTCTGGGCGCGGTGGCGGGGCTTGATCTGCGCCATCCGGCCGTGAAGCTGCCGGGTTTCGGCCGCCTCGGCATCGATGACGGAACGGCGCTCGCTTCGCCTACGCCTGCCAAGCTGCAATGAGCCATATTGCAATAAGTCATGGCGTAATGAGCGATCGCCGGCGATCGATTGCGCCCCACGGATGTTGAAGCCGCGCGTGGCCGGCGATCCGGTATCGAAGATTTCCATCATCATCCCGGTCCTCGACGAAGGCGAAGAGATCGCGGCAGCGCTCGATCGCCTCGCCGATCTGCGTGCGCTTGGGGTCGAGGTGATCGTGGTCGACGGGGGCAGCCGCGACGCCACCGTGCTGCGGGCGCGCCCGCGCGCCGACGCCGTCATTTCTGCGGAGCGCGGACGCGCGGCGCAGATGAATGCCGGCGCCGCACGCGCCAACGGCAACGTGCTGCTGTTTCTCCATGCCGATACCCGCCTGCCCCACGACGCCGACCGTATGGTGCTCGACGGCCTGCACCGCAGCGGACGCGCCTGGGGGCGCTTTGACGTGCGCATCGAAGGCGCCCATCGGCTGCTTCCCGTTGTCGCGTGGCTCATGAACCTGCGCTCGCGGCTCACCGGCATTGCCACCGGGGACCAGGCGATGTTCGTGCGACGCGACGCCTTCGTTGCAGCGGGCGGCTTCCCGGCCATTCCCCTGATGGAGGACATCGCGCTCTCAAAACGGCTCAAACGCGCAAGCAGGCCAGTATGCCTGCCGGATCGCGTCGTGACTTCCGGGCGCCGCTGGGAGCAGAACGGTATTCTCTCAACCGTCCTTCTGATGTGGAGGCTGCGGCTTGCCTTTTTCTTCGGCGCCGATCCGGGGAAGCTCGCCCAGCGCTACGGTTATGAGTGAGCCGGTCGCGGTCGCGATCCTCGCCAAGGCGCCGCTTGCGGGCTTCGCCAAGACGCGCCTTGCCGCGCAGCTCGGGGCCGAGCGCGCGGCTTTGCTGGCGGCACGCCTGATCGAGCGCGCGGTCGAGACGGCATCGCGGTCGGGCGTGGGTCCGGTCACCTTGTGGGCGGCGCCCGATGCAGCACATCCGCTCTTTCAAGCGGTTCGCGCGCGGCACGGCACCCGCCTCGAACGCCAGAGTGAAGGCGATCTCGGGGCGCGCATGTACGCGGCGATGGCGGCTGCCAAAGGACCGGCGCTGGTGATCGGGACGGACTGCCCCGCCTTGACGGCCAACGATCTGCGAAGGGCCGCCGAGACGGTCCGCCTCAATACCGACGCCGTCATCTTTCCCGCCGAGGACGGCGGCTACGGTCTCATCGGCCTGCGCGCGCCACAGCGGGCGGTATTCGAGGCGATGAGCTGGGGCACAAGCCGTGTGCTCGGCGAGACCCGGCGCCGCTTCAAGGAGCTGGGGCTGACCTGGCAGGAGCCGGTCACGCTCTGGGATCTGGATCTCCCCACAGACATCGATCGGCTGGCCGACATCGGTCTGCAAACTCTCATTCCGTAGCCCGGATTGCGCGGCACCGTGCTCGCGTGCACACGCAAGGCGGCTTGGCGCAATCCGGGAAGGTCCCGGGTTTCGCTGTCGCTCAACCCGGGCTACGAGGCTCGGTCTTTATCCCTTCGCTCAATCCTGAAATGCGGCACCGGCCCACAAATTCGGGGCGGCACGAAGATACTGCCGCGGGCGCGGCACGTCGGCGGCGAGAACCTTGGCGGCCTGCCAGCCCCAATGCGGATTGTCGAGCATGGCGCGCGCAAGCGCCACCATATCGGCCTTGCCGCCGGCAACGATGGCCTCCGCACGCCTGGGCGTAGCGATGAGCCCCACCGCACGGGTAACAATGCCCGCGTCGCGCTTTACGGCCTCGGCGAACGGCACGTTCATGTTGGCGACCATGGCAGGGCGCGCGTCGGCGCTCACGCCGCCCGAGGAGAGGCACACGAAGTCCACTCCGATGTCCTTGAGTGCGCGCGCAAAGGCAACGGCATCGGCCGGGGTGAGCCCACCCTCGAGCCAATCGGTGCCGGTAATGCGCGCACCGAGCGGCATGGAAGGAGGCATCACATCGCGCACCGCCTTGGCCACTTCCAGCGGAAAGCGCATGCGACCCGCGGCGGAGCCGCCATAGGCGTCGTTGCGCTTGTTCGAGATCGGAGAAAGGAAGCTGTGCAGCAGATAGCCGTGGGCGCCGTGCAGCTCGATCGCATCGACGCCCGCCCGCATGGCGCGCCGGGCAGCCTCAACGAAGGCCTCGCGTACGCGCTCCATGTCGTGCGCCGTCATCTCGCGCGGGAGCGGCCAATCCGGACCGAACGCAATGGCGGATGGTCCAATCGTCTCCCAGGCGTCGCCCGCCCCATCGAGCGGCCGGCCGCCTTCCCACGGACGCTGCGCCGAGGCTTTGCGCCCGGCATGCGCCAGCTGGATGCCGAGCTTCGCATTGCCGTAGCGCCGGCAGTGCGCGACGACGCGCGCGAGCGCCGCTTCGCAGTCGTCCGAATAGAGCCCGAGGCAGCCATGGGTGATGCGCCCGCGGCGCTCGACGCCGGTCGCCTCCACCACGAGCAGCGCCGCCCCCGAATTGCTCAACGTGCCGAGGTGATTGAGATGCCAGTCGGTCGCGGCGCCGTCATCGGCGCTGTACTGGCACATGGGCGAGACGACGATGCGGTTGCCGAGCTCGAGCGCATTAAGCCGGATCGGTGAAAAGAGGGCGCTGGTCATGCGATGGTTGTTTTGGAGGCTGGCTTGTCGGGAGGGATGAGAAGGGTGACAACGGTATAGGAACATCCCGTGCGCACGGGCAAGCCGGCCACGAAACCGCGCGCGACGACACGCTGGGTCGCGCAGCTTCAGGCTTCGGATTAAGACGCGGGATCAGGCCGCCGCGCGCTGGAGCGGGCGGGCATCGAGCTCTTCAGCCACCGGCAGCGCCGGTGCAATCTCGGCCCAGCGCTCGCTCGCCCGGATGGCGTCGCGCAGTCGATGGAGAAACTGCTCCTCGCTGTAATAGCGCTTCCAGCGCCCGCTCCGGAAAAGCTCGACCAGATCGGCGCACCGGCGATCCGCAAGCGCGCGCCATTTGCGGGAAGCCTGCTCGAGTGCCGTGGTAGAAGCCCGTTGCGACATGGAAATGCCGTTCGCCCATCGCGCGATTCGCGCCCAACACCGTGTGGCCACAGGGGTGCACGGGGCAGCTTTAAATTGAGTAAATGCCGCATCATTCCCGGAACACATCGACTCGATTGTGTTGGTTTTTGCTTTTGCGTGACGCAAAAGTCACAGCCGCTGACGAGCCAAAAAAATGACCCGCCCAGACGGGGAAATCTGGGCGGGTCGCTTTGATCGGCGCAGGGGATCGGGGGGGCGTGAGCGCCGATCGGGGCTGTAAGTCCTGGCCTTGTTGGCCCGTTTGAGCATTAGTCGGCAGCCGCGCCCAAAAGGTTCAATCCAATTTTATGTCCCGCGGGAGAATTTTGTTGGGAGCGTCTCTCTCCCTTTCGCGCTTCCTTTGCGGACGAAGGCAGGCCGTGAATAAAATCCGCAAAAATCGTTTTATCTCTGCCGGTTAATTCACCGTACTTGACCAACTGCTTTAATTCGCAAGTTTACATCCATAAGTTGTGGTATGGCAGGATAACCGCATTGGGTGAAATTCACCCGCCATGACCTCCGTCTTTCCCGCCGGGGTCGTTTGGCCAATTTCGTCCTCAAGTGTCGAGCTCCTTGAAGTACCGATAGATCCCCCATTGGCTGAACGCGATGCGCCGCTGCGAGGCGAGATAGGCGGCAATGCGCGGCCGCGCGGCGACCCGCTCGTGCAGCGCGACGAGGCGCGGCACCTTCTTCTCGAACCGCTTCATCCGCTTCGGAAAGGCGTAGCGCAACCCTTCCACGATCTGGAACAGCGAGAGGTCGACGTAGCAGAGCCTGCGGCCGAGCACGTAGCTTCCCCCGCTTCTTGCCAGCACGCGCTCGAAATAGCCCAGCATCTTCGGCACGCGATAGCGCCAGAAGTCCGCGGTGCGGCGTTTGGCGGACGGCCGCTGCTCCTCGTAATAAAGATAGGTGGTGACCGGATGGTGGGTATCGTGGATCTCGACGACGAGATCGCTGATGGTGAGCTGCAAGGCATGCGCCCACAGCCTCCCGGCTTCATCGCGCGGCGCGAGGCGCAGACGGGGACCGAGGTAGAGGAGGATGTTTGCGGTCTGGGCGATGACCAGCCGGCCTGCCTTGAGGAACGGCGGTGCGTAAGGCGGGCGCCGCGCGCGCTTGTCGTGCATGAGGCGCAGCATCGCGTCCATGCCGCGTTTGCCGCGGCGCGCGACGTCGACATAGTCGGCGCCGGCCTCCTCGAGCGCGAGCCGGATGAACTCGCCGCGGCCCTGGATGGTCGGCCAGTAATAGAGCTCGTAACGCATCGGGGCATCCCCTCACTGGGTCTCGTAGCCCGGATGGAGCGCAGCGACATCCGGGGACTGTGGCCCCGGGTTTCGCTCCGCTCAACCCGGGCTACACCTCGTTTAATACCTCCCCTTAGGGGAGCTATTAAGGAGTCTGCTGCTCATGCCGTCTTGAGCCGCGGCATGAGGCGCAGAGCGTTCTCGCGATCGATGGCGGCAAGATCGGCGCCGGAAAAGGCGCGCGCGAGCCCGTTGGCGTGATCGATGCCGGTGCGATAGGGAAAGTCGGTGCCGAAGACGATCTGCGAGGTCGGAACCAGCCTGGCGAGCGCGCCGATGGTGACGGCGTTGGCGACCTGCGCGGTGTCGTAATAGAAGCGGCGGAGCTCCGCATCGACCGTCTCGCGCGTGAACTTGCCCTTGTACGGCGGCCTGCTCACGACCTGGATCTGGAAGCGTTCCGCAACCGCGGTGAGCGCGCCGCCGCCGTGGGAGAAGATCCAGTTGATGTCCTTGTAGCGCTGCGAGGTGCCGCTGAGCAGCAGGTTCGCGATGGCGCGGGTGGTGTCGGCGGCCCATTCGATTGACGACTCCGGGATTCCCTGCACCAGGTTCAGGCAACAATTGGCCGTCGTGGGGTGAGTATAGACGGTGGCCTTGCGCCGGTTGAGCTCCTCCCACACCGGCGCAAAATCCGCATATCCCAGCCACTTGTCGCCGTAGCTGGTCATGGTGCCGATGCCGTCGGCCTTGAGCGTGTCGAAGGCGTACGCGATCTCTTTGAGGCTCTCCTCGATATGCGGCAGCGGCAGCATGGCAAACATGCCGAAACGGCCGGGATGTTCGCCCATCATCTTCTTCACCCATTCGTTCGACTCGCGCGCAATGCGCGCTGCCGCCTGCGGGTCGCCGTGCAGGAAGTTCACCTGCGGCGTGGTCGGCGACACGACCGCGGTCGCGGTGCCGGCTTGATCCATGTCGTCGAGCGATTTCTGCACCGACCAGTTGACAATGGGCGGATTGTCGAGCCTGGCCTTCTTGACGGCGTCGAGCCAGGACGGCGGCGAGACGTGGTGATGCACGTCGATGCGATGGGGCTTGGCCTGCGCGAGCGCCGGAGGAGGCATCTGCACGAGCGCGTTGAGGCCGAGCACGGCGGTGCTGCCGGCAATGAATCTTCGCCGGCTCAATCCATCGCGCGCGGTGCTGCGCGCGAGCGCGCCGGCGCAATGGCAGGAGAGCAGGTCTTGCGTCATGCGATCCTCCCGGATGGGTTATGTTTGATCCTGAGGCGACCTTGGCGTCGCCGGCGCAGCAGCGTCAAGGTGGCGCCGTGTTGCGCAATCGTCCGTCATTCCGGGGCCGTCGCAGGGGCGAGGCATGCCTCGCCCCTACCCCTGACTCGTCCACTGGCGCGGTCTGCCGTTCCGGCGTATCACCGCCGGCCAATGTGAGAACGAAATGATGCGCTGCCCGCTCCTGCCAGACCTTGCATTGCTCGCAGCCGCCCTGCTCGCGGGTACGACAGCGGCGGCGCAGCCGGCATCCGAAAAGATCGAGGCGCCGGCCCAACGGCAGATGCAGAAGCACGTTTACAACTACGGCGAGATGGACAGCACCTGCACGCGCTGGACCGACCAGTGCCGGATCTGCGCCCGCACCGGCCAAAAGGATTCCGCCTGCTCGAACATCGGCATCGCCTGCCAGCCCGCGGAGGTGGAATGCACGGAGCGCAAGCAGGGCGACGGCCGGACGAAGTGACGGCGGACCATTGGGAGACGGGCATGGCAGGCAGATCGACGGTTATCAGCGCCATCGCGCTCACCTGCCTGGGGCTTGCGGCCCATGCCCAGCAGACGGAAATGCCGGACGGCGCGGGGCGGCAGACATTCCTGACCTATTGCGGCGCCTGTCACACCCCCGACCGCGCCCGCGCGGGCTATACGCCCGACGGCTGGCGCACGGTCGTGCGCATGATGCTCAACTTCGGTGTGCCGGTGCCGCCCGACCAGGTGGGCACGCTCACGCAATATCTGATCGAGAGCTTTCCTGAGCGCCCGCGGCCCGCCGCCGCGATCCTCGCCGGGCCGGCGCAGATCGACTTGCGGCTGTGGCCCGTCCCGACGCCGGGCTCGCGGCCGCACGACCCGATGGCGGGAAGCGACGGCAGCATCTGGTATACCGGCCAGCTCGCCAACAAGCTCGGCCGCATCGATCCGGCGAGCGGCGCGATCAGGGAATATGCGGTCAAGACTCCGCAGACCGGGCCGCACGGGCTCGCCGAGGACAAGGACGGCCACATCTGGTTCACCGGCAATCACCTGGGCCTCGTCGGCAAGCTCGATCCGGCAACCGGCAGCATTGTCGAATACAAGATGCCCGATCCCAAGGCGAAGGACCCGCACAGCATCGCCATCGACCAGGCCAGGACCGTCTGGTTCACGCTGCAGGTCGCCAACATGATCGGGCGCATCGATCCGCGCTCGGGCGAGATCCGGCTCGTCGGTTCCCCGACGCCGGGTTCGCGGCCCTACGGCATCAAGATCAATTCCCGGGGCGTGCCGGTCTTCGTCGAGTTCGGCAGCAACAAGATCGCGACCATCGATCCGGCAAGCATGACGATCAAGGAATACACCCTGCCGGAGGCGGCCGCGCGCCCGCGCCGGCTGGTGCTGACCGCTGACGACGTGGTCTGGTACACGGATTTTGCGCGCGGCTATCTCGGCCGGCTCGATCTGGGCACGGGCGCGCACAAGGAGTGGCCCTCCCCCAGCGGGCCGCAATCGCGGCCCTACGGCATGGCGTTCGCCAAGGGCGCGATCTTGGTACAGCGAATCCTTCGCCAAGCCTAACACCATCGTGCGCTTCGATCCGGCAACGGAGAAATTCCAGAGCTGGGCCATTCCCGCCGGCGGCGACATCGTGCGCAACATGGACGTGACGCGCGACGGCAACCCGGTGACCGCCCACAGCCTTGTCAACCAGATCGGGCGCATCGCGGTGAAGTGAGGAGCGAGCGTGTCAACGGCGCTCATGTGCCGGGTCTCCGCCCCTCACCCCACCCTCTCCCCGTTTAAGAAACGGGGAGAGGGAGTGAAACACGGTGCAAGCATCCTTTCGTCGGCCCACACGGCGTTTCACTCCCTCTCCCCGCCCTTGCGGGGAGAGGGTGGGGTGAGGGGCCCCTTCCCCGTTTCATGGATCGATGGCGTCCGCCTCACTGCGGGCGCAGCAGCTGCGGCGGGTGGCGGATCACCGTGCGCCTGCCGTGCTTGAACACCGCAAGCGGCTGGGCGATCTCGGCGATTGCCTGCTCCGGGGTCTGTGCATCGATGACCACGATGTCGGCGGGATTGCCCACCGAGAAACCGTAATCCTTGAGATTGAGGAGCCGCGCGGAGCGCTCCGTGAGCATCGCGAAGCAGTCGCGCAGCTGCGCGGGACGGTCGAGCTGGAGGACGTTGGCATAAAGGTTTGCCATGCGGATGAGCGAGCAGTCGCCATAGGGCGTCGCCGGATTGAGGATGTTATTGGAGGAGAGCGAGCAGGTGACGCCGTGCTCGCCCAGGAGGTTGGCGTCGGCAACGCCGCGCACCACCGCGTGGTCACGCTCGCGGCCCATGAGGAAAAGGTCCGTGGTCGGCAGCACGGTCACGGCAACGCCGGTGTCGGCGAGGCTGCGCGCCAGCGCCGCCACGTGCGCCGGCGGCAGCAGCGAGAGCTTGGCCATGTGGCCGACCACGACCCGTCCGCCGCGCCCGTATTGCTCGGTGAGCTCGCGCACCAGGTGGATGTTCATGGCCTCGGCGCTCGCCCCCACGTCGAGATGAATGTCGATGTCGACGTCGAACTCGCGCGCCAGCTCGAAGATGCGCCTGATCTGGCCGGGCTCATCGCTGTCGTAACGCGGCGCGCCCCCGATCACGGTCGCGCCGCGCTTGAGCCCTGCGACCAGGAGCTCCTCCGTTCCGGGATAATTGGTCAGACCTTCCTGCGGAAACACGCAGATCTCGATGTCGATCGCCCATTTGTAGTCGGCGATCAGCGACGCTACCGCCTCGAAGCCGCGCATGCCAATGCCGGGATCGACCTCCACCTGCGTGCGCATGCGGGTGGTTCCGTGCTTGAGGCATTCCTCGAGCGTGCGCGCGGCGCGCGCGTACACGTCCGTAACCGACATGCCCTGCTTGATTGACGCGACCGCTTTGACCGGGGAATAGCGGCTGCGCTCCTGCGGCGCGCAGCGATCCATGATGCGCGACTTGTCGAGATGGATGTGGCTCTCGATCAGGCCGGGACAGGCGAGGCGCCCCCCGGCATCGTGGATTTGGGCATCAGGAATTTGCGCATCGGCCGCCAGCGCTCGCCCGATTGCGACAATGCGGCCGTTCTCCACGGCGATGTCGAGGAGCTCGTCGGCCTCCCCGCCGGCAAGGCGCGCGTTGCGGATGATGAGATCCACTTGAAGTATGTTCCAGAGTGCGTCGCGCAGCTGATCCTATTGCCGACGCAACCATGCTACATTGCGCCAGCAAGTCAAACCGGAGAAGGGCAGCATGAGCGCACGAGCCGGACTGCAGATGTTTGAGAACGCCGCGATGCGCGCATGCGCTGCCATCGCACTCGCGATGCTGATCTGCGCAGATGGCGCGGCCGCGCAGGAGCGCGTGGGCGACTACGGCGCGATTGTTGCCGCGCCCGACCGCGGCGATGCGGACCGGCAGACCGATGCGCGGCGCGACCCGCTCAAGCTCCTTGTCTTCAGCGGGGCGCGGCCGGGGATGAAGGTGCTCGATATGGGCGCCGGCGGCGGTTACAGCAGCGAGCTCCTGGCACGGGCGGTCGCGCCCTCCGGCACGGTCTATGCCCAGAATTCCCCAGCTCTCGGCGAGCGCGCCAAAGCGAGATTCGAGGCGCGGCTCAAGACGCCGGCCGGCAGGAACATGGTGGCGCTGGTGCGCCCGTTCGACGATCCCCTCCCCGCCAACGTGCACGACCTCGACCTCGTCACGTTTCTGTTCTTCTATCACGACACGACCTACATGGCAGTCGACCGCGCCGCGATGAACCGCGCGCTTTACGCCGCGCTCAAGCCGGGCGGCCTGCTGGTGATTGCCGATCATTCGGCGCGTAAAGGCGACGGCACCGCGGTCGGAACGACGCTCCACCGCATCGAGGAGGGCGTGCTGCGCGCCGAGGTCGCGGCGGCCGGTTTCAAGCTCGTCGAGGAAGGCAATTTCTGGCGCCATCCGGAGGACAGGCGCGACTTCTCGGTGCAGCCGCCGGGCAAGCCGGTCGACGAGTTCGTGCTCAAGTTTCAGAAACCGATGTAAGCGATTCGACGCCGGCTCACACCCGGCAGATAAGCATTTCCGACGGCCCCTGAACGGCGCCTATCGGGCGGCATCCCTTTCCAATCAAGGCCCAGCGAGCCTGACGGGACCGACGGTTCCGATCAATACAGTGGGCGCAGCACATGGA